>JAEEGL015813431.1_pt1 | contig 30576 bp, 27 predicted proteins | sample 9134231 | NCBI WGS metagenome assembly JAEEGL01 (sample SAMN16246548, study PRJNA631951) | gut metagenome | biome: gut microbiome; feature: rumen; material: fiber-attached | host: Bos | place: Iran: Karaj | collected 2018-10 | reverse complement strand
TAAAACGAATAGCCCGGAAAGCTACTCTTTTTCAGGCAAGAGGATACAGAGAGGACTTTACAGACACTACGATGGTACAATAACAAATGCAGACATAAATGGAGCTGCAAACATCTTAAGAAAAGTATTCCCAAAGGTAAGCCAATGGGATAGGGGCATAGTGGACATGCCCTGTTCTGCAGGATGCATAGAGCATCGTGCGGGTTCATGCCGCTCTGCGGCATAACAGAAACCCTTTCCGACGTGGAGTCGGTTAGGATAGTTCATATTGCTGTCTTCAGATGAAAGAGTTACCCCGTAACTGTCGAAGTCCTGATATTTCCATTCCAGATCATCTCCTATTCCTATATCAGTAAAAAGAGCTCCTTCATTAACCCAACAATCAATAACAGAAGTTCCTGTTTCATCACTCTGTGCATTGTCTTCGGTATCTCCCGTAAACTGCATGATGATGAATGCAATCAAAGCAAAGGCAAGCATTCCCGCAAGCATAAATCCATATAGCTTGAAGAAAGCTGCGCTGTTTCTTCTGTGTATCTCAGAATCTATCTTCCGCTGTTCCTGTCTTACCTTTCTAGACTCATTCATCTGAGCGCCGGCAAAATTAAGAACTTCCTTAACTGCTCCTGTAACATCAATGTTAACATTATCAGCATGTTCAATATTTGCATATTGTACATTGTAATTATTTACTGCCTTCTCGATCATAAAAGAAGAACCACAAAAAGGACAAGTTGCTTCTGCTTTTGTCTTATCAACCTCTACTTTTCCGCCACATTGTGTACAGATTGCTGGAACCATCTTTACATTATTATCCATAATATCCCCTCAGCTATTATTGATTTCACGCTACTATCGTGCCTAATTAATTATAATTCTTTATACGAAGAAACAGCTATTTTGGTACCAAAAATATTACTATCATTAAAAAAAGTATTACTTTTATAGTGTTTTACGTAATGAATTGTATTATTACGAACTTTGTAACAAAAATGACTTTATTTATTAATATATTATGTGTAATACTACTCTATGGCGGGAGGTAGTTTTAGATGGACGTGAAAGACAACAATATCAAAGATTTGGATAATAGAAAATCCAAGTGGAAGCATAATGACTGGTGTCCAAGTAACCCATTTGTAAATTGCGGAGAAATCAGAGAGTCAAATGTAGTTGTTAATGAACTACCGCAGATTGGGGAATTTGTAGTAGTAATGGATAAATACATTTATGAGAGATCTCAGATAAAAAAAGATAGAATTGTAACTGCTTATAAAGTGTCTACGACTTATAAGGATGCCAGAGGTGTTCCAAGAGTATATGAAGTGGTTGGATATACGAAGGGAATTGAATTGCCGTTAGATCCTGAAAATTCGATTATTTTAAAGTATTCTTTTGGAACTGGAGAAAACAAAAAGGAAAAAGAACTAAGAATAAAAACTCTTCTTGCATGTACAGGACCAATGCTTTTGAAGAATGTTGGGAAAATTCATGCAGTTGCTGATATTATCGGTTATTCTAATACTGCAATTCCTGCAGATTATAGCGTTAAAGCAAGAAGACGAAATAAGAAAAGTGAATTTGTCCTAAAAGAGCCAGAGAAAACAGGAATTAAATACGCGACATAAATTAAGGATTATCTTTTTTGTAAAACTGGGATAGACATTACATCAGCAGAAATAATCCTCCTTATTTCTGCTTTTCCTTTCTATAACGATCAGATAAATGGTAATAAAATGATAAATGGAACAAATAATGCAAGAAGATCAGGTAATCACATTCTCTGTGTTTTTGATTTGTTTGGGATTGAAGCGAGAACTGAGTGGAGAAGATAGGCAGAATAAGAGGGAGGTCAGCGGCATGAGATTGGATGACGATGAATCAAAAGTGCTTATAGTCGCAAAGGTAAATGAAAAAGAGAAGAAGCTTTTTAAAGAAGATGCAAGAAAGCATAATATGAGTCTTTCAGAATGGATAAAGGCAGCACTAATGAGCGTTCACTTGGAACCTGTAGGACTTATTGAAGGTGATGAGGACGATTCTTTTAACGAAAAAAATAATAGTCGGGAAGAAGATTTTCTTGATATGAAAGAATTTGCTGATATGCTTCATGTCACTCCGGCAACTGCCAGAAAGTATTGTTTATCTGGTTTTGTGGAATTTACAAAACCTGGTAAGAAGTTATATATAACAAGAAAAGAAGCTCAAAGATTCATGCAGGAAAATAGCTCGGAAAGTAAGGTTAACAGTTTAGGTGCTAAATTATTTACCGTAAGTGAAGCTGCTAAATTTTTTAATTGTAGTAGATCTACGGTTCATAGATGGATAAATAATGGAGATCTGGATTATGTCAAAGTTGGATGTCAGATAAGAGTAAGAGACGTTGACATACAGAATAAGCTTATTAAAGATAAAGAAATATAAAAATATTCAGAAGGCTTAATATATTTAGTAAGCTGTTTAAAAAATAAGTTCCAAAGGATTATTTCCTTTGGAACTTATTTCATAGAAAGAAGTTTTTCTCATGAATCGATTAGGGATGCCTGCTTTTAGTTTTTGGGGTAAGCAGGCCGGTCAGAGGGATCGTTTCATAAGAACTATATATATATTCATTGAATACGCAATTTGAAATCAAGTCTTTTTTTAATTTTAGATAGAAATAGACAATACTCTTCAAATGATAGAAAATAGAATTAATATATTTCATCAGTAGTAACAAAGGAGATACAAGATTTGAGCAAAAACATTCTCATTATAAATACAGGCGGCACATTATCTTCTGTCATGAAGGAAAACGGACTTGCGCCAGGACTTACAACTATAGACATGCAAAAAGAACTTCATATGGTTTCAGGCGATACCAAGCTTGAGATTGAGGATTTTTGTTCATTAGACAGTGCGAATATATTCCCGGAAGATTGGGCAAGACTGGCAAGACGAATCAGTGAAGTCAGAAATGATCATGACGGAGTTGTTGTGATCCATGGAACAGACACCATGGCATATACTTCATCAATGCTATCTTTTATGCTGCAAAATATAAATATTCCCGTTGTTGTAACAGGTTCCCAGCTATCTATCACTAATCCTATCGCTGATGCAATGGAGAACTGCAGATGCGCTATTCATATGGCTGCCAGCGGTATTCCAGGCGTTTTTGTTGCTTTTAACAGGAAAGTAATGCTCGGCTGCAGGGCTTCTAAAGTAAGATCTTTGAGCTTTGATGCCTTCGAGAGCATTAACTATCCAAATGTTGCAACGATCAGTTCTTTGGGAATGAATATCGATGAAAAAGCAGTTCCTGTTAGAAATGGTGTATTCCACCTGGCAGACAGCTATTCTACCAAAGTATGCATGCTCAAGATGTTTCCGGGAATGCACAGAAGTCTGTTGGAATCATTGGCAGATCAGGGCTACAAAGGATTATATATTGAAGCCTATGGAATAGGTGGGCTTCCGTTTTTGAATCATGACTTTATCAGTACCATTGAAAAGCTGATAAAAGGCGGTATGACGGTTGTAGTCGGAACTCAGTGCCCATATGAAGGTTCTAAGCTTGATGTTTATGAGACAGGAAAAAAATCCTTGGAAATAGGCGTATTACAGGCTCATGACATGACAAGTGAGGCAGCCCTCACAAAGCTAATGTGGATCCTGGGCATGACAAATAATGCTTCTGAAATAAGGGATTATTATTCAATAAATATAGCTGGTGAGATAAGCACTCCACTGCAAGCCAAGTAAAAAGAGTCGCCCGCGACTCTTTCGCGCCCGAGCGGTATTGCGAAGCAATAAACTTCATCTCCGCGAGGTGCGCATCCTTAGCGGAGCTTTATTATCTCCATAGTTTTTTCCATATACTATTTACCAAGTCGATACAATACTGTGTAGAAAAAGTACTGTCCTGTTTTCTTATCTCGTTTTCCAACCCCATTGCTTCTGAATAAGAAGAAAGCGGGCAGACTCTTATATTTCTATCACCACTTTTAACATGGCATACAAGAGCTTCTACACCATAATCCTTTATTACCACTTCACCATTTTTATCAAGTCCGATGGAAATCTGCGCCATACCACCCACCATTCGATTGGCAACGCCTTTTCCCTTACCGGATGTCCAATTGACGAAGTTTCCAAGAGAATAATAGACAAGCATATCCCCATTTCCATGATTATTGCTATATCCCGGGCTATCATCCTCCATCATTTCAATGGGTTCTATTACATGTGGGTGCGTCCCTATCACAAGATCAGCACCATATTCTCTAAAGATTTTTGCCCATTTCTTCTGGCTGCTATCAGTTCCAAGCTCATATTCCGTACCCCAGTGCGGACAAACTATTGTAAAATCTGCATTCTCTTCTGCATATTTTAGATCTGAAATAACTTTATCTTTATCCAACATATCAACCGCATAGGACATACCCTTTGGCAAGCTGATCCCATTGGTTCCATAAGTATAATTCAAAAGAGCAATCTTAATACCATCTTGTTCAATTATTGTAATATTCTCCTGATCCTCTTTGCTGTCATTGATTCCCAGAATAGTAATCTCCGGATGATTTTCTTCCCAATAGTCCAGCGTGTTCAGAATGCCTTTTTTACCCTTATCAAGTGCATGATTTGTGCCATGGCAGACCACGTCAAATCCTGCTCTTACAAGAGCATCTCCAATCTCAGTCGGCGCATTAAAAGCAGGATATCCTGAAACCCCAAGCTCTTCTCCGCCAATGATGACTTCCTGATTTACAATTGCTATATCTGCAAAAGCGATGTCTTTTTTAGTGTCTTCAAAAATAAAATCAAAGTTGTAGTTACCTGCATCATCTTTCGCAGCTTCTTCCACTGGCGTATGCAGCAGAATGTCTCCAACCATAACTATTGTTATTTCTTTGTCTGTACTCTTCCCTGCCTTGGCAAAAGAGGTTGTCGGCATAGCAAATGCTGATAGAAGTATGAAAAATGGCATGATCCTGCTAATGCTTCGTTTATTTATTTTTCTGCCCATTTTGTTACATAATATTTTAAATAGTTGTGTTGTGCTCATTTTATCCTCGATTGCTTTCAAATAAGCTATTTAAGGTCGCCTTACGTCGAAGGGCTTGTTTGCCTCTTGAATCACTTTCTTACAAAACCCGCAGCTAATGCAGGTTTCTACTTGAAGTCACAAGTTTATATATTAATATAATAATTTATTTTGAAACGACTGAAAATATGTGATCATCCGACTATCTTTTTTTCGTTACTGAATCATTTTCTTACGCAGTCAGCGGCGTAGTGCTTCCTGCTACCTCTGAACAGTAACCGTTACTGTCACTTGCTCCAATAATACATTATCTCCCAAAGTGTTCGATAACTCTAAGTCACTTTTTACCAATGTGTCCATTAACTCCCAATGCCTATAGAATCGTAATTTCATATATGTTATTTTGACTAATGTATTACATTTGTTCTATTTGAGGGGAGAGAAAAAATGTCTACTAAATATCCATTGACCGCCGCGCAGAAACTCCATTACAGATGGATCAGACAGTACAATACCCAGCAGGTATCAGGACTCAGTGCTGTTGCATCCCTGAAGACTGATCTGGATCTTGATCTGTTAAAAAAATGCATCGAAAAAGAGCTGGACCGGTATAAGTGTCTGCAGGTGCAATTCACTAAGCCTGATAAAAATGGCGAAATCTATCAATACATCCCGGAAAAAAGAAATATTCCCATCAGCTACAAAGACTTGTCTGAAATGTCTTTATCAGAAGCTGACAGCATAATGCAGAGCTGGGCATATCAGACCTTTGGAGGCGACGATATTCCAATGTGTGAGTTTATTCTGGTCAAGTTACCTGATAATTACAATGGCTTTTTTATCCATATCGATCACAGACTCATGGACTCCTGTGCTCTGGTGATCATGATAAACGATATCATGTCGCTCTACACCCACTACCGTTTTGGCAGTGACTATCCTGAAGCTCTTGCAGATTATGAAACAGTCCTTGTAAGTGACCTAAAGAAAGCAACCAGTGAAAAGAGGTTTTTGAAAGATCAAAAATTCTGGAACGATATGCTGGATCAGTACGGAGAGCCTCTATATTCTGATATTCAGGGGACAACTATCCTGGAAAAGGCAAGAAAAAACCATGAAAATAATGACCTGCGAGCCGCTGATATTCAGCTGAAGGAGCTCTTCGTTGCAGTAAAAGATTACGTCCTTGACAGTGCTTCTTCCAAAGTACTTATGGACTTTTGCCTGAATCACCAGTTATCCATGACTAATCTCCTGCTATTAGGGATCAGGACCTATCTATCCAAGGTAAATGATGGTCAGGAGGATATCACTATAGAAAACTTTATTTCCAGAAGATCCACTAAAGATGAATGGACCTCTGGCGGAAGCCGTACCATTATGTTTCCTTGCAGAACAGTTATTTCGCCTGAAATGGATTTTTTATCTGGAGCTTATGAAGTTCAGGCAATGCAAAATCGTATATATATGCATAGCAATTACGACCCTGCTCTCATATGGGAAGAGCTTCAAAAGAGATACGGCACTCCTGATAATACCACCTATGTCAGCTGCTATCTCACTTACCAGCCTCTTCCGGTGAAGCCCGAAAATCCCTACATAAAAGAAATTCCACTGCATTCAAAGTGGTTTGCCAACGGAGCAGCAACTAAAAAGATGTATCTCACAGTATCACATACACCTGATGGTGGTATGAACTTTTCTTATCATTACCAGACTGCTGAGCTGTGTGAAAAAGATATTGAAATTTTTAACTACTACCTTATGAGAATCATATTCAGAGGAGTAGAACAACCAAACTTAAGCATTGGCGAGATCATCGCAATGGTATAGAGAGGAACTATCTTGCCGAAATGAAGATTGGGCATGGTTCCGACTGATTGAGCAGGATCAAATCAATTTATATTATATGAGGAGGTTTCATCATGAAAGAAGAATTGAAATTTAAATCAATCGTAGCGCAGTACTGTCAGGTAAAGCCTGAAAATATGACTGGTGAACTAAGATTTCGTGAAGACTTGGGATTTAGTTCACTGGATTTTATGTCGATGCTGGGAGAGCTTGAAGATGAATTTGACATTGAACTTGAAGAAGACAAGATCATAAATATACATACCATTAAAGAAGCAATGGATATGATCAAATCCTTGGAGGTGGCAGTATGAAACATACATTAAAAGAGCTGTGGGTACAGGCAGCATCTAGATACTCGGATATGACTGCAATCAAGTGGCTGGACCATAAGGATATCCATTCAATCCGATATCAGGAACTGGATGATGACATTGACAGAATAGGCCGAGGCCTTGCAGCAAATGACTATGCTCATGCTCACATTGCTATTATAGGCGAATCATCTACTTTTTGGATCGCAGCTTACCTTGGGATCGTAACAGGCAACAATGTAGCTGTTCCCCTTGATGCAGCACTTCCCACTGATGAACTTGTAGAACTGATTGGCCGCGCCGATTGTGAAGGTCTATTTCTAAGCCCTAAGCTTGCACATATGGTGGAGCCTGCTTTGCAAGCTTGTCCAAAGCTAAAAAACATCTGGTTCACGTCTCATTTTTTGCCTGAGGATATAAAAGAATCTACATCCAAGTCTTCTGTGAAAATTGACTGCATATACAGTCTCATGTCACAGGGCACTCTGATAAGTAGCTATGATGCGCCTCTTGAAGACTCTGTATGTACTATTATCTTTACCTCCGGTACAACAGGTAAGAGTAAGGGCGTCATGCTGACTCAGAAAAATCTTTTTGACAACGTAATAAATGTAGATTATACCGCAGAACCAGGTGCAACTGTGCTGAGCGTTCTTCCGATCCATCACGCTTACTGCCTTGTAATGGACTGGATGAAAGGCTTTTCTCTTGGGGCGTGCCTGTGTATCAATGATTCTATGATGCATATGGTAAGAAATATGAACATTTTTAACCCTGATGTCATGCTCATGGTGCCTCTGATGATAGAGACCATTTACAAAAAGATTGCTTTGGCTGGATCTCAGGTGTCCTCTGGAGTATTTGGAAACAGGCTTAAAACCATATTCACAGGTGGCGCTCACCTTGAACCCTATTACATCGATAAGTTTGAAGAGCTTGGTATCTCAATACTTGAAGGCTATGGCATGTCAGAATGTTCACCTGTTATAACTTCAAACACTCCTTCCAATTACAAAAAAGGTTCCATTGGAAAGCCTCTTGATAATGTGGAACTGTCTTTTGAAAATGGTGAAATCCTGGTACGTGGAAGCAGTGTTATGAAAGGCTATTACCATATGGAAAAAGAGACAGCAGAAGCTCTCAAAGACGGCTGGCTCCATACAGGTGACAAAGGATATCTCGATAAGGACGGCTATCTCTTTATTAACGGCAGGGTCAAAAACCTTATCATAATGTCCAATGGTGAAAATGTATCTCCTGAAGAGATTGAAAATAAGCTGTCCTTGGATCCGCTTATTGCAGAGATCATTGTAAGTGGTGAGAATAACGGGCTTACTGCCACAATTTATCCGGATGAGGATCTGATAAAAAATAAAGGTCTTACAAAAGACGCTGCCAAAGCATCTTTGCAGACCTTGATTGATCAATATAACAGTTCGCAACCCACTTATAGGCATATTACTCAGTTAATTGTAAGAAATGAGCCATTTGCCAGAAACACCACCGGCAAGATCAAAAGATTTTTCGATACTTCTCGCAACGCTAAAAATCCTGCAGTTTAAGTTATACTTAACTCACCATCTCAGATATTATTTCGCAGTCACGTTTTTTACGCAGTAGATAAATTCATATACAAGTAATTTGGTTAATCATGAATGAGACTGCACACTGGCAATATATCAATCCCATAGATACGGCAGCACGCCTTTTAGAAAGGCCTGGGCCAATATATCAGCCACATTTTCAGCGGAGGATTCAAAATTCTCCGCTGTCCATTTATGGAGCACACCTATTGTAAATCCAATAGTTCCCGCTATAAGGTAAGTAAAATGCTCTCTGGACTTTGGGATTGAAACTCCTTCTTTTCCAGTTCCTGCTACGTATCGGTGGAACATGGTCATTGCTTTTTCCAAAAAAGAATTGCCTCTGGGGCTTTTGAACAGCCCTGCAAGAAATGGATTCTCCCTGGTATAATTGCAAATAGCCAGAAAATATGACTTACACAGTTCATGATCATTTTGAGGATGGAAAGATTCCATTAGCTTAAATATATCATCAATTGTCTTATCTTCTACTGCGCTTATTAGCTCATCAACATTCTCATAATGGTTATAAAAAGTACTTCTAACGATACCTGATTTTTTAACCACATCAGCTACTGTAATCTTGTCATAATCTTTTTCCCGTACCAAAAGGAAAAATGAGTCAATAATTGCTTCCTCTGCTGTGCTATATCTTCCGTCTAATTCATTCATGCCTTGTCCCCTCTTTTTCGGCTCTCCTCTTAGATCACTTTATAAGCCTTTGGCATCAATCTTTTTACCAAAAGCCTTTTCGAAATTTTTTTCAAATTCCAATTCAGCGTTGGTTCCTATTTCCGGAACTTCGATCATTCTTTTTTCCCAGGAAGACAGATATATTGCATTGGACAAAAGCAGACTCTTTCTGCCTTCTCTGCCATCAGCAATACTCTTACCCGTTCCATTTATTTCATTGATAAATCCCTGTATAACTTTCACATAAGGCTCAGTTTCTTTTTCAGGCTGAAGCTCAGTCCAGGTACCATTTATCTTTCGGAAAAAATCAGTAGAAGTGCGCATGTACTCCGCTTCGCTGCAGCCCATTTCCTGTGCCACTTCACCGATGCGTATTTTTCCATTCTCACATACAATCAGCGCTTCATCCAATGAAATCTCCAATCTGTTGACTCCCGGAGCATCTCCGGTAGATGTGATAAATGTTCCTGTAGCGCCGTTTTCCCATTCAAGATAAGCAGTTACATCATCCTCAACTTCAATATCATGGAATTTTCCTTCATGGCAAAATCCCTGCACATTTACAGGATTGCCGCAGATCCATTGTAGCAGATCCAGATTATGAGGACATTGATTTAAGAGCACTCCTCCGCCGTCCTTGGCCCATGTAGCATGCCAGGAGCTTGATTTATAATATTGCTCCGGGCGATACCAGTCAGTAACCACCCAGTTAACACGCTTCAATGCACCATATTTACCGCTTTCGACGATTTCTTTTAACTTGATATATATTGGAAGTGTCCTCTGATTAAAGACCATAGAAAATACTGTGCCTGCTTCATCGGCAGCCTCCTCCATCATCCTGGCCTGCCTTGAATATACACCAGATGGCTTGTCACATAATACGTGAAGTCCATTTCGAAAAGCCCTGACAGCAATCTCTTCATGGGCAAAATGAGGTGTAGCAATAATCACAGCATCAAGTTTTAGCGTACCTTCCTCCAATGCTTCAAATAATTCTTCTGCACTTTCATAAACCGGAACGCCCCTGTCAATTGATTTCTGCAAAAGTTCCTTATATGTACCTCTTACTCTGGTAAGCCCTGCAAGCTCTACGCCCTCAATAAGACCGTCCTGAAGGATTGCTGCGTATTTGCTTCCCATATTTCCAACACCGATAACTGCTACTCTGATCATATATAATTCCCTCGTTGTTTTATCTGATGACATAAGTGCTAAAAACGTTGCCTTGTGCGCTTTTAGTTACTGAAGCAGAATTTATCTTCTTGCTATAGCAAAATGTATTTACATGAATTTTTAATTGAAAAAGTCTTTGTTTTTATGTATAGTATGAATTCAGGGTTCAAACGGCAAAAAAGCCTACAACAGAACAATCTTCAAACGGCTTATTTCCAATGCTTTTGACTATTTGCTCTACCTTCATATTATAGCAAAAATGTCGCAAAGTACACATATTACGTGATTAAATACTCTTCAGATATGCTTCAAATATGATTCAAATATGATTGAAAGAACTGTGAGCAGCTGAACGATAACGAATATTAATGAACTAAAGGCTAATCTATAGCAAACCATACATGAAAGGACGCACAATGATAGTTAAATTCAGAAAAAAAGACATAGAACTTGATGAAAAGAAAATAGCACTCCTTGATCTCATCGATCAGGCCGGCAAAGGCAGCATCGAAGCCGCTGAGAAAGTTGCTGAAGCATATTTTAAAGGCACTCATGAAGATAAGCCAAACCTGGAAAAAGCTAAAAAGTGGGCTTCCTACGCAGCCAAGCATGGCAGTGAAAAGGCTCAGGGAATACTTGATGAACTGAATTAGTTTGCCTTACTATAAAGTCCTGCAGCTTCGCTGCAGGACTTGTTGTTATTTTTCCTGTTCTAACCTATTGCTTTTTTCACTTTCTGGTTTTTCAATAGGTATTTCAATTCTATCCACGCTAAAAAGACATGGGATAGGTAGAAAGTTCTTACCTTTAGCCTTTTCACGATCAAAGTGGGATTCGGGGTCAACCTTAAGCCACTCTTCTACTGCTTTAGATTCTCCGTCGATGCCTTTGATATTCACATTGTTTCGAGGCTCCTCATAATAAGAAAAAAGAATATTCTCATGAAGTGATATGTATGCATACTTATCGCCTTTTAGCAATCCCTCTTCTACAATTGCATTGTGATGCATCACGTATGATGGAAGTTTATTAGGATACAGGAACGCAATACGTCCTATGCGCTCTTTGACAGCAGTAGTTCTCTCCTTTTCCCACAAATCAATATCTTCATCAGGTTTATGATGATAATAAACATTTATCATTGGCGCAAAGTATCTGTCCCCATCCTCTTCCGGCCATGGTTTCAGATACGGCTGCATATCTGACATACACTTATCTACGTTAAGATATGGATCTGTCATATCAGTTACGATTTCTTCAACATACAAGAAGCCTAAATTATTGTATTTATAGAAAGAAGCACTACATACTCTTCCTTCCTCTATAAGCTTTGCAAAATAATCTTTGCAGCTTTCTATGATATTTTCAGGCAGAATATCCGCTGAAAGCAGCTTGAAACTGCATCTGTACTGTGAACGTCTGATCATTGTGAATCTCCCCCATTTCTCATTTCTTTAATAATCAATTATATTCAGCACCCGCTCGTAAACATCCTTCAGGATAAAATTTGTACTTTACACATTGCGCTGTTCTTTCAAGTATTTCAAATGTAAGCAAATCTCTTTTCTTCCGCATTTTGATCATTCTTTAATAGTTTAACATTAAAAAAATGACTAAACAAACAGAATTCAGTCATCTGAGTCACTATTTCTGTCAAAAAGCTTGATCAGTGAGGAAATATTAGTGACTAAAAAAGCTGCTATCTTACTTCTTAGTCACTTTTTCTGCTCAACTGCCTCAGTTCCAATAAAAAATTAGTGACTAAGAAAACTGAAATCCAACTTCTTAGTCACTTTTCTGCTTCAAAACCTCAGTTCCAATAAAAAAATAGTGACTAAGAAAGCCGATATTTACCTTCTTAGTCACTTTTTCTATATAACTGCAGGACGAGCAATGAAAAATCCTGCGAAAATAGGCAATTAAGTTATTTATTCGCTACATAAGTGTTATAAGCATCTGTCTGAATCTGCATGAAGTCATTGTAGCCCATGTTCTCAAGTGTTGAGATATAGCTATCCCACTGCTCTTCAATGCCGCCTTCTGTAACCCAGGTAGCCTGTGTTGATGATACATAAGCGCCAAGGTCTGTGTAGAGAGTTGCAAGAGTGCTCAGCTGATCTGGTGTGTAACTTACGTTTGGATATGCCTCTTTAGCATACTTACTCATCTCAGCATCAAGGGCAAGTTTTGCAGCATCGCCATTTTCAGCGGCATAAGTAACTTTATCATTGAATCCGTCAGCAACATATTTTGGTCCAAAGTCGCGAAGTGACTGGATCCATGCAAAAGTATCTGCTGAATTGCCGTCTGAAGGAGCAAGAACAGTGTATGTTCCGGCAGCTTCATCTTTTTCGATAGCTACGCCAAATGAACCATAGAAGTTCTGTATTGAAGCATCGTCTGTGTAGAATGAATCTGCCCAGGCAAGAAGTGGACCAGGATTTTCACAAGCAGAAGTAACAACAAACTCATATCTGCTATAGTTCCAGTGCTCAGGATCAGAAGAAATATACTGATTTCCATCTGGACCTACAAGAGCAGGAAGTGCAACATACTGATCAGCATTAGCTCCAAAAGTTGCATCAGCAGTCCATCCTGGAGCACAACCAACAATTGGTGTCTCACTCATAAGCTTGGCATCTCTCATTGAAGTATCTTCTGTGAAGAGCTCCGGATCGATAAGACCTGCTTCATAGCACTCATGCATCCAGGCTACAGCATTTTTATAATTCTCTGTAGTTGGAAGATATACAGGCTGACCATCCTGAATAGCCATCATATATGTGCTGTCAGCTCCAAGGGTTGTACCAAATGGCAATCCAAAGAACATTACAGAATCTGCGTAACCCTGTCCAAAAGGAATCTCATCATTTGGATCTCCGTTACCGTTAGCATCCTGTTCCTTGAATGCTGTAAGTACATCAACAAACTCTTCATAAGTTGTAGGTACTTCAAGTCCAAGATTATCAAGCCACTGTTTATTGATAAACATCTGGTTTGCAACAATAGGTCTGCAAGGCTTCTTTGATGGAAGTCCGTAGATATGACCATCTGCAGATGTTGCAAGCGCCTTCATAGTAGGATCTTCTTCCATGATCTTTTTTAAATTAGGCATATACTCATCAATATAGTCATCTAGTGCAATAAATGAACCTGTATTTGTCAGAATATCTGTTTCTGTAAAGCAGATTGAACCCATAAATGCATCTGGAAGATTTCCACCTGCCAGGAGAACAGCTTTTTTATCTCCCCAGTCTGAATTGAGAATAGTATTCCATGTTACATTGATCCCTGCTTCTGCAGCTGCCTGATCCGGAAATCCTGTATGATAATCTTCTCCCCAATCTGCCCAGCGCACTGTTGCTACTTCATAAGTGTTGTCGGAAGTTTCTACTGATGTAGCATTGTCCTGTCCGGCAGTTTTTGTATCAGCTGTTGAGCCACAAGCAGATACAGTCATTGCAAGCCCCAATAAACTTGCGATTAGTGCATAATTCTTTGTCTTCATAATTCCTCTCCTTCTCTTTTAACTACTTTATCCCTTCACTGCACCTATCATGACACCCTGGTTAAAATACTTTTGTAAAAAAGGATACAGCATCATAATAGGCAGTGTTGAAACCACAATAGATCCATATTTCATCATGTCCGACAATTGTCTGAGCTCCTGAGCCATAGTACCTGTAGCTGCGCCAAGCAATGATTCATTGGCTATCAGGATTCTTCTAAGTAATAACTGTAATGGGATCAGGTTCTCATTTTGCAGATATATAAGTGCATTAAACCATGAGTTCCATAATCCAACGGCAGTCCATAGACCAACTACTGCAATAACAGCCTTAGAAAGCGGCACTGCAAAAGAAAAGAAATATCGCAGTGTACTGCAACCATCAATCTGAGCGGCTTCCCATAATGATTCTGGAAGGGATGACTCAAAAAATGTCCTTGCAACGATTATGTTGTAAGTAGACACTGAGAATGGGATGACCATGACCCAGAATGAATCTAATAATCCAAAGCCCTTTACTACAAGATATGTAGGTATAAGGCCGCCGTTAACAAACATTGGAATAACATAAAACAAATTTATCCATCTCCTGCCTGGCAGATCTTTTCTTGACATAGCATAACCGGCAGAAATATTGACAATAAGTGCTACAAACGTACCGACAAGGGTATATATGATTGTGTTCAGATAACTTTTCCATATCTGTCTCTGCTCAAATAACTTCTGATAACCTCTCACATCTATGACTTTAGGCCATATCCATACTTTGCCGCTTGCCACATCAGCCGGATTGCTGAATGAGGCTATGATAACAAACCATAATGGATATATGACCAGAAGAATCATGATCACAGCAATTAAATGGAATAGTATATTAACAAATACGTCCTGCGTTAATCTCTTTTTCTTCATGACATCCTCCTAGAACAAACTACTTTCTGTAGTTTTTCTGGCAAAAAAGTTAACCATCAACAGCACAACCAGGTTAACTACTGTATTGAACAGTCCGATTGCAGTAGACAAACTGTACTGCATGCTCTGCATACCCATCTTATAAACGTATGTCGATATGATCTCGCTGCTCATGATATTCTGAACATTCTGCAGCAGAAATACTTTTTCAAAACCTATACCGAGAATGCTTCCGGCTCTGAGGATCAGCAGAACCATTGCTGTTGGCAGTATCATAGGTATATCTATGTACTTGATCTTCTGCAATGTGCTTGCTCCATCTACTGTGGCAGCCTCGTAATATGTAGGGTCGATTCCGGCTAGGGCAGCCAGATAGATAATGCTGTCCCATCCAAGATGCTGCCATATATCACTCCACACATATACATGCTTGAAAGCACTTGCGCTTGCCATCAGATTTGGAAACTCTGCTCCAAATAGTTTAAAAAGATTGGCAAAAAGCCCACTGCTTGGAGATAAAAAGATCAGTATCAGACCGCACATGACCATAGTTGAAATAAAGTGAGGCAGATAGGTAATTACCTGAAATACCTTTTTAAACATCTTGGTCTTCATCTGATTGCACATAAGCGCCAGCAAAATAGGCAATGGAAAACCAACCAGTATGCTGTAAAGACTAAGCACTAATGTGTTCTTGATAGTCACTCCGAATTGGTAGGAGTTAAAATACTGTATGAAATTCTTAAAGCCAACAAACTGACTTCCTGTTATTCCCAGAGCCGGTGAATAATTTTGAAAAGCAATTATTATACCCACCATAGGTAAGTACGCAAAGCAAAACAAAAGCACTGCTGATGGTAAAAGAAGTAAAAACAATTGATAGCTTTTCTTTAATTTTGGTAACAGCTTATTTCTTTTTTTATTCATATTTACCTTCTTAGTTATTAGGAATTAGTAAAGCGCTTAACCTCTTAGCAATTCTCCCCCTCTATTTTCTTTAAATCTAGCCCCCTGCTATAGTTAAGCTCATATATTAATGATTGTGAACTCTACTTAATGTTTTGATCGCAATAGACTTCTAAAATAGCATCTTTCAATATCTCAGAAATATCTGCTTCTCTAAGCCAGCATAAAAACTCTTCATCTGTATGACTTTTCAATACCCCATATACAATGTCCTTGCTAAGATTATCCATCCATGCATGATCAAGAATTTCGAAAACCTGCTTTTTATGGTCATTATGCGCTAAGCTAATTCCTTCAAGATTAATGATTATTTCATCTTTTACATCTACATTTTCAACTGATATAGACAATATTTTCTTGTCAGCATCATATTCAGTCAAAGGCATGCTTTCAAGTGAATATGCCATTTTTTCCATGTCTGACACTTCAACACCATAGATGCATATCTCTATATCTCTTTTTTCCGGAATAAATTCTGTACAGCCCTCTGCTGTGCCAATACAAACCCTCGCGCAGCCGCTGTCATTCCACTCGATGGAATAAGTAGTAGTGGCATATTTACCGCTTGTATATTCCATGCTGATGCCGTCATCTTCATATAATGTGTACTTACCGCTCTTTCCTGCACCAATGCAGATCTTAAGTTGTTTAGGATTTGCAGTAGTATTCGCTTTGTTTTCCTTAGATAAAACCGCTATGCCTCCTGCAGGTAAAAGAACCGGAATATCATCAATAGTCCTGTATAACTTTCTCTTCTGTGAGTTGTTGTATATCCTTCCTGTAAAAAGATCGTACCATCTGCCTTCCGGAATATAAGCACTGACTGCTGACAACCTAAGATCATTATCCATCGGATCTCCGATCGCACATACAATAAGCGATTCACCGAATTTATATTCATTCGCCACATGATATGCATTCTCTACATCCGGATAGTCATAATACATAGGCCTTATAAGAGGCTTATCATCGTGATATGCTCTATAGTTTTCAGTATATAGATATGGCAAAAGACTATGACGCAGTCTCATATATCTTGCAATGATACTTCTGTATGGTTCTTCTACAGTCCATGGCTCCTTATTGATAAATGCACTGCTACTGCTATGAAGTCGCATTATCGGAGAAAAGACACCATACTGAACCCATCGTACAAGTCGCTCGTAATCTTTATTTCCAAGCATATGTCCGCCAATATCATGACTCCACCATCCGTAACCAATGTTACTTGCTGTAGCTGTAAAATATGGCTGATATTTAAGACTCTTCCAGCTACTCACTGTATCTCCTGAAAAGCCAACCGGATATCTATGACTTCCTGGTCCCGCATATCTGGAAAAAATCATTGGCCTGACATTTCTGCCTTCCTGATCCTTGTAGTGATAATGATTCAGCAAAAATAATGGATCCACATCATCAGCCTTATTTCCTGTTCCCTGTTGCCAATCAATCCACCAGAAATCAACTCCATCTTTTTCATAAGGATGCATGACTTCTTCAAAATATACTTTTCTGAATTTCGGATCGCTAAAATCAAATTCAACAGCTTTCTCTGTTTCAGGATCTATTCCCATTTTGGATGCAACTTCAGGATACATCTCTTCAAAAGCCCTGATACCATCTGCCGGGTGAAGGTTTAATGTTGTTGATAAACCTCTGTCCTTCAGCATCTTAAGGAATCTCTTAGGATCCGGGAACAATTCTTTATTCCAGGTATATCCTGTCCAACCTGTTCCGTATTTTGGATCAACATCCGTGATATGCCAGTCCATATCGATCACTGCAACTGCAAGAGGGATGCCCATTTCCTCAAATTTATCTATTACTTCCTTATAACTGCTTTCAGAATATCTGTAATATCTGCTCCACCAGTTACCAAGTGCATATCTTGGAAGCATAGGTGTTTTGCCGCATAACCTGTAAAAATCCTTTAGTCCGCCATAATAATCTCTTCCATATCCAAAGAAATACAGGTCAAATCCATTTTCTTTTCTGGTAATAAATTCTCCTGTCTGATCATCAAAACTCTTACCTGTAAAAAGAGGACTGTCTGAATCATCTAAGACAGCATAACCATTTCTGCCAAATAATCCCGGATCAAGGAAAGTTCCTCCGTCCTTACCATCAAGTGTTCTGGCTGTTCCCAATAAATTGTTGTCTGAATTGCCATACACTACGCTGTAATGCCAGGTTGTTCCAAAATCCTTTAATTCAATACATAAACCATTTGGAGAAAATTCCTTTTGATCATAGGTAAGCTTTAATCTGTCTGTCTCCAGAATCAAAAGTCCATCTTCATATCTGTACTCATATGGGACCTCTGGAAAATCTCTGGAAACAACCGTTTTAGTAAGTTGATCAACAAACCCGCCTGCTTCCTGATATTCCAGCCTTATTAACCTGTCAGTCAGGACCGTGATCCTATAATTACTCCCTGTAACCATCAATACTTTCCACCTCGTTACTTAATACAAAACTTAAACCAAAATCTTAACCTTATCAGCCAACCAAATCATTTTGGTTAAGCGTTTTACTAGACTATATATTGTTTTAGTTAAGCGGTCAACCCTTTTAGGTTGTTTTCTATGTTTTATATAAAAAGAAAGTTGGATTTTTGTGATAATTTCACGAAGAATTCAGATGATATATTTTGTTTAGCGGTTTACTAAAAAGAGTCAATTTGATACGTCCCCATTGACTCTAAAATAAGTTACCGAGGACAACATACCTTTGCAGACGGAAGCCCACATTGGTACCAGGTATCAATGTGGGCCACTTACCGTCAATACTTAAGTTATTCTGCAATATTTTTGACAGACTGTCTTTCAACAACACGAATTGGCAGTCTCTCATTTTCAACAAGATTCTTTTCGCCATCAAGCATTCTGAACAGATAATCACATGCTCTGTTTGCTTTCTGGTCAAAATCCTGAGATATGGATGACAATTTAGGAGTCATATACTCACAGTTAGGGAGATTATCAAAACCTAAAACTGAAACATCATTGGGCACTTTGATTCCACATTGCGTCAGTCCCTCGATCACACCAAAGGCTACAATGTCTGACATTGCTGCAATTGCAGTATATCCTTTGTTATTAAATGCAATATCCTGACCTGTGTTGACTGCGCTCGCATAGGTAGTATCAGAGTAATAGATGTTGCTTTCATTAAAATCAATCTTATTCTCTTTGCAGGCGTCACTAAAGCCTCTAAGCCTCTCCTGAATGACACCTTCTCCATCACTTCTTGGTGTAACCAGTGCAAGCTTGCTATGCCCCTTAGAGATCAGGTACCTTGCAGAAAGATACCCTCCTCTATAATCTTCTATTCCAACATTTACGATCTTTTCATTTGGTGCATATGTATCAAGATAGACTATAGGCACATCTGTCAGCTTCTTGATTTCCTTTACCTCTTTCTCATACACGCCTAAAAAGAAGGCTCCATCCACATTCCAGGATGATAATATCGGAATGATCTCGCTTGGATTGCCTACGCATCTGAGCATCAGATAGTAATCACGATTCCTGACATATTTCTCCAGACTGGCAATTATCTGCGTATTGTATGGATTAGATAAAAAACTCTCATTTTTACCAAGATATGGCACTATAAGGCCTATTATCCTGCTCTCATTTTTAGCCAGTGATCTTGCTATTGCATTAGGTTTATAATTAGTTTTCTTGATTATATTTTCAATTTTACGTCTGGTCTCATCAGATACTTTTCCAAAATTGCCATTTATAACATTAGATACTGTAGCCGGACTCACTCCAGCCATATCTGCTATAGTCTTGAGATTCATTACTCTATCTCCATTTCACACCTGAAAAATAGTATATTAAGCGTTTAACCTAATTAAACTATACATACTATAAACATTTCCCGTCAATAGGCAAATCAATTCTGGTAAAATGTCGCTTTGCTTTTACTACTTTTTACTATATCATAAAAAAACTGTATGACTACAAAATGTAATCATACAGCTCTCATTTGAATAACTGAAATTTTCAATTAATAATTTATTGTTGCGAAAAATGTTGCAAGTCCCATTGCATAAAGAACTATTAAGAGTACAATCCAGATAACTGCCCAAATAAGCTGTGCTCTGAAGAAGTTCTTCTTAGAAGCAGGAACATCAGAACCAAATGCCCAAACAAACATCATGATGATGTTTGCAATAGGAATCATCATAATGAGCATTGTAAGCATCCACTGTCCGATTGAAACAGGCTCACCATTGTTTGCAGGTGCTGGCATATTGTTATATCCATTCTGGTATGGATTCTGCTGATATGCGTTCTGCTGGTATGTTGGCTGCTGATAAGCGTTCTGCTGGTATGCATTCTGCTGATAAGCATCCTGTGACTGTGTGTTCTGCTGAGCAAAATTCTGCTGATCAGCATTCTGGTTAAAGTTGTTGATATTATTATCCATTTTTCTTTACCTCATAAAAAATTTTTTTACGTCCTTTAGTATAGCAATTAAAACCACTAGATTCAACCATCTTACTTAAAAAAATCCCTTATTTATCAGCTTTTTTTGAGTTGTCTCCCTTACATTTCAATCATTAGCAGCTCACTGCATAATCATATTCATACATCCGGGCTTGTAGATTAAATTTCCTCCTTGTATAATCATGTAGATTGATATTCACGTTTTTTCAGTTCAAATATAATCGAGGGAGTAAAAGGTACTGACACGTTTATAATTTAATCAATAATCAACGAGTCAATGCACTTAAAATAATCAAAAAATGAACATTATTAAACATACATTAAGAAAAATCTTAACAGACCCTGTCCTGATAATAGCATGGATACTTGCGATCATCTCCGCTTTTTTCATACATCCGGATAAAGAATATATTGGATACATAGATTTCAGATCTCTTGGTATATTGTGGGGACTGATGATCGTTATTCAGGGATTTAGGGAAAACTGCGTCTTTGAAAAAATCTGTGAAATTCTACTGAATAAAGTAAAAACAGGATGGCAATTGGGGCTTGTACTTATTTTTCTGTGCTTCTTTACAAGTATGTTCATTACCAATGATGTTGCGCTTATCACATTTGTTCCTTTTGCACTTATGACTCTTAATAGCTGTAATAGAGAAGACATGATCATTCCTGTTGTAGTATTACAGACAGTTGCTGCAAACCTTGGAAGCATGCTCACTCCTATCGGAAACCCTCAAAACCTATACCTGTACAGTCTGACCGGGATGGAGCTGATTGATTTTGTTCAAACAATGCTTCCATACTCATTATTTACACTGATCATACTGTTAGTTTGTTCCTTTGCTCTACCTGATAAAAAAAGAGCCTTAACTTCAAAAGACAGTGACCATAAAGTACGCAGATCCTTTGGTACGCCGGTTCAGATAACTGTTTATTGCATTCTTTTCATTGTAGCAATACTAACAGTCATCAGAATCATTCCTTTTAGTATCATGATGATCACTATCCTTGCAGTAGTTGCAGTCATGGATAGAAAAATATTACTGAGGGCAGATTACATACTCCTACTGACTTTCATCGGCTTCTTCATTTTCACAGGTAATATGGAAAGAATTCCTCAGATCAAGGACAGCCTCTCACATATCGTTGCCGGAAATGAATTTTTTGCAGGTGTTGTAACAAGCCAGTTTATAAGTAATGTTCCTGCAACCCTTATATTATCTGATTTTGCATCAGATTATAAACAGCTCTTGATAGGCGTCAATGTTGGCGGACTGGGAACTCTGATTGCGTCTATGGCAAGTCTTATATCATTTAAATTATTTTCAAACGACTATAAGACCAAACGCGCAAAGTACATTGGCACGTTTACTGCGGTCAATATTCTCTTTTTACTGCTACTGATCATTGAAAAAGTAATACTAATTCACTGACCTACGACATAATAAAAAAATGCGAAGCATATGATTTTTTTCTTGTAGAAAGACACATATGCTTCGCATTTTTATTATAAGTGGATGAGTCAACGCATTAGTTTAGTGAAAAGCCTCAACTGCAAACATTATCTTGGTTGAATGGAAAGTGGCGTTTACATCGCTGTTATCAGCAGGGAATAAGAAGTAAGTATTATCCAGCGTAGACAGCGTTACACATTCGCCCTTTCCACGATAGTCATATTCTGTATGAATGGACGGCATGCTGGCATTGCTAAAGAACAATTCATTTACGCTACCAGTCTCATAATCATTGTATTTCAATCTGAATCCTTCAAGGTCATGGACTAATTCACCTATTCCGCAATTAATGAAATTCTTGCAGTTTGGCAGTGCATCCACCTGGACTTTAAGGGACAGATGATATGTTCCGTCTTCAACTTCTTTATTTACAGTACTTCTCTCCCATTCATACCAGTCAGGAATAAGGATCTTACTGCTATCAGCTGTGTCAATCAAATTGCCGTACTCATCCATTTTCCAGCTTGCACCACAATTTCCGCAAGAGATCATATCTCCCTCACTGCGCATCGATACTTCATTGCCACATTTTTTGCACTTATATAATGGCTTGTTAAGACCTTCCGCACGCTTTGGATAAGTGATCTTGATATTGTTATCACGCTGGTACTGATATTCATCATATTGTAAGAGGCTTTCAAGCTTTTCATGGATCTCATCAACGCTCATGTTCTCAATATCCTGAGGTGTCAGGGCTCCGATCATAGTAGCAGAGAGCTTTGCCTGCTTTCTGGTTGTCAGATTCCAAATTGGTGATTTCAGGTAGTTTCCATTCATGTTAAGGACTACAACTGGATATTTGTAGATCTTTACCATCTTGGCAACTGATTTTTGCAGCTTGGAAGCCGTACCAACATTGGCATAGCGAGCCTCCGGATACAATACAAGACTGTCGCCTCTATCAAGTACCTTCTTTATATTCTTGATCAACATGAGATCTGATACAAACTTTCTGGTACCAAGGCATCCAAGACGTCTATAGATCCACTCACCATAATATTCAAAGCCTTCCAGCTCAGAAACATAATTAGCCCTATGTGGAAAAAGAGCCAGTGGCGTAACTATAAAGTCTGTAAATGACTGATGTGTACCAAGTACAAGATATGGAGGCTTAAAGCCCTTCATATTTACTTTTTTTATCTTGAGACCATATCCTATTGTAGCCAGAAAACAACTGAGCCAGATAAATGGTAAGAGCAAAAGGCTCTGTCTCGGAGGTGTCATCCCTCTGTCAAAAGGCACAGTATCAGGATTTATGCTGATGTCTTTTCTATTATATCTGCGAACAGGCGGCAGCATGGACAGTAAAATATACATAATAAGTGTTCCAATAAATGCCGCACCGGTAGGTGTTAGTACAAATAATTGTTTATTAAGGATCTCTCCTGTAACAGGATTGTAGATCAAAAGAGACATAAAGCAGCCTGCTATAAGGCATACAAAGCCCAAAATATTGTAACCATTTGTGTATTTATAAAGCTCATGCCCATCAAGCTCATAAGCACTCTTAAAATCAAGCTTTTGCTTTCTGATGATAAAGAAATCTGCAAACAAAAGGGCTGCAAGAGGCGCATAAATACAAGCTGAAATAGTCAAAAAACTTCCAAAATAATCTATGATCTTGCCCCAAACGCACAAAATTGCTATATACAGGCCTAATATGGATATGAGCCCGTGGTAACTGATCTTAGGAAATGTTGACCTGAGCATTACTCCATACAGATATGAACCTACAGCCTGTGTTCCGATATTGGCAAAAGCCACCAATAGAAGCGATGCAAGTGCTACTACAGGAGACGCAAGAGTTGAGAGCATCTCAGTAGGATCAGTAGTTTCAACACCAGTCACGATCTTCATGGAGATGACCATTACAGCTCCCACAACAACGAAAAATGATCCTGCAAGTCCCTGTCCGAGAACACCTGCATAGTATGCACTTCTCTCTTTTTTACATAATCTTGGAACCTCAGCCATGCCTCCTACAAGTGTTATTACAAAGGCGAAATTAGCTTCCAGCGCCAATGTATATGCAGTTGACGGCGCAAAAGAGACATTGTCAGGCTGGAAAGACCATATATCAGCAAAAGATACTGATCTAAATGCAACGCATACTACAAAGCCGCCTACCAATAGCAAAAGCGGAACCAGTATCCTTGTAGTGTTAGTGATAGTCTTAACTCCGCGCCATGCAATAGCTGTACCAAGTCCTACACAGAACAGCTTAAGTCCCAGAAACGTCCAGGTCGGCAGATCTACGCCAAATACATGAAAAAGATTGGTCATAGAAGACGCAAACAACTCACAGCACACTGCATACCATGGGAAGTTAACTACGATTATCACGAAAGATACAATTTTTACCCCTTTGGTTCCGAAAACAGCTCGAAGCCATATCCATATGTCTATTCCAAATCTTGTAGACATGATGACCGGCAACTGATAGATGAGCAGCATCAAAAGTGCTCCGGCAAATGAGGTTATGAGAAGCTGTTTAAAACCTACAAGCCCCGTCAGATAAGCTCCCTGAGTATAGCTCCAGGTCGCAATACAATAGCCTGACAGGATGAGCAGCGCATCGATAAATCCCAACTGTCTTTCGCTCTCCTTGACAGGCAAAATTCCACAAGTAACTTCTTTATCTATATCATTATTAATTGAATTCGTTCTATTACCCAATGAAAGCACCACCTATCACTATGAGCAGGCAAGCTAACGTCAGGATTCCTGCAACAATATAATCTTTTTTGGTCATCTGCCCTTCGTAAGTCGTCTTACTCTCAATGGCAGATATCCTTTCCCTTAGATCATCCTCGTACATAACAATTCTTCCTCCATTTCAAAACTTGAGATCCTAGTTTTTCCTTTATATCAGCATTTTAAGATGATATAACTACATTTTACATATGACATTTGCTCAATTAGCACCGCTTAAATATAATAATCGAATCAAAAACTTTTACGGTATTTGCGCAACATCCGATATTATATAATAATTATTTACAAAAGTTAAATGTGCATTTATGCTGATTAATAATACATGATTCAAGTGGGTTACAATTCCTGTAAGGCTGTAAATACAATACTGCCAGCTAAACAGGAAAATGATTTATGTAAGCATAGAAGGAGAAAGAGATGTTTGAAGATGTTTCAAAATGGCTGGATTCAATAATGCTGGAGGGCATATCTGAAGGAGAAGGCGTATGCTTCAACCTGTACGAAGACGGCGGCAACAGCTGGTCCATGGACATTGAAGTCAGTGAAAAATACGATCCTGACGATGATGATTGGGCATGCGACCCAATCTACAATTCTGATGAAGTTTTTACCTGGAAACAGGACGATGAATGGGATGAAGTCCTTGAGGATATGATCCAGATTCTATTAAAATATATGAATGAAGGCAAATATGCAGACCAGCTAAAAGAGAACTATAAGGCTATCGCTGTAGGCTTTGTAGATGGCGACTTAGAGCTCTTATATGAGCAGGAGTAATATTGGTAAACTGCCACAATCATAACATTAAAAATAGCTTATCCCGTACAAAGATTATGATCAATATAACATATATAAAAGGAATACTAATATGTCAGATAAAATAACACTTACAATCAAAAGACAAAAAAATATAGCACTTATTGCACATGATGGAAAAAAGGCTGAGCTGATCCAGTGGTGCAAAGAGAATGCAGAAACTTTAAAAAAGCACTTTTTATGCGGAACAGGCACAACAGCACGTATGATCACTGATGCTACAGACCTTCCTGTTCGTGGTTACAATTCAGGTCCTCTTGGTGGAGACCAGCAGATTGGCGCCAAGATTGTTGAAGGAAAGATTGATTTCGTTATATTCTTTTCTGATCCTCTTACAGCAGCGCCTCACGATCCAGATGTAAAGGCTCTTATGAGAATCGCTCAGGTATACGATATACCTTTTGCCAATAATAAGGCTACTGCTGATTTCCTCATCCACTCAACATACATGGATGAAGAATACGATCATGAGATCATCAATTTCAAGCAGAATATCGCTGAGAGAGCTGAGACTCTTCCTGTAAAATTCGATAATTGAGTCAATTCTAATCAAAAGCCTGTGAAAATGGAATCATTTTCACAGGCTTTTTGAAAGCAATATTCTATTAAATTATATGTTGTTACAACTTAAAACAAGAATGCGCATCAGATGCAAATTCCGTATAAAAGTCATTAAAACTTAACGATTTCAGGCTCACTTGTGAATGAGCTAAATGTTGCTGTAGCATTTTTGAGATAGAATACCTCAGTATTACCATCATCAGCCTTGTACATATTTTGAAGAGATGGATATGCATCAAGCATTGACTGACGAGCTTCGTTTCTGTCATCCTCTACAAGCTCTCCGGCAACTCTAAGCCATTTGCCATCCTTAAATGCACAGATCTCAACCTTAGGATTTTTGTGGATCTGCTTTGATACCTCTTTTACCTTACCAGTCTGAATGTAGAGCTTGCCCTCAAAAATATGAGCTGTACCAAAAGGTCTTACTCTTGGCTGATCTCCCTCTACTGTTGCCAGATAATATGTTCCGGCGTCTTTAAGAAATTGTGCTACTCTTTCCATTATTATTCCCCTTTCTTGATCACCATTTACATGTGATGATATATTCCATATTTGAAGCAAGATCCAGATCAGGCTTTTCAACCTCAAAAACAGGTTTTTTGCCATCAGATATCAGCTGTTGTTCAAAATGATACATTGCAATACCAATATCAACTTTCTGCAGATCATATTCGGTATTGTTAGCAAAGGCTTTGTCCTTATTCTCTATAAATATAGCTCTGTTGCCTCTGATAATGATCCTCCATGGTTGCTTATTTACTGCAGATGGCGCAAGCCTTACAGCTTCAAGAGCATCCAGGACTCCAATCTCTTTGGCTCTATCAGTAGAAAGTGGAAGATTGATATTATTTTCATAGAAAAGTTTTTCAAATTCAAGTCTGGTATCTGCCTTAACACCTTTACGCATAAGACCTTCCTTAATGGACATCTTATCTGCTTTCACACCCAATGGGCTTACGCAAGGCATGATCTCATCGTCCTGCACATTAGCAGCTGCTTCAAACTTCTCTCTTGGCATTGTTCCACCAATCCATACTGTTCCAAGTCCAAGCTCATGTGCATGCATTAGGAATGCTTCAAAGCTGTATCCATAGGCTTCTTCAGCATTAGGTGCCTTTTTAACTTTGGCAGTTACATAACATTTTTCTCCTGCAAGGACCGGGCTGGATAGCTTTTCTTCTTTTGCATCATGGAAAGCAATTGTAATATCAATTCCGTATGGATTAACTATTTTAGTAGAAAAATTCTTTAAATCATCTATCAGTTCCGGCTTTACATCATTACCATCAAAGGTTCTGACGCTTCTTCTAGTCTTTGCAAAATCAATAAAACTGCTCATAATTCTCTCCTTCCATACACGCTACTTATACTATTATATTGCGCACAATTTAAAATGGCAAATAGTTTTTTCTTATAACTAAAGTATTACTGTATAGTTTTTAAGCGATAGCGCATATTGCTGACATTATATACGGTCACAAACGCATCTGGATCGGTAGAGATGATGAAATCCATGAGCTTTTGATATTCATGCTTATCAACAATCGTAATGATCTCAGAATGTTTTTCCTTAGTATAAGCGCCTGTTGCCTCATATAGACTGGCACCGCTATGGAGAGAATCAAGAATAAACTTTAATATTTCGTCATGATGGTTCAATGATACGATGCATACTCTTCTTTTGATGCTGCGTCCAAAAATAAAGTGATCCAGCACAATGCCATTTAGATATGTTCCAAGCACTGATAATACAACGCTTCTCTTGTCGTAGACAAGAGCTGATGACAGTGCCACAACCATTCCAGACAGGCTCATAGCTCTTCCAAGATCCATATGAAGATACTTGTTCATGATCTTGGCTACGATATCAAGACCACCAGATGAAGCATTCATATCAAATAATATGGCAAGACCGATGCTTACTGTAAATGTATAGCATACAACATCCAGAGTATCACTGCCTGTCAGAGACTGCATATCAGGGAATATATGCTCAAAGATTGCAAGATATACCGGGAGCAGGATGCTTGTATAAACAGTTTTTGCACCAAATTCATTACCGCATGTCAAAAAGCCAATGATCAGAAGTACTACATTGAGGACCATCGTAATAGCTGACACCTGAAATGGTACCAGATTACTTAGAACTATTGCCAAACCTGATACACTACTGATTGAAGTCTTACTTGGCATCAAAAAGAAATATACCGCCGCTGCGATGATTAGTGTTGCAACAGACATAGTTGCTATATCAGAAAATTTCAATTTATTTGCTTGTTTCATATTTATATTGTGCCTTTCCAACTTACAAAAAATCTGAATCCCTCATAGAATTTCCGATATGTATGATAACACAATACATGACTAGGTACTAATACTATTTATCATTGCAAGAATTTAATGAGAACACTACAGTTCCAATCCCCAGTCCTGTATGCAACAGAATGCTCATGTTTATAACAACTCCTATCATCACAATTTCCTTACTTACAACTATTTTTGAGAATAAAAAAGCAAATATTAAGTATTCCAATATTATCTTTTTCCGTATCATATTTTTATATCCTTATGATCAATAAATAGAAAGCGTTTAGATATTTTGGGGAGGTCTTATGAATCTTAAAACCGCTTATGAACCATATTTCAAAATAGGAGCTGCGATTTCCAGATGGAATCTGCATACTCCTGCGCATATGAGGCTGTTAACAGAACAGTTCAACAGCTTTACCTGTGAAAATGATATGAAACCTATGTATTACCTGGATCAGGCTGAAAATAAATCTAATCCGGAAAAATATGATCTTTGCCCTGCCCTTACTTTTGAGCATGCAATACCATATCTGGAATTTGCCAAAGAAAAAGGAATCGCTATGAGAGGGCACACTCTAGTATGGCATAACCAGACACCTAAGTGGTTCTTTTGCCAGCATTACAATGAGCATTTCCCAATGGCAGACAGAGAAACGATCCTGGCAAGACTTGAAAACTATATCCGTGGAGTCCTTGAATTTGTTCAGGAGAACTACCCTGGCGTCATCTATGCATGGGATGTTGTAAATGAAATTGTTGATGAAGGTGATTTCAGAAAATCAATCTGGACCAAAACAGTAGGAAATGACTTCTTTATCAAAGCATTTGAATATGCTAGAAAATACGTATCCCCAGGCACTGACCTCTTTTACAACGACTATGAAACAGCTCAGCCATGGAAAAGAGACTTTATCATTGAAAAGGTATTAAAGCCTCTTATGGAGAAAAAGCTTGTGGATGGCATGGGTATGCAGTCTCACCTACTCATGGATCATCCTGATCTTGATGACTACCGCACTGCAGTTGAGATGTACGGAGCTCTCGGACTTAAAATACATATAACTGAGCTTGATATGCATAACGCTGATCCAAGTGATGAGTCAATGCATGCGCTGGCTCTAAGATACAGAGAGTTCTTCAAGATATATCTTGATGCCAAGACAAGTGGTAAAGCTAACATAACAAGTGTTACTTTTTGGAATCTATTGGACGAAAACAGTTGGCTCTCTGGTTTTAGACGAGAAACAAGCTATCCACTACTATTTAATGGAAAATGCAAAGCTAAAGAAGCCTATTACGAAGTACTCAAAGTAGCAGTAACCGATGACAAAATAGATAAGTGGGAAGCAGACTATCCGGAAAATGAATACCAACTCACCGGAATGCCTGAAGAGACTCTCATTTCCTTCCGTGAAGACATATGGAAAGAGGGCGAATACAACTATGCCGCTTCCTATGGCTTTACTCCAAATATACACACATATCTTCATAAGGATAATGAAAAACATGATTGCATGCTGATCGCTCCAGGCGGCGGCTATTGTATGTGCGTACCTCACGAGGGCGAGCTTGTAGCAAAGGAATTCTATGATCGTGGCATGAATGTATTTGTTCTTAGCTATACAACAGATATCACAATGTCTGTACCGCTTAAGAAGCAGCCACTTGAAGATATCTCAAGAGCTGTGAGATTTATCAGGAAAAATGCTGATAAATATAACATCAATCCTGACAAGCTGATCATCTGTGGATTCTCAGCCGGAGCTCACGTATGTGGTAGTCTGGCTGTGCATTTTGATGATGTAAAAGACGTTGATCCTGAGTATCAGAAGTACTCCAACAGACCAGATGGCGTAATACTCTCTTATCCAGTGATCACTTCGGGCGATAATACTCACGAAGGCTCTCTAATTGCGCTTTTGGGAAAAGATGCTTCTCAGGAAGAGCTTGACTACTTCTCATTAGAAAAGCATGTAACCTCAAATACACCTCCTTGTTTTATCTGGCAGACGCAAGAAGATGACCTGGTTCCGGTAGAAAACAGCTACCTCTTTGCCATGGCTCTTCGCGGCAAAAAGGTTCCGTTTGCCCACTACGTATTCCCTGCCGGATTCCATGGTTTATCTATAGCCAACAAAGATTACTTCACCGGTTGGTCTGGTGGC
>JAEEGL011234833.1_pt1 | contig 30578 bp, 16 predicted proteins | sample 9134231 | NCBI WGS metagenome assembly JAEEGL01 (sample SAMN16246548, study PRJNA631951) | gut metagenome | biome: gut microbiome; feature: rumen; material: fiber-attached | host: Bos | place: Iran: Karaj | collected 2018-10 | reverse complement strand
TGCTGGGCCAACAGGGTGGCGATAGAAAGACCCACATAGCCGGTACCGGCGACGGAGATTTTTTTATCCATATTTTTGTTATTTGTATTCTTTCAGAAAGGACTGGCCATCGGGATTTATTTTGAGCCTTATTCTTGAGAGAATCCCGATGGAGTTCCCGTCCCTTAGGTTTGGAGCAGTCAGGCTGTGCGGAAGACCCTCCTGCCCCATCGCGGCCACGCCTGCGCGTAATAGCGGTGACCGATTTTATGTTTGTTGCACTTACGCAAAGTGTTTTTATCAATAGAAGATTCCCTTGACTATCAATGCAAGTGTTTCTTGAGCAAGGATTTAGCTCTCTGTCCTCAGACATCTTAATGGCCCATTAATTAATTAACGTCAACTACAGTTATTATAACGATAAATAGTATAAAAACTGTTGTCAGAGCGTCAGGGTCAAGGTTGAAGTAGGTGGCAGAGTATGAGGGGGTTGTATAATGGCAAAGCACCCTCAGTCACATGGGGTTCATGGCATCTTGAGGGTATATTTCGAAATGCAAAGATACAAATTAATTTTATATTGGCAAATTTTTTTCTTGCTAGTCTTCTGTTCTCCTGCCCGCCTACGGCGCGCGAAATCTCGTAAATCTGGTAAATTCATTTTCTGTCAGGGTACAGGTCGGCTCAAATCTCGTAGATTTTTACAAGGTATCGCTTGCTGCGCTTGCGATGGATTGTTTCTTCGGCTGGCGCGGTCTTGGGTCTCATGCTTGCTTCGCTTGCGATGGATTGTTTTTATGGCTAAACTCAAAACTTATTCATTCCTCCATCGTCCTTCCACTTTCCGTTTTCCACTTTCCACTTTCCGTTTTCCACTTTCCACTTTCCGTTTTCCACTTTCCACTTTCTGTTTTCCACTCCCTCCCAAAGATTCTTTTCCCTATGCCGTGAATTTTTTTTGCCGGTTTTGTGTCTATATTGTCGTGGGGGTGTGGCGAAGTGGGACGAATGGTGAGGCTGACGGGAGGGTGGAAAATGGCTTATTAAGTATGTTTAATAAAAATTATTTCGTGTATATGAAAAAAAGTGTGTATATTTGCGTTTGATTTCTGCCCGACGGAAAGGGGTAGGGCAGGGAGTATATGGACGTGTAACTTATTGTAGAATAAAATAATAAAAATATAAACTATGAAACTCAGATTTTTTCTACCGAGTGTCATTTTTCTGTTTTGCGGCCTAGTGTCGCAGGCGCAGATCACGCAGATGCTCTATCAAGGCTTCGAGGCCGGCGAGACGCCGGGGTACACGGGAGCGTACACTATCACCAACACGTACCACGCGAGTGGCAATGCGGCGTTGGAGTTGGACCAGACGAGGACGGCGGACATCACGCTTGAGCTCAACGAGCTGGATTTCACGACGAACACGTCGTTGCGCTACATCAGCCTGGAGTTTGACCACATCTGCACGGTGCCCACGAACGACAACCCCGACTTCTACATGTGCCGCCTGTACTACAAGCGCGCCAACGAGACCTCGTGGCACCAGATGACGTCGGCGAACTACAACACCACGAACGGCGGTTCGGGAAGTTTCCAGGCCATGAGTGCCTTCTCGGTGAACTCGTACGACGAATGGCGCGACAACGCGCTGAGCAACGACCTGTGGAAGAGCGAGCGTTTCGACCTGAACAACGTGATGACCACCGCCATAGCGCCCAACGAGAGGAGACTGCTGGTGAAGTTCACGGTGAGGCAGTGCACGAAGACGAGCGTTACGCCCGGCAAGTGGCTCATCGACAACCTGAAGATATCGGCGAGTCCGAGTCCCATGGTGAAGCCCACCATCAAGATGGTCAAATACCCCGACGGCATGTATCATCCCAGCAGCCGTGGTGCCGACATCGTCATTGAGCCGAGGACGGCCATCTCGGCGGGCATCAACCACGACTCGGTGTACATGTTCTACCGCGTGGGCAGCGACCCGACGCCCATCCGCTTGCAGATGACGCAGATTCCCGGCGACACGAACCGCTACAAGGCCCATATCCCCTTCTGCGGCTACGACACGGCGATGTACTTCTACTGCGTGGCGCGTGACGCCACGACGAATGCCAACCGGGTGACGGCGCCGACGACGGAGAACGCATGGTATGAATACCGCTGTGTGCGAGGAGTGGCGCAGCCGGGAGTGGCCACGCCGCAGTTTACGGGAACGTACAACAGCAACTTCTTCCCCTTCGGCAGCACGGCCGACGGCCGCAGCGAGTGGGTCTACGACTCGGCGTTGCTGGCCGCTGCGGGCTATGCCCCGGGCCAGATGACGGCCATGAAGATGACCTTCGGCGCCTATACGCCCACGGTGACGCGCCAGCGGATGCAGATCAGGATGAAGAATGTGCCCACGACCTTCACGGTGGACACGAGTGTGCCCGACTACTACTACTACACCTCGTCGTACATGCATGTGGTGTACGACTCGGCCTTCACCATCGGGCAGGCGAATGCCGGCGGCGAGCAGACGGTGCAGTTCCAAGACACGTTCTACTATGCCGGCAAGGACCTGGTGATGCAGGTGATATACGACGACAACGTGGACCAGCCGGCCACGACCCTGAAGATGATAGCGACGCCTAACAACAAGAAGAGTATCTACAGATTCCTGGGCGCCGAGGCCTCGATGGGCATGGACGCCTTCAACACGACGAACCTTGACTACGGCGATCAGGTGGTGAACCGCCGTCCGGCCCTGGTGCTGACGCAGCGGGCGAACCTGCCGTTGCTCTACGACATGGGCATCAGCGCCCTGGTGTCGCCCAGCTACGAGACCCCCATGGAGGTGCGTCCGGGCAGCCTGACGGTGAAGCTGAAGAACTTCGGCGCGCTGAATGTGAATGCCGTCAGGATCAGCTACAACATCGACGACACCATCTTCGGCCACTATGACTGGACCGGCAACATGGCCGGCGGTGCCGACCAGAACGTTACGATCTCCAACAACATCAACATCCCCGCCGGATTCCACACGCTGAAGGTGTGGGTGGAGGACACGCTGAGGATTGGCAGCAGCCAGTATGAGCGCGACCACGAGCCCTACAACGACACGTCGTTCTCGCAGTTCATCGTGTGCGACGGAGCCATGAGCGGTGTGCGCCACGTCGGCGGAGCGACTCCCGACTTCAACACCATCGAGGAGTTCCTCTTTGCCCTGAGCCGTTGCGGCATAGGCGACAGTCTGGTGGTGAAGCTGGCCCCCGGCAACTACAACCCCTTCACGGTGCCCGCCTTTGCGGGAGCCAACGCCAACGCCTATGTGGTGTTTGAGCCCGAAGGAGGCCGAGTGGCGGTCTATTCCTCGACGGACAACAACACCGTCCAGGTGGAGGGAGTGACGACGACGGTGAACAGCTCGCTCGTCAACCTCGAGGCTGCTGCCAACGTGAGGTTCCGCAATATCAACTTCGTGCGCCGCAGCGCGCCGCTGACGGACATGGTGACCATGGGCCTGGCCAGCACGAACTGCCGCTTCGAGAACTGCTCGTTCATCGACAGCCTGCCCAATCCGGCCGCGAGCCTGCGCATCAACGCCCTGATCAACTCGGGCTATGCCAACGGCATGATTGTCGACGGCTGCACCTTTGAGGGCGGCAAGACGGGCGTGGACGTCAGAGGCCAGGCTTCGGACATCCGAGCCTTGAACAACACGGTGATGAACAGCCTGTTCCGCAACCAGTACGACTATGCCATCAACGCCACGAACCAGACCAATGTGACCATCCAGCGCAACGAGATGTACGACGTGCTGAGCAACTCGATGGGAGTGCTGCTGCTGAACGAGTGCGGCGGTACGACGCGCGTGATGAGCAACAAGATATACACCTCGCACGGCGGCGGCGGAATAGCGCTCAACAATGTGAGCGGCAACGCTGCCCATCATGTGCTGGTGGCCAACAACATGGTGGTGTGCAACGACGACGGGTCGGCCAACCTGATGCGTACGCCGCTGAATGTCATCATGGCCAACTACACGGATGTGATATACAACTCGGTGAAGATGACCGCCAGTTCGCGCAACAACTCGCCCGCCGTGAGCTTTGGTGGCGGCACGCTTCAGAACAGCCAGTTTGTGAACAACATCGTGGTGGCCCTCGACAACTACAACTACGCCCTGAACTACAACCCCGGCGCTTACGCCACCAACACGGTGGGACACAACGTGTACTACTCGCTCGGTCCCGTGCTGAACCGCAAGGCTGGCGCCGGCTGTGTGGACCTTGACGCATGGGTGATGACCGAGCCGGGAGACACCAACTCCATCGTGGCCAACCCCAACTTCCTGAACGGCTCGCTGGTGGACCTCCGCACCTACAACCGCCTGGTGAAAGGTGTGGGTATGCCCTTTGCCAGCGTGACGACCGACATGTTTGACAGCCTGCGCAGCACCACGGCCACCTGCCCGGGAGCCTTCGAGTTTGTGTCGCTGGGATACGACTTCGAGCCCGAGGCGATGGTGAGCCCCGTGGACGAGACCTGCTACATGCCCTCGAGTGTGGAGCTGAAGGTGCGCATCCGCAACAGCGGTGTGAACGCCTATAACGGCACCGGCCTGCAGCTGAAATACAAGGTGGACAACAACGCCATACAGACGGTGAACGTCAGCGGAACGATCCCGGCAGAGGACACCATCACCATTGCCACGGGCGCCATGCTGACGCTGCCCTCGTATGCCACCAGCGACCGCACCTACAGCATCAGGGTGTGGACCGTTTTTGCCAACGACCCCAACCAGACCAACGACACCAACATCTTCCAGGTGACCAGCAAATACCGTCCCGGCAAGCCCAACAACGACAGCGTGAGTATTGCCTATGCCACGCGCGCCACCATCACGCCGACCAGCGGCGTGAACAGCTGGGCCGTGTACGGCAGCAGCTCGGCCCCGCAGCGGAAGTCGGAACTCTACTGGTATCGCGACAGTACCGATGCCGCCCCCTTCTTTGTGGGACCCACGCTGACCACCGACACCCTGCGCATGGACAGCACCTTCTACTTCCGCCAGCGCAGAGCGAAACCGATAGTGCGTATCACGCAGGTGGAGTTCAACCACGGCAACAACGCCGTGGGCCTGACGCCGATAATGCCCTACTGGATCAGCAGTGGCCGCAAGACCGCCATCCAGCTGACCAATGTGGGCGACGCCCGCGCCAACCTCTTTGGCGACACCATCCAGACCATCTCGCCCACGGCGAGCATCAACAACAAAGTCTTCGTCTTCACAGACAGCGTCTTCATCGAGCCCGGCCAGTCGCTGGTGGTGCAGTGTGCCACGGGTAACTCGGCCAACTCGGCATTGACCATCCACACGGGCGCGCCGCTGTCGTCGACGACGGTGAGCTACAACTCGAAGGTGGCCTTTGTCTACCGCAGAGGCGGCGTGATTGAGGACGCTGTGGCCCTGAATGCCATTGGCGACGCCTCGACGCAGACCGTCACCTGGGCCAATATCGGAGTGCCCTCCTATGTGTGGAACGGCACGGGAGTGAACCTCAGCACGAGCAACACCGCTGCGGGTATCATGAGGACGGCCTTCAACGGCAATGCCGCCGACTGGCAGATAGCCACGAATGCCAACCCGATGTTCCTGAACACCATCAGGCCGGCGTGGATACGCTATACGGACAACGGCTGTGAGGGCTACTTTGCCAGCTACAAGGTGAAGATGATAGCGCCGCCGGCCGCCGATATCGACATCAGCACCCCGGTGCTGCCCGCCACCGCCTGCGGACTGGGCAACGAGAACATCTCGGTGACGGTGCACAACTATGGTATCAACCCCGTGACGGGGCTGGTGCTCAACTACAGCGACGGCACCACCACGGTGACGGAGAACGTGAGCCAGACCATCGGCGCCAACTCGGGAATCAACTACACCTTCAGCACCCCGCTCAACTTTGCCTACAGCACCGACACCGTCATCACCGTGCGTGTGTGGGCCAATGCCGTGAGCGGCGACAATATCCACAGCAACGACACGAACTATGCCTCGGTGCTGTCGCTCTACACCCCTGCGGCCCCCGACACCACCATTGTGCGCACGGTATCGTATGCCAACGCCGACACCATCACCATCAATCCCGGCGAGGGACTGATCCCGGTGTGGTACGACTATGACGGCAATGCCGTTGACACGGGCTACACCAATATATCGGAAATACTGTATGTGGGCGGTACCCGCGGAGTGAGCTACATGGCCATGGTGCCCCAGACGGGCATTGTGGGCACGGGCACCTCCATCCCCGCCAACAACAACACCCCGACCCCCTATCAGCCGGCCTCGAAGTATTCGAGACAGCAGTATATCTACTCCGCCAGCGAGCTGCATGCCGCCGGCCTGGAGGCAGGATACATCAGCTCCATCGCCTTTGAGCTGAAGACCATCCCCGGCAACAACGTCAGCTTCGTGTCCTTCAACGAGTATGCCATCGGCATAGGAAGCACGCCGGACACGATCTTCAGCGGCAACTCCGACTGGAAGAGCACCACGGAGGTGTATTCGCAGTCGCCGTTTGTCATCAGCCAGTCGGACTGCAACACATGGGTCAACCACACGTTCAGCACCCCCTACTATTGGGATGGAACGTCGAGCATCGTGGTGGAGGTGTCGCACCACATAGCCACCACCGTTTCCACCGGTGCCAAGTCGGCTTACACCACTAAGGCCAACAGCACGCTGTTCAAATTCAACGCCAATGCCATTACGCCCACCACGGCGGGTGGCCGTCATGCCAACCGGCCGAACATCCGCTTCAGCAACACCACCTATGGCTGCGCCAGCGCCATCACCCCCTACACGGTGCAGATGATCAATATCCCCACGGTGGATATGGCTGTGCTGTGGCCCAACGGCGTGGACACCATCCACTACAGCTCGTGCGGCAACACCTCCTTCCATGTCAATGTGCGCAACCAGGGCGCATCGGCAGCCACCAGCACCACGCTCTACTACTACTTCGACACGCTGGCCGTTGACAGCACGGTTGTTTCGACCTCCATTGCGTCGGGAGCCACAGAGAATGTGCTGCTCTTCACGCGACACATGAATCCCGGCCGTCACACCCTGCGAGTGGTTGTCAACGCCGCCGGCGACAACATCTCCTCGAACGACACCATCTTCCGCTCGTTCATGGTGAGCTTCTGCAGCGGATCGTACACCATCGCTGCTGCCGGTGGCGACTATCGCTCCTTCGGCGAAGCCATCGACACCCTCAACGTGGTGGGTATCGAAGGACCGGTGATGTTCAACGTGAGTCCCGGAACCTACACCGAGCAGGTGGTGCTGAACAACATCCCTGGCTCGTCGGCCACCAACACCATTGGCTTTGTCGGCACGGGCGACGATGTGCTGCTCACCGCGGCACCCACACAGAACGAGAACTATGTGCTGCTGCTCGACAGCACCACCAACGTCACCCTCTCGCGATTCCGCATCGAAGCGCGCCCGGCATCGGGCAACTATGCCAACGCCCTTGTGCTGCAGAAAGGTGGCGACATCACCATTGACAGCCTTACGGTCAGGGTGAAGGGAACCATCAACAACGTCAATGCATCGGCGGTGGTGCTTCTCGGCGAGGTGTCGAACCTCAACTTCATCCGCAACACCGTTGACAGCGGCTACTACTCGTTCCGCACCATGGGACCCCTCACCAACTACAGCAACTTCAACCTCACCGGCAACACCTTCAAGGGCTTCTGGTCGCAGGCCATCAATGTCCGCGGCATCACCAACTTTGTTGCCCTCAGGAACCAGATCCTCGGTGGTATCACGGCGAACGTGACGGGCCGCGGTTTGACGGGTATCTACCTGGCTCAGGCTGCCGGAAACATCTCTGTGCAGAAGAACAACATTGTGCTCGTTGACGGCAAGAATGGCGGCAAGCGAGGCATCCAGTTGGAGAACATCAACTGTGTGGCTAGCAATCCCGGCCTCATTGCCAACAACATGATCAGCTGCTCCGGAACGGGCACCGCGGGCCTCACGCCCGCCAAGCCCTCGGGCATCTGGATTGACAGCTCGTCGAGCAACATCAACGTATACTTCAACACCGTGCGCGTGTACTGCGGTCCCAATACCAACGCCCAGTACTCCGACGCCTCCTATTCCTTCTTCGCCGGCGCCACGGTGTCGAACATCCATGTGATGAACAACATCTTCTCCAACTTCAGCAAGGGCTACGCCTACTATGTGACGGAGCTCAACACCGTTACCCTCTCGAACTACAACGACTACTATACCGTCAGTACGCGCCCCTTCGCATGGAAGCAGACCAACACCATTGGCGACCTTGTGGCCCTGCAGGCTGCCAACTCGGACGACGCCAACTCCCTTGACCTGGAGCCCTACTTCCTCTCTGACGAGGACCTCCACCTTGTGATGACCAACCTGGCGGGTGTTGCCCAGTATAATGGCGACGTGCCCGACGATATCGACGGTGTGATCCGCAAGCAGGTCCCCGGACCCACCATTGGTGCCCACGAGCAGGATGTGGTGACCCACGACATGGCCGTTGTGCGCATTGTGGAACCCGTGATGCCTGCCAGCTTCAACTTCAACCCGCCCACCAACATGCCGCCTCACATCGAGTCCGACTCCGTGCGTGTGATCGCCCAGTTCTACAACAACGGTATGGCTCCCGAGAGCGGTGTCCAGTGGTATGCTTACATTGAAGGATTCGAAGCCCAGACCCGTACGCCCAACAAGAACATCGGTTCCTTCGCTCCCTCGGAGTCGAAGATGGACACCGTCATGATGCCCACCGTGCTTGGCATCACCGACACCAACCTTGTCCACGTCGTAGTCATCCTGCCGAACGACAGCTCGCTGGCCGACAACGACCGAGTGTCGAGCTTCTTCCTGGCGCCCGCCTTCAACCTTGGTGCCACCCGCATGTCGACCGACCACACGGGCTGCTCGATGCAGAACACCATTGTCAAGATTACTGTGAAGAACGACGGCTACAAGGACATGCCTGCGGGAACCACCTTCAAGATAGGCTACCACCCGCAGATTACCTCGCCAGCCACCATCACCAGCATCTACACCATGCCCGACACCGTGGAGGAGTACACCACCCTCACCACGCCGCTGCTCATGGGACAGGCGCAGACCATCGACTTCTCCGCCCCGGCCAACTTCTATCCCACCGGCGAATTCACCAACATCAAGTTCCGCCTGATGGGTTGGGTGAACTACAACCTTGACATTACCCAGACCAACGACTCCACCAGCAAGACCTCGAACAACCAGTCGCCCATCATCGACGCCTTCTATTCGCCCGAGCCTCCGGTGGGATACGACACCGTATTCCCCTACGGCACATGGGGTGCTGTGCGTGCCTCGCAGGTCAACACACGACCCATCCGCTGGTATCGCGACTCGACTGCCGCCCCCTTCTTCACGGCCAACAACTACAACCTCTCGCGCGTGTGGAACAACACGCCGCAGTATTTCCACGATTCGGTCTACTACCTGAACTGCCTGTCGGACAAGAACTGCCCGAGCTTCTTCTCGGCCGTCCATGTCAGCGTGGTGCCGCTAGTGGCCAACGACATGGCCTTCGAAGCCATCCTGGCACCCATGGGCAGCCGCGTCTATATGGAGAACGACACCGTCAGGGTGCGCATCTCCAACTACGGCACCAGTTCGCAGACCAATGTCCCGGTAGCCTTCCAGCTCAAACGTGGCAACAACATCATCCAGAACGTCACCGAGACCTGTCCGGCGACCATTCCCGCGGGTCAGTCGTATGACTTCGCCTTCAGCACCCTCCTTGACATTCCCACCCCCACGACGGCGCAGAACTACAGCCTCACCGTGTGGACCGACCTGGCCACCGATGCTGTCCGCCGCAACGACACCATCCGTACCGCCTACACCTTCCGTTCGCTTGCCGAGAGCCAATACAATGCTACCACGCCGGGCGACCCCTCCTTCGACATCACGCGCGTATCATTTAATGAAATCGACTATGAGACCCCGCAGCAGGGACGCGGCTACACCAACCTTGGCTCCTATGCCGACCCCGACTATCCGGTGCTCCATGTCACGCGCGGCCTTTCCGACTCCATCATTGTTGAAGTGACGCCCCTTGACGGTAGCGCCCAGTCCGATCGTGTCATTGGATGGGTCTACATCGACTACAACCGCAATGGTATTTTTGAACCTTCGGCTGGCGAAGCCGTCGTCAACGGCACCACCTTCTACGACCGTGAGATTTTGCGTGACTACATCACCATCCCCAACACCGCCACCCCGGGCTACATGCGTATGCGTGTTGCGGTGGCCAGCTATGCCGACTATTCCGGCAGCACCGATGGTCCTGTGGGTGGCGTTGCCGCCGACAAGAATGGCCACGCTATCGACTTCCTGCTCTTCGTTGATCCCGATGCGCTGAGCAACGACATCGCTGTGACACAGATTGTTGAACCGCGCAGCTACATCGTTGAAAACGATTCGCCAGTGGAGGTCTCCTTCCGTATCTCCAACAAGGGCTCCTCGCCCGTGAGCGGACCTACCTTCAACTACTCCTTCATCGGAGAGCACCCCGATACCACGGGCTCGGGTGTTGTCAGCTACCCCGGCACTTTGGCTGCCGGATCGAGTGCCGTCATCACGCTCCCGGCACATGTGTTCCCCTATGGCGTCACCGACCTTCGCATCTGGTCGAATGCTGCCAACGACGAAAACCGTTCGAACGACACCCTGGAATACCAGTACAACCGCTTCTACATTGTCACCCCGCCGTTGCTGGACAGCTTCGACATTGACAACAAGTGGTACGCTCCGCGTGGATATAATGTCTACTCCCACAACTACTGGGAGCTCGGCACCCCTGCCAAGCAGCGCATCAACGCCGCCTACTCGGGCGACAAGGCGTGGGTTACGGGACTGACCACCAACTCGATCGTTACGGGCAAGCGCGGCAATGTGAGCTACCTCTACAGCCCCATCATCGACATCCACCAGATCAACCCCGACACCATCTCTGTGCGTATCCGCCGACACCTCATCAACAACAGCTCCCTCCGCCTGGAGTTCCGCAACTTCGAAGGACGATGGGTCAATGCCTCGCGCGACTCGCTCTTCAACTGGTACAACAACCAGGACGACGAGTGCTTCGACGGCACCACATCGGGAGCCAGCTATAACTATTATTACGCTCCCACCAACTACCGTAACGGATTGCGCGGCGACTTCCCGGAGATGCTCCAGTTCCGCTTCGTCTACACTACTCCCATGGGCTCGTCGCCCACCGCTGCTTTCGGCGAAGGCTGCGCTATCGACAACTTCCAGATTGGCCGTGCCCGTCGTCCTGTCGACGCCGGTATCATAGACATTGTCGAGCCTACCGCCCCCGCCTATGGACAGACCGTCTATCCCCGTGTTGTCATCCACAACTACGGAACCGATACCCTCCGCGAGGCCAAGATTGGCTATGTCCACTATGGCACCTATCTGCCCAAGGAGAGCACCGTCAGCTGCCTTGCTGCTCCCGGCGGCAACGACACCGTCCTCCTCACCTCGCCCTTCGTGATTTCCAGCGATTATCCCGAGACCTTCGAGATCACCGCCTTCACCATGATCAGCCAGGATATCTACTATGACAACGACTCCGCCACCGTCTCGTTCAACCTCTCGCCCCTTGGCAACGATATCAGCGCTCACTCCTTCGTCTATCCTCTTGACCAGGCTGTTGCCGGCGATTCGCTCAAGGTGACCATCCGTATGCGCAACTTCGGTACGTCCCCCATCTCGAACGCCGTCGTCAGCTATATCGTCAATGGTGTGCAGCGTGTTGACGAAGAGGTAGACATCGAGGCGCTCCTGGGTCGCCCGCTGGCTTCGCTCGAGTACTTCAACTACACCTTCCACGAGCGCTTGCGTGCACCTCTCGGCATCCTCCGTCTCACCGGCATCGTCAAGAGCGATCAGAACGACTACATCTACAATGACACCATCTACAAGCGCATCAACTGTGTCAGTTCTATTCTTGACATAGCTGCCGCCTCGGTCATTGTCGACTCCTCCACCTTCACCTCTTCGAGCATCACCCTGGTGATTGCGAACCGCGGTGGACGTGGCGCCAACAACTTCGAGGTGGGCTTCTATATCGATGGCGACTCGAGCACCATCTACCGCGAGGTCTTCAACCACGACTTGCCGCTTCCCGCCCTGGGTACGGCCTACCACACCTTCCAGACCACCCTCCCGCAGCGCTCGGTGCCCTATTCCAATGTGACAGGCTTTGTCCATGTCATGGGCGACAACGATAGTGGCAACGATACCACCAGCCTCATCACCCAGCGATTCCTCGACCTTGAGATGCTTGAGGTTGTCATCGTTGAGAACGCTGCCGACACCTGCTCGGTCACCGCCTATGTGCGCAATATAGGCAATGTGCCCGTCCTTGCCGGTGCTGTCACCGTGAGGGCCAATATCAACGGTACCAGTTTGAGGGCTAATTTCACCGACCACGTTGCTCCCAACGAGAACTTCGCCTACCACATACCGCGTGGTATCCCGAAGAGCCCCAACCATACCTATGAAGGCTCCGCGAGCCTCGAATACATCAACGACCTCAACGCCGACAACAACCAGACTACCGTCATCACCATCCGCAGCTACTGGGATCCCAACTCGGTGCCCACCGTCAATGGCGACGAGCTGGTCCTCGACCAGAACTATCCTAACCCCTTCGAGGGCAGAACCACCGTCCCCTTCACGTTGCCCAACGATGCCAATGTGCACATCTTTGTGATGGATGCCATGGGTCATGTGGTCAATAGTTTCGACCGCTTCTTCCCGGCAGGCCAGCAGTCGGTCACACTCGACCTCTCGGCCTATGCCACCGGCATCTACTACTACGGCATCGAGGTCGACGGCAAGCGTCTCATGCGTAAGATGGTTCTCCGTTGATGATGCTGCAGAAGTTCATCGACTACTCACACCGGCAACACCTCTTCCCTTCGGGGCAGGAGGTGTTGCTGGCCGTTAGTGGCGGTCGCGACTCGGTGGTGTTGACGGACCTCTGTCGCCGGGCAGGCATACCCTTTGCCATTGCCCATTGCAACTTCCACCTCAGACCTGGCGACTGCGACCGCGACCAGGAGTTTGTCCGCCAGCTTGCTGACGCCTGCAATGCCGCCTTCCACACTGTGGACTTCGACACACGCAGCTATGCTAGCTCACATGGTATGGGCATCGAGGAGGCGGCCCGACACTTGCGCTATTCGTGGTTTGGCGATCTCTGCCGCGAGCACGGCTATGCTTGTGTCGTTGTGGCCCATCACCGCGACGACTCCATCGAGACCTTCTTCCTCAACCTCTTCCGCGGAACCGGCATTGCCGGTCTTCATGGCATCCGCCCTTCCACGGTTGCCTTCGGCACGCGTGTTGTCCGTCCGCTGCTCTGCTTTTCGCGGGCAGACATCGATGCCTATGTAGGGCAGCACCATCTGGAGTATGTGGAGGACCACACCAATGCACTCCTCGATGCACGGCGCAACCAGCTACGCCACCGCCTCATGCCGATTCTGCGCGATATCTATCCCTCCTTCGACACCATCATGGAGGCCAATATCCAGCGTTTGACTGAGGCCGGGGAAGTGTATGAGGAGGCCATCGAAGACCTCCGCCAGCGTGTTGTGAAGAGCGACCGTTCGCCCTTTGGCTTCAGCTACGATTGGATAGCCATTGAGGACATTGAAAACCTCTCGCCGCAGCGCACGCTGCTCTTCGAGTTGCTGCGTTTCTTCGGATTCAACACCGCCGTGGTAGACGACATGATCGGCGTCCTGGCGGCCCCGCGCACCGGCGCGCTCTTCCTCGGCACCACCCATGTCGCCACCATCGACCGGGGACGCCTCCTCGTGGCCGACAAATTTTTCCAAACCAGACCTCATGTCGAGGTAGAGAATGCGGCAGGGGTAGGAGAGGACCTTGACAAAGGGAAAAGCGATCCCCAATGCTTACGATTGGTGGAGTATGTAGACGCCGACAGGGTGCGGCAGCCCCTCACCATGCGCCATTGGCAGCCCGGCGACCGCTTCCAGCCCCTGGGCATGCAGCATCATAGGCTCCTCAGCGATTTCCTGAAGGATTGCAAACTGAATGAATTCGAGAAACGTTGTGTTGGAGTCCTCACCGATGCCGACGGACACATTGTCTGGGTTGTGGGATTTCGCATCGACCATCGCTTCCGCATCACCTCCGGTACGCGACAGGTGCTGCGTCTCTCAGCCTCCTTTGCGAAGTGACAGAGGGAGCTGCTACAAGCCTGCCACCACCCGTTTTACCGCCAGCAGGCGGTCGGCGCGGTCGCTCGGAGCGCGATGGTAGACAAAGACTATGTATTCGTTGGGGGTCTCCATGTGGTCGCCTTCCAGACGTGCTGTGGCTGACTCGATTTGTCCTCGGCCCATGCAGAGCAGTTGGTAGCTATAGTAGCCCTGCTTGAGCAGCAGCCGTTTGACATAGGCTTTGTATTCCGGCCGGTAGTCCATCCGGCTTGTTGAGTCCATCTTCCAGTCCGTCAGCTGGCCCACGATGTGGACGCTGCGGTCCAGCATGGGATGCTCCATGGGCAGGCTCAGGTTCACCCACACATAGTCGGCCTCCAGAGCCTTGTTGCGGCGGTCCCACACGTTGACCTTCATGCCGCCGTTCAGCGTTTTCTCGCTCAGGAAATGCTTGCGTGAGCGATCTTCCTCAGGGCGTATCATGGCGAAATATTCGCCGCCGTATTCCTCCACGCGAACCACGTTGTACATGGGTAGGTGTATGTTTGAGCAGTCGAAGTAGCGGTAGGTGTTGCCTCCGGCGAAGATATTCTCCTGCTCGAGGCTGTAGTTCATGGCTTGTTGGTCGTAGCCGTGGAAGCGAAGCCATCGGGCGTTGTCCTGACGGCCGTTCTGTTGCACGCGCACATGTGTCCATTCAGGCCGCAGCCCCTTGCCCTCCACGCGCACGTCCACCTCCTGCCGCTCGCGGATGTCCATGCCGTCGTAGGGGCGCGTCACCTCAGCCAGCACCTTGGTGCTCTGCTCGCTCACCCAGAATCGTCGCGTCAGCAGCGTGTCGCCGCTCTCGTCGGAGGTCACGGTCAGCACGTAGTTGCCCGAGTGTGTGAACTCGGCATAGCGAGCCGGCACCGTTTGGTGATAGTGCACGAATGGGCGCGAGGTTGTGAAGGAGAACTCGATGTTCTCTATCTCGCCGTATTCGAAGCCTGTCATGAACTCGTGGGGTTCCAGGTCGTCGCGCCGCCACTGGGCATCGCAATGTGCCAGCGAGTAGCGCAGGTTCTCGCCCTCGTCGGCCAGCACATCGAACTGCAGCAGCATCCTTTCGCCGGCGCCCATTGCCAGCACCGGCGCCTCCAGCTCCACGCCCTCGCGTGTCAGAGACACTGTCTTCACGTCGGCCCGCCAGGAGGAGTCCGTCACCTGTTGGCTCCATGCCGCCGTAGATGCTGTCATGATGAGGATGAGTGCTATTATTTTTTTCATAATCAAACTCTTATGTGATGCCTTTGTTTGGTTCCTCGCCCGTCCACCGCATGCGTTGCATCACCTGGCTCAGCCATTATCCAATATAATAGTATTGTTTCTGTCTTGCGTTCTTAAAAACGCAACGTAAGCTATATTATTGCCCACGGATGAAAAATATCACAAGGAGTGGAAGGATATATATAAGAAAAGAGACGCAGTATTCTGCGTCTCTATGGTGGTAGGGAAGTATGGATTATTCGGTGAATTTGGTGGCGAAGCGGCGTTCGTATTCCTCGATGAGCATGGGGCGGAAGTCGGGATGGGCGATGCGTATCAGGTCTTCGGCGCGGTGCTGGAGGGTGCGTCCCTTGAGGCGTGCGATGCCGTATTCGGTGACGAGGTAGTTGACATCGTTGCGGGTGGTGCTGACGGCGGAGCCGGGGGTGAGGAAGGGTTTGATGCGAGAGATGGTGCCACTGGCAGCGGTGGAGGGCATGGCGATGATGCTTTTGCCTTCGCGGGCCATGGATGCGCCGCGGACGAAGTCGATTTGTCCGCCGATGCCGCTGTATTGGCGCATGCCGATGGTTTCGCTGGCCACCTGGCCCATGAGGTCCACCTCGAGGCAAGAGTTGATGGAGACCATGCGATACTGCTGGGCGATGATAATGGGGTCGTTGGTGTAATCCACGGGGTAGAGTTCGATGGCTTCGTTGCCGTCGACGAAGTCGTAGAGTTCACGGCTGCCCATGATGAAGGTGGCCACGACTTTGCCTTTGTGCATCGATTTTTTGCGGCCGTTGATGATACCTTTTTTCATGAGGTCGGCCACGCCGTCGCTAAACATCTCGGAGTGGATGCCGAGATCGTTCTTGTCGCCCAATTCGGCGAGGACGGCATTGGGGATAGCGCCGATGCCGAGTTGGAGGGTGGTGCCGTCGGCCACGAGGGAGGCGCAATGGCGACCGATGGCCTGTTCCACCTCGCTGGGGTTTTCGCTGTGGAGTTCGGGCAGGGGATAGGCGCAAGGGATGATGTGGTCGATTTGGGACACATGGATCATATTGTCGCCGCCCACGAAAGGCATGAGTTCGTTGGTTTCGATGATGACAGAACGAGCGCGGCGGATGGCGGCGAGGGCGTAGTCGCAGCTGACACCGAGGGAACAGTAGCCCTCTTCGTTGGGGGGTGTGGCTTGGAAGACGGCTACCTCGCAGGGTATTTCGTCGCCTATCATTTCGGGCACGTCGTGGAAGTAGGCAGGGAAGAAGTCGCCGTTGAGGTGGTTGACGGCGTCGCGTGAGTTGCCGCTGAGGAAGTTGCTGACGTGGCGGAAGTGGCCGTAGCAGCGAGGGTGCAGCAGTTCGTTGTCGCCGAGGGTGGTCATGTGGAAGATGAGGACGTCGTTGTAGTCCTCGCAGTGTTCGGCCATAGCGTGGGGAACGATTTTGGGCACAGCGGCGGCGTGGCCCAGGACGACGCAGTCGCCGTCGTGGATGTCTTTGATGGCCTCTTCGGCAGTGGAGACCTTTCTCTTATATTCGTCTTTCCAGTTCATCGGATTGCAGGTTTATTGTTCTATTATTTTTTTTGTCATCGTGTCGGGCTGACAATGCGCAATGCGGCACAGGGAAAGCAGAAGGACCGTCCAAGGGGGGGCGGTGGTGGACAATCGCCTTTGACGCGAAAGCATTGTCGGAAAAATACTCATGGCGGCAGGTCTCCTGGCTTTCGTCTCCGGGGTGGCGCCTTCTCGGACCTGCAGGGGTCCAATGGCATACTCGGCCATCCCGTGATAGCGGCGATTTACAGTTGCGCGACAGCTCGCGATTTGCACGCGATTCCCTTTTCGTCCCCCTCTGATTTGGAGGGGAAACCGCAATGAAACATCACTCTCAAAGTACTGTCGCAATGCTATTTGGACCCGGTGGAGGCCTTGAGAATTGCAGTGCAAAGATACATCTTTTTTTTGATTGTTGCAATAATTGGATTTTTTTGTGTATTTTTGCATCTTCAAAAAAGGTGACTTTTTATAGATGGAACACATATATATAGAGACTTACGGATGCCAGATGAACTTCGCGGACAGCGAGGTGATTGCAGCCATCCTGACCAAGGCGGGCTATGGTATGGCCAACGATGCTGCGGAAGCCGATTTTATATTGATCAACACCTGTGCTATCCGCGACAACGCCGAGCAGCGTGTGCGTCACCGTGTGCGCGAGCTGCGGGCCCTCCAGAACCGCCGTCCGGGACTTCGCGTGGGTGTGCTGGGCTGCATGGCCGAGCGTCTGCAGAGCCGTTTGATGGCTGAGGAGGACAATGTGAGTTTCGTCTGCGGTCCCGATGCCTACCGTCGTTTGCCCGAAATGCTGGCGCAGGTGCGTCGGGGACAGACGGCTGCCGAGGTGGAACTGAGCACTACGGAGACCTATGCCGACATTGAGCCTGTGCGCCTGGCCGGCAATGGCATTTCGGCCTATATCAGCATCATGCGTGGATGCCAGAACTACTGTGCCTACTGTGTGGTGCCATACACTCGGGGCCGCGAGCGCAGCCGCAATCCCGAGACCATTGTTCACGAGGCCCGCACACTCTTCGAACAGGGCTACCGCGAAGTGACGCTGCTGGGGCAAAATGTGAATAGCTACAGCTGCGGCGATACCGGTTTTCCCGAATTGATGGACATGGTGGCTAGCATCGACCCGAAATTGAGGGTGCGCTTTGCCACGTCGCATCCCAAAGACCTCAGCGACAGATTGCTGGAGGTGATGGCTGCGCATGAGAACATCTGCCGTTGCATCCATCTGCCTGTGCAGAGCGGAAGCAACCGTATGTTGAAGCTGATGAACAGGAAATATACCGTGGAGTGGTATCTGGACCGTGTGGCGGCCATCCGTCGCTACCTGCCCGACTGTTCCATCACCACCGATGTCATTGCGGGATTTTCTACTGAGACTTTGGAAGACCATGAGGCCACCCTCGAACTTTTCCGTCAGGTGCGCTATGACTACGCCTACATGTTCAAATACTCTCTGCGTGAGGGTACCTACGCTTGGAAGCACCTGGCCGACGACATTCCCGAGGAGGAGAAGACTCGCAGACTGAACGAGATTATCGCCCTGCAGGGCGAAATTGCCTTGCAGAACAATCGCAAGGAGCTGGGAAACGAGTATGAGGTTCTGGTGGAAGGCGAGAGCCACCGCTCGAAGGAGCAACTCTTCGGACGGAACAGCCAAAACAAGGTGCTGGTGTTCGACCGTGGCGACGCAGAGCCAGGCACCTACCGCCGAGTGCGGGTGGAGAATTGCACCGCCGCGACGCTCATTGGACAGCTGGTGCAATAAAAAACGATTTCTGCCGTTAATAATCTATTATGGAAAAAGGACAATTCTTCAAGAGATTCCCCTGGGTGATGCACCTGCTGATAATGCTGGCCATTTCGGCAGTGATTCTGGTGCTGGTGTTCATCTTCATACGTATCTATGCCCGCCAGGGTACGGAGAGCGAGATGCCCGACGTGGTGGGGATGAATATATCAGAGGCTATGGCCACCAACGATCTGGACTTGGAATATGTGGTGATGGACTCCATCTTCCGCCAGGGTGCTGAAGGCGGCACAATCCTGACCCAAGACCCCAAGGGGGGCACCATGGTCAAGAGTGGACGCAAGGTGTATGTGAGCATCACATCTTACAATGCCGACGACGCTATCCTGCCTGAGCTGGCAGGACTCTCCGTGAGACAGGCTGTATCGGAACTCTACGCTTTGGGCTTGACGGTGGGAAAGCTGACTTTTGTTGAAGACCCCTATAAAAACAGTGTGGTCGACCAGAGCTGCAAGGGTAAGAGCCTCTATGCGGGGCAGCAGATAGCCCGCGGTTCGGTGGTGGACCTGGTGATCGGCAGCGGAGATGGTACGGGCAGTAACAGTGTTCCCTTCGTTATCGGTAAGACGGCCAACAAGGCCAGACGAGATATCTTGTCCGTGTCCCTCAATGTGGGAGAGGAACATTTCAGGGGTGTGAAAGACAAGAACACGGCGGTAGTCTACCGCCAGGAACCCGACTACACGGGTGTGAACAAATATCCCTATGGCACAAGTGTGGAACTGTGGTACATCGACGCCAACAGTACCGATGTTGCCAAGATGGTGCAGAACTTCAAGGTGGATTCGAGCAAGATTGTCGACCCCAATGAGGTGGAGGACGGTCGGCCTAGTCCCGAAGATATTGACGACAATTCTGATTCCTGGTCATGGTAACGGCGGGGCATGAGGTAGGAGACATGGGGTTGGAGGCTGGAGTATTCTGGCCGAGGAAGTATTTTGTGTGCCTGCTGTTGCTCGTTTTTCAGTTTGCGTGGCATGATGCCGCTGCACAGGAAGTGCTGCTGCCGTTGCAGTGGGGCCCTGTAGCATCTCCTTCCGTTAAGTCGGCCGATGAACCGGTACAGTTACCTTTTTTTGACGATTTCGCCATGCCGACGGCAATGCCTTCGGCGACGTTGTGGAACAATGGCGGCGCAAGCACTGGCAATGGTGCCGGATTGATGCCTCCGACAGTTGGTGTGGCTACGCTGGATGCTGTGGGTGCCGACGGAAAACTCTATGATGGCGCTGCTGCGGGACTCTTCATGGCAGATACACTCGGTTCGCGGGCTATAGCACTCGATGGATTGAGACCAGAGGACTCGGTGGTGTTGAGTTTCTACTATCTTCCGGGGGGTGGCATGGGTGACCTCTGGCTGAGGATAGGTGACGCCCCGGAGGTGAACGACTCGTTGATGCTGGAGTTCTATCGCGCAGCCGACAGCGCATGGGTGCCAGTGTGGAGTCGTGGAGGCACGGAGGTGGACTCGCTTGTGGCTGCCACAGGCAGAGCCTGGCAATATGTGGCTGTGGCTATCACCGATACGGCATTTTTCAACGATGGTTTTGCTTTCCGATTCAGGAACCTGTGCTCGGTGGCTGCAACCAGCAAGCCGGGACTGGCAGGCAATTGCGACTATTGGCATCTGGATTATGTCCTTGTGGACCGTGGACGCAGTATCTTAGGTGAGCCTGAATTCAGGGACGTGGCCTTTGTTGATCCTGCACCGTCGCTACTGGCGCACTACCAAGCTATGCCTGCACGGCAGTATTGTCAGAGCGAGATGGCCACCACGTTGGCGATGACCATCACGAACCTTTTCAGTTCTCCGTTGGCTACGCAATACCAATATGCTGTGCTCGATGCAGAAGGCGATACGCTCTACAGCTATGACGGCGGTTTCGAGAATGCGCCTGCATTCCTTCCCGGAGGTGACTATCAGACAGCACAAGCGCATGCTGCACCTGTGGTGGAATATGCATTTCCCGAGGGAATAGAGCGAGAGGAATACACCATTGTACACACTGTTCGTGAAGGCGTTGGTGGCGACATTCATGGCGGCAACGATACTGTGCGTTTCCGGCAGGTGTTCGCCGACTATTACGCTTACGATGATGGTACGGCGGAGAATGGATACGGCCTGACGTCGACAGCGAGTCGTGTATACCTGGCTTATAGGTTCGACTTGAACAATGAGGATACACTTACGGCCGTGGATATGAATTTTAATCGTTCGCTGAACGCGGAGAACGAAGATGTTCCATTTTACATAACGGTGTGGCGTTGCCATAACGGCATGCCGCGAGAAGTGCTGTATCGTGACCATAGCGGACGCAGGCCTGTTTTGGAGGGATTGGACGGATTCCATCGCTATGTGTTGGAGGAATCTGTGTTGGTCAGCGACAGCATCTTTGTTGGATTCGAACAAACGAACAACTATTTCATCAATATTGGTTTCGACCGGAATTGCGATGCCAGCGACCGGATATGGTATCTGACTGGTACCGAGTGGCAACATAGCATCCTACGGGGTTCCCTGATGATGCGACCTTGTTTTGGCGCTGCCGCCACTGTTGGTATAGAACAAGTGAAAGAGAATCCTATTGTGATGTATCCCAATCCTGCCAACGAGGGTGTTAGGATTGAAGGAATGTCAGCGGACATACAAGTATGGGTGTATGATATGACAGGGAAATTGGTTGTCAGCGCAAAAGGCAACCATATAGAAACACGTGGATTGCCAGAAGGAGTCTACGTGGTGCGCTGTGTTGACGGCGAGAAGGCCGTTGCAATGGAGAAACTAATAATCAAACACTGATGGCAGAAGATCTAGAACTCGACGAACAACAGCAGGAACTCTACGAACATCACCATATTGTGGTGGATCGTGGACAGGAGATGCTCCGTATCGACAAGTACCTTCAGATGCGTTTGCAGGGGGTGTCGCGCACAAAGATTCAAGCTGCGACGAAGGCTGAGTGTGTGGTGGTCAATGGAAAGCCGACCAAGGCCAACTACAGAGTGAAACCTCTTGATGAAATCAGTGTGTTGCTTCCTGAACCTCCGCATGAGTTTGAACTTTTGCCGGAGCCAGTGGATATCAAGATAGTCTATGAGGACGAGGATGTGATGGTGGTGGACAAGCAGCCGGGGCTGGTGGTTCATCCAGGAGTGGGGAATTGGTCGGGTACACTCGTGAATGGATTATTATATTATCTTCAAGGGAAAAAGACCCGGGGTGGGGAGGATGCAAAGCCTTTTCTGGTGCATCGTATTGACAAGGACACCTCGGGACTATTGTTGGTGGCTAAAAACGAAGAGGCTCAGGCGTTTCTTGCCAAGCAGTTTTTCGAGCATACTATTGAAAGAAAATACAACGCCTTGGTTTGGGGAGATTTTGATGAAGACATTGGTACTATTATAGGCAATATTGGTCGGTCGCCAAAAGACCGCAAGGTGATGTGTGTCTATCCCCATGAAGAGGGGGTCCCCGAGGAGGAACAGAAAGGAAAACATGCTGTGACACACTGGAAAGTGATAGAGCGTTTTGGCTATGTAACCTTGGTGGAATGTGTGCTTGAAACGGGGCGTACCCACCAGATACGCGCTCATATGAAACATATCGGTCATCCACTCTTCAATGATGCCTCTTATGGTGGCGACGAGATTGTAAAGGGTACTACGTTTACACGCTATAGACAGTTCGTCGAGAATTGCTTCGATGTGCTTCCCCGTCAAGCGCTTCATGCACTGGTGCTGGGTTTTGTCCATCCTTCATCCAGGGAGAAGATGCATTTTGAGAGTGCTCTCCCTGCTGATATGACACAATGCATCGACCGCTGGCGTAAATACAGCGAGTCTCGCATAGAAACTCAATAGCTCTGTTAATATTCCCACATGGAGTTTTCAATATCGAAGACTTTGTCTTCAATATTGGCGGCTTCTATTACGGCGTCCTCTCCTGTGACATAGTCGCTGACTTTGCGTAGGTAACGGTTGCTTTCGCGTGTGACATAGGCCTCATAGTACTGGTTGAGGAAAATCCAGTCCCATGAGGGCTGTCGGGCGACATTATTTGGGTCGATATAGGCCGTGTATCGGACCAGCAGGGCACGTACGGCTGGGTGTTGCATGGGAATCCAGAATAGGGGTTGGATGCCTAGCGGAATGGCCTCGCCATGGAGCAGTTCGCGATAGGTCTCCTTCAATGGTGCTAGTGCAATGCGGCGCGAATCCTGGCGTGTGTCTTGGCGTCCGATGAACCATGTTTCTCGTAGGGCGTAACTGAATATTTCAGCCCCGTCGAAACTCTTGGGACGGATGACGGTTTCGAAGAGTTCATTGTCGTCTTCATCATAGCCTATCTCCAGTTGTATGGTATCAGGACGCGTGTATCGTTCGACAAAGGCTTCATTGTCAATTGGAATCTGCAATTCATCGTCCTCGTAAATGGGAATCTCACCTGCAGCCATAGCATCCCAGATGATATAGGCAAGGCTTTTTTTGCCATAGGAGTGGTATTCATCGTCGGGGAAATAGAAGAACTGGTTGAAGAGTTCCTCCGTAGAGATTGTTTTCCATAGGTCGGTACTCCAGACGATGTCGGATTGGCGGATGTAAGGGAATGGGGTAGGTTTGGCATTGCCTTGAGCCTGTTCAGTGTAAAAATTGTCAGGGTGCGACTCCACAGTCTGTGCCGTCATCGTTGCGGTCAGTGTAAACAATGATATTAGTATGAACAGTTCCCTTTTCATTGAAAAAAAGAGTTAAGAGTTTGCACTCTTAACTCTTATGTTTTGGGGGTTGTGATGGCGGTTTAGTATTCCCACATGTCAGACTCAATGTCGAAGATTTTTTCTTCAATCTTTTGTGACTCGAGAATAGCATCTTCGCCAACGAGGTAGTCGGAGATGGAGCGGTTGTATACGTTCGACTCGCGGATAATATAACTGTCAAAGTAGCGCTGGATAAAGATGTCGTCATAGGAACGTTCAACAACGTCGTTGTTCTCGTCGTAGGCGTTGGCATTGACCAGTACGTTTCGCACTTCCATGTTGTCCATGGGAATCCAGAATGACCAGTCTCGAGCAGTGGCCCCAGTAGCGGTTTCCTTGTCATACTCGAAAGCGAGGCCAAGGATACGCACTTTCTGGCGGGAGTCCTGTTTGTCGATGTACCATTTTTCTTTCAGGCGAACTTTGGTAGCAGTGGCAACGTCGAAAGTACGGGCCTGGAGATAAGTTTCCTTGATGGGTTCGCCATCCTCATCGAACATGGGTTGGCCATCAGCATCAACCATGGGACGCTCTCTTTCAATAGGCTCACCGGCAAGGTCGGTAAGGGCTTTGGTCGGGTCTTTGGCGACATTCATGTCGTCGTCTTCATATACGTTGGGCATATCACCATTTCTGACAGCGCGGAGAATCAGGTTGACCAAATTGGTGCGTCCCTGGGTGTCGGTGGAGTCTTCGATGGGGAAGTAGAAGAATTGGTTGAATTTCTCGTTGAAATCAATCTCTCTCCAAATAACCATCTCCCAAATGACATCGCTCTGACGTACTGCCGGATAGGGCGTTGCCTTCTTGCCTGTAGTGTTGACTTTCGTATAGAAGTCATTGGGGTTGCGTTGGTCGTCTGCATCGATGATACTCTGTGCATTGGCTGTGGTGCAATAAGCTATCATTGCAAGCACATAGAACAGGACTTTTTTCATATTTCAGTTTATTTTAATGTTACAGTGTATTGCGACTGCTTGGTTTTTCCGTCGGGCATCATTACAGTGGCGATGATGACCAATTTTTCACCTTTAGTGGCTTTACGGATCATCGACTCGATGGATGCATTGAATCTTGGACCGGTAACGTTTTCTTCTTTGGTACCCACAGAGACAAGCATCTTAACGATACGAATCATTTTGGGGTCAATCTTCAGAAGGAATCCAGGATCCTTAAGAGCTACTACGACGGTATTAGCGGTCAGGTCTTTTCTGGCAATTTTGTCACCACTGGGGATACCATTGATGGAGAGCACAGGTGCGGGGATGTCCTTCACGATGTATCTGTAGGAACCCACGCGCTGGACCTTTTTGTCGACAGTGGCGTCAATATGGATATTGAGGTTCTTTTGGTTGGATGCGGGTTTGAGGATGTACTTACCATCGCCAGTGCTTGGAGTAATGGTACCTTGTCCGTCGAGAACGGGTTTCAGGTTACGAGAATCGATACCTGCAGCCGAAATGGTGATGGGGTTCTCTAGACCAGCATAGACTACTTGGAGTCCATCGAGCTGGACAACACCTGCAGGTTTGGCAACGAAGTAGATGTCATTGATGGGGTATTCTTTTGTACCTCCGTCAGGAGAGGTTACGTAGGCTGTTCCCGTGATGCGCTGAGGACCAAGGTTGTTGCAAGTGGTCTTGTATACCACTGTACCGCTATCGCCGCTCACAAGGTTTTGACCATTGATTGTGGCTCGGAACTGCTGTTTGGAATCGTAAGCGGCCACGTTGATCTTGGTTTCGTAAGTACCACCCTGCAGAATGTAGGTAGAGCGTGGACGTGAAATCATCGCCACATCGCTGAACGTCATATCGCCCTTGCTCACTTTTTTGTAGAGCATGTTGACTGCATCGTATTCAGCATTCATGGTTTCAGCTTTCAGGCGGGTCAATGTCACCAATGCTGCACCTGTGATGACCTCGTTGAAGTTCAATTTTTCCCAACTCACCTCGTGACCTTCTTTATCGTAGCCTCCATTCATGTTGAGTGCAAGCTTCACATTGGAGGAATCCTCGCCGAGTACCTCGTTGATACGCTTTTTGTAGCGAAGGATCTTCTCTTTGATTTGCACAGCGCCAAGGTTGGGGTCAGGATTGTTGACGTCGGGACCAATGAAGAACTTGGCGGGCTCATGGTTGTCTTCCAACTGCTTGTCGGTGAACCACTCGTAGCCTATGCTGTCGAGTGCAGTTTTGACATTCTCGTGGATGGCATTGCCTGTCTCATCGCGCAACTGGAGTTCCCATTCCCTATCGGTGCCTGGAACTTTGTAAGATACATTGCTTGCTACGTGTCCACCAATGAAACTGTATTCCATGCTGTCGATATAGGCGGTGATGTCTTTGGAAAGTTGTCGGATTTCCTGTGCACGATCATACATTTCTTTCACCTTCTCGGGGCTGTTCTTCAGAGCGAGGTCAAAGTTGGTGTATGTATCTTCTAGTTTGGCAGATATGTTCTTGTTTGATTCATGCATGGCAGTAGCAACGCTCTTGAAGCCGTTGATAACCTCGGCTGAGACGTTAAGTGCCAACATGGCTGTGTACACGAGGTACATCATTGTAATCATCTTTTGTCGCGGTGTTTCCGGACAGTTTGTTGCACCCATAGTCTATTCCTTTTTAGTTTTCAATCAGTTAATATATACTAATAGGGGTGTAGCTTAGAGTCTGGTCTGCATGGCGGCCAGCATGTTGCCATATACATTGTTCAACTCGGCAACCTTGCGGGTAAGGGCGTCAACTTGTTCTTTGTACTTCAAGATGCCATCTGCAGAGTTGGTGAAGTTGGCCAGCATGGTGCCCATCTTCTCTTCGAACTCTTTGTTGATATTCATCTGTGTAGATGCGTTGTTAATCTGCATCTCGTACATGGCGTTGATGCTGCTAAGGCTGGCGGACATCTTCTTCATCTCCTCGACATAGGACACCTCGCCATTGAGCGATTGGGCGGTCTCTTGATAGATGGTGGAGAGGGTTGAGATAGCCTCGGGAGCCCCCTGCATGCTTTCGAGCAGGCGGCCAGCCTGGCTGGCCACGCCGTCCATGTTGCTGACAAACTTGTCGGTGGCGGCAGTGACGTTGGCCATATTGTTCATCGAATTGGCACTGTCGGCTAGATTCTGCATGCCCTGACCCAAACGGTCTATCAATTCGGGGCTAATATGTGCGTCTTCAAGCATCTTGTCCAGCTTGGCTGTGAGTGGATCGGCGCTCACGGGCAGCGGCTTCTCAATGGGGTTGCCGTTTTCGTCGTATTCCACTTCACCGTTGATGGCGGCCTCGTCGATCATGCCGGCAAGTTCGGGATAGACAAGGCTCCAATCCCACTCTTTGTGCGGCGGCTCGAAGGCTGAGAGGAAGAAGATGACACCCTCAACACTCATACCTGCAATAAGCATCATATTAGCACCGGGCCAGTGCATGATTTTGAAAAGTGCACCAACGATAACGACGGCTGCGCCCCAGCCATAAAGATAAGCCATGAAGGTCTTGTAGCCTTTACTGCGAACGAGATTGTTAATGAAGCTCATAATTCAAATGTTTTTGTGTTGCTTATTATATTGTGTTATTATCTTTAATAAAATGCGTTCGTGTGTTTTTACTGTGCCACGTTGGAGGCAGTACGAAGGTTGTCGCCCTTTACACGGCCCAGATAAGGCTGCACGCAACGGAATCCGATGTAGCACTTGGCAGTGTCCATGAACTCAAAGTCACGAGTCTGGACCTGTATGAAGTATTTCTGGTCTTTCCAGCTGCCGCCACGGACCACTTTGCGCTTCATGGTCAGAGCATCGTCGTCTTTAGCATTGTAGTTGTAATAGGGGGTAATGGCGTTGGCAACGATGTAGGTAGTCTCCGAGTAGGCATCGTAGCACCATTCGCTGACGTTGCCAGCCATGTCGTAAAGGCCATAGTCGTTGGGTGCATAGTGGCCGACCATTAAGGTTTTCACACCACCATCGTCGTCGTAGGCACCCTTGAGAGGCTCGTAGTTGGCCAGGAAACAGCCATTTGGATTGCGGACATAGGGACCGCCCCAAGGATAGCTCTGAGCCTGGATACCGCCACGGGCAGCGAACTCCCATTCACTCTCGGTGGGCAAGCGGAAGTCATTGAGCTTGGAGTAGTTTATGCTCTCCAAGTAGTTGTTCAGCATGTTGGAACGCCAAACACAGAAGGCGCGGGCTTGACGCCAGCTGACGCCGACCACGGGATAGTTGTCATATGCGGGCGAGGAGAAGTAGCTGCGGGTGTAGTCTTCATTCATGCTATAGGCATAGTCATGTACCCAACAGAGGGTATCGGGATAGATGTTGATGTATTCGCGCTGTATCTGTGAGTTGCGGTTGTTCAGGCCTTTGGGGCGCACGGCAAGGGAGGTGCCGCGATACTCGCTCTTGGTTTCCACGTTGTTCTCTTTCTCGGCAGCTTGAGTGTAGTCGATGAAGAAGTATTCGTAGTTCATTTTCGAAACATCGATGGCGCGACGATGGTAGATATCAACAATATAGAAACCACCATCAATCAAGTATTGGCGGATTTCGGGGTCTTGATAGTCAATCTTAGTTTTGTAGTTCAACATGGGAGGATCCAGCGGCTCGCCATACTCGTCTTCTTCGATGAGGAAGCCTTCGGCACCGGCCTCGCCAAGGATGCGGCGAGCGACGGAGTCGCGAACGGATGCCACAAACTGGCGATATTCGTTATTCGTAATCTCAGTTTCGTCCATGAAGAACGATCCAATCTGCATCTTGCGGGGTTGCGGAGTCCTTCCATAGGTGACGTTTTGCACGCCGGCACCCATGGTGTAGTTGCCTTGGTTGACAAACACCATGCCTTTGAGGTCAATATCCTCAAAGTAAGGGCGGTCGTTGACACCAACTACTTCTCCGTTGTTGGCGGTTTTGCAGCTCCAAAGCAGGGCTGTCGATGCGGCGAGAATGAAAAGCAGCTTCTTCATATTGTCAATGTTTTATTTATTCTTAAACGGATTATTATCAAAATAGTTTCATTTTATTTATGAATTCTTAATTATTATATTATCGAGTCAGACGTGTATTGCCCGAGACTGTCGGCTTGTGTTTCGGGATGTCGATACGGAAACTTCCGTTGACAAACACCTCTATGGTACCCAGGCTTCGGCCTGGTTTCATGTAGCCCAATTTCGAAGTGGTGAGGTCGTATGCCATACCGATCTTGAGCCATTTCCAGGTGACTCCTGCCATGAAGGTGAAGGCATCGCGGATACGATAGCCCAGGCCGCCCCAGAATGCGTTGTCGTAGTCCACAATCATGGCTGCCTCAGCTTGCCACACCGACATGCTGGCGCCTTTCACAAGCACCGACGGTTTAAATTTGAATGATGGATTGTAGGGGAACTGGTATTCGTAACCACCCATCACGTAGACGGTGCGTGCGTTCTCGTAGTTCAGTTTATCGCTGTGCGATCCCAACAGATTCTTCACCGAGAGACTGGCGTACCATTCGCCCGGCACCTGATAGTAAAGGCCCGTCGACACGTCTATCATGAAGTCCGAAAGGTCTTGTCCGCTCACCGCTGGATCGCCGGCATTGCCAGAAGGATTGTGTATGTCGCCTGTTAGGTCATCACAACCATAGAGGTTGGTGGTGTTGAAACCGAAACTGTAAAGGTTGGCCTCGACGGCAGCGGCGAGGTTGCCAGGTCCCCAATACAGACGGAATGCATAGTCGATATCTATGGTTGTGTTGTTATGATAACCTATTGACTGCGAGTTGAAAATCAGACCAACGCCGCCATGCAACCAACGGATGGGCATGTCAAACGAGAAGAGGTAGTTTACAGGGGTGGTTCCAGCGTCAATTCCAGGCAGAGGCGCCTGAAGGTCCAGGCCGAGCCACTGGTTGTTGTAAAGGAGGGTGAAGGAAATAGCTCCCGAACTACCGGCATATGCGGGGTTATAGCTGAGACGATTGAACATAAAATGGGTATACTGACCTTCGTTTTGTGCTCTACAAACGGAGGAAAATAGCATCATTATTACCAAAAATGACACTATTTTGGGTGCCCAATGTTCGTTTCTCTGTCTATTTAGTTTTGCCACAACGGCTTGTTTTTTATCGTTTTATATAGTTTTAAGGTCAATTTCTCCCAATGCTTTTTAGGTTGAAATTGATTGTGCAAAGATAATAATAATTATTTAAATAGTGCAAAAAAATCTAATTTTTTTTTATTTTTTTCATTTTGATGGGGTGATTTGGCAGTCTTGGAAGGTGTGTTTCAATGCTCTGTTGAGTTCCTGTGCTTTCTTCTTTTCAAGGTTCACTTCCAAGATGAGTGTGATGGTTTCGCTGTCGGTCGAGTCGATGAGTGTGCGATCCTGATATGGCTCGGGAAGTTTTTGTATCATTTCGAAGGCCTCACCGTGGCTCTGGACGGTGCCTAGAATCAGGTTGTAGTGCTCTCCTTGTGAGTTTCCTTTCTGTTTTTCAGATGCATGTGCTGGAACTTTTGTCTTTTTACCCTTGGAGACGTTTGCCTGAGCTGAGGGGGTGGGTTTCTCGACGGTGGCCCCCAATGCGTATTTCCCCGAGGCAAATCGGGAACTTACCGAGTCGAACTGAGCGTCCTGGGCAGTGCAGCGTGATTCGTAGCCAGGGGGCAGTATGCGCACAGTCACGGGCTGACAGCCTCTGATTCCGATTGCGTTGGCGGCTCGGTGGGTCATGTCGAGCACGCCATGTTTGGGACATCGGTCGTTGATTTTGACAATTACTTGAAGTCCTGAGTTCCTGTTGGTTACCATCACATAGGTGCCCATCTTGATTTTCCAGTGGGCGGCAGTGAAGAGGTTTTGGTCGAAGATCTCTCCGCAGGCGGTCTTGCGCCCTTCGAATTTGTTGTGATAGTAGGTCCCTTTAAGG
>JAEEGL011399581.1_pt1 | contig 30581 bp, 18 predicted proteins | sample 9134231 | NCBI WGS metagenome assembly JAEEGL01 (sample SAMN16246548, study PRJNA631951) | gut metagenome | biome: gut microbiome; feature: rumen; material: fiber-attached | host: Bos | place: Iran: Karaj | collected 2018-10 | reverse complement strand
TTGGCCTTCGGCAGGCCGAAGAGGGACACCTTCGACTCGAACTTGAGCGAGTACGGCTTCTTGGCCAGCTCCCAGCTCGAGTGGCCGCGCCCCCTTACGGAGACGGCCGCGGCGTTAATGTCGTCCCGGTCGGACGTGCCCTCGAAGCCGTTGTAGTCGATGGAGAAAGTCCCGCCGATCCATTTCGTTGTGGACGTCACCGCGGCGCCGCCGTCCGTCGTAAGATAGACGACCGGCAGGGACAGCATGGAGTATTCGACGAGGAGGCGGTAGGTGAAGGTCCCGGAGGCGGGATCGGTGACGGTGTAGTAGTATCTGCCGTCGGGCGACGCGGTCACCCTGCCGGTGCAGCCCTCGCCGAGGACGGGAGTCAGAGCGGCGCTGCCAAGCGCAGTGGCGGAGCTGTAGGGTATGCGGAAGACGACGTATCTGCCCTCGAGCGAGCCCTCGGTCGCGTCCGCCTTTATGGAGATCAGCCCGCCGGAGCCGTTTCCGCCGAGGGCGGGATCGACGGCCTCGCCGTTGTACGATCTGACGTTGTAATAACGCTCCGCGAAGGAAAACCCGGGCGCGCCGGTCCCGGTCCAGATCATATCGGCGGCGGGCGCGTCGACCGATAAGGCGCCGGAGACGTCGCAGGCGTTGGACGAGGTGTCGACGGTCAGGCTGCCGAGCGACGACGTCACCCTGACCGAGCCCGCGGCCGATACCGAGCCGAAGAAGACCAGGGACTCGGCGTCGCGGAGCTCGAGGTCCGGCAACTCGAAGTCGCCGGAGAACTCTATGAAGCGGATGCCGTCGGCATAGGCGGAGAAAGGTCCGCCGAAAAACCTGGCGAGGTCGTCCGCCGAGCCTATGCGAACGTAGGAGCGGTCGACGGTCCGGCCGTTCACCGAGCGGGCGTCGACTCTGCAGAAGGCCTGCTCCGAGAAGTCTGAGAACGCCCGATCAAGCGTGTAGTCCCACTCCGGCGTCAGGCATAGAAGGGAGCGGCAGGCGATGCCGGAGCCGCCGGAATCGTCGATCGTCATAGAGCCGGCTTCGGCCGACTCGAAGCGAAGCTCGCCGCACGAGAAATAAAAGCCCCCCGTGATCCAGGTGAAGGGCACGGTAACGGTCACGTCGGCGTCGGTGAAGATGTCGCAGAGCTGCTCGAGCCTGCCTCCGGCAAAGCCGGGGTCGCGGGCCGCGTCGGCAAAGGCCGCCGCCGTCGATACGAGATAGGTCTCCCCGTCCTCCTCCCCGAGGACGAAGGAGAGGCGGCACTCGCCCGATCTGAGCAGTCTGAAGCTCTCGCAGGCGGAGCCCTCCGGGATGGCGAAGGTCTGGCCGGAGCCGTCGCCGTAATCCACTCTTATCGAGCGCATGGCGGGGCCGTCGCCGCTCCTGACGTATGAGAGCTCGTCGCCCTCGGCGACGGTGAAGGGACCGGTCAGCCACGCGTCGGTGCTGAACACCTCCGCGCCGCCCGCGGAGATCGTCGTTTTGTCTTCGGGCTTCTCCGTGGTCACCGGGGGCTCGGACGAGACGGGCGGGGTGGTGACCGCCGCGGAGGTTTGGTCGCCCGTTCCGTGCGTCGGATCGCAAGCGCAAAGAAGAGCCGCGGCGCAGCCCAGCATTATGACCGGTATCAGCAAGCTTCTCTTCATGGCGCAACTCCGATCTTTCCGCGCGCCGCCGGGTCGGCGGCCGGCGCGGGCCGAATACCAATATTATATATTGACTTTATCGTTTTGTCAATTGAAAAGACGGCCGGTTTATGGTATACTGTTGTAGTGCGGAGCCGTTCCGGGGCGAACGGCCGCTCCGGGGCGCCGGAATGCCGTGCCGGGTGCGCGCATAGCCGCGCCGGGTGCGCGCATAGCCGCGCCGGGTCGCGGCCCGGCCGCCGAAGCAGGTCGCCGGATACGAAAGGAGAACGACAATGAGCTTTTCCGAGAACAGCCCGTGGATCGCCGAGCGCGAGATCATAATGGACGCGTGGAAGCCCGACTACATCCGCGGCTACATCAACAACATGTTCGTCAATCTCACCGTGGACTTCTATTCCATGTCCGACCGCATGCTCCGTGATTATGCGAGGATGATCAGATCGTTCGGCTACACCGGGGTCCAGATGACCGACGCCTGCACGCACTGGCGCTGGTTCGACAGCTACGAGCCGGACCACGACAGGAAGATCGAGTTCTGCAAGGCCTGCCACGCCGAAGGGCTGAAGACCTCTCTGTGGGTCTGGGCGGCCAACTTCCGCGGCAACGGCTGGAGCGATCCCGACGTCGTCTACGAGGCAAAGGACGGGGGCAGCGCCTACGACGACCCCGACGTCTTTGCCTGCTTCTCCCGCTACTACGATATCTATGCCGAGCTGGCCCCTTATTACGACCGGCTGATACTTCACTTCTTCGATCCCGGCCACCTGTCCCGCTACGACGACATATTCAGGTTCTGCCGCCTCATCGAGGACAAGTTCAGGGCAAAGAACCCGGACATCCGCATGGGCGTCGACACCTGGGGCTGCCCGTCCGACTTCCCGACGAAGCTCGTCGAGGCCGGCTTCGGGGATTACATGCTCATGGAGCTGCCCTTCCTCCCCAACTGGGGGCGGCCGGGCAGGCGCGAGGAGTTCCGCCGCGGGGTCAAGGCCCTCGGCTGCGAGCTCGGCGTGTGGAGCTGGTATACCGCGGACATCGAGGTCGACCAGAGCGCCCGCTGGATCGTCAACCCCAGGGTCATAAAGGACGTCTACACGAGGGTGCGCGAGCAGGGCGACCACGTCATGGTCCCGAGCTACTGGTCCGAGATGGACTCGTATCACATACTGAACCTGTTCTCGCTCTACTGCGCCGGCCGGCTGCTGATAGACCCGGAACGCGACCCCGAGGAGCTCCTCTCGGAGATCGCCCATAAGATATACGGAGACCGCTACGGCGACAAGGTCCTGTACGTGCTACGCTTCGCCGAGGACGCCAGGGCCGGCGACAAATGGGAGACCTACTGGTGGAACAACCCCCACGAGCCGGGCGTCGTCATCGACGACTTTGCAGCCATGGCCGAGAGGGCCGAGAAGGCCTTCGAATACATATCCGAGGTGGCCGCAGACAGGGATCTCACGACCTCGCAGCCCCTGCCCGTCACCCCGGCGAAACTGGCCATGCTCATGCAGGCCCACATCGACCAGCTGCGGCGCTACATGCGCTTCCGCGCGGATTTCGAGGAGCTGGAAAAGCTCCGCGAGTCCGGGGCCGGAGCCGACGTCCTCACGGCCGAGCTGAAGAGGATCTGGAAGCCGGTGCCGGACTTCAACTGCCTTGTCGGCGTCTGGGGCCAGCCCGAGCGCAGGGTGCAGCTCTACATGGTCTGGGATTTCTGCCGAAGGACCGGCCTCGAGATGCCCCTCGGCGGCATCACGCTATACACGCTCAAGAAGCATTATTACGAATATCTCTGCAACCGCTGCAAGGTCTACGAGACCGACACGGTCGGCCGCAAGTATTACGAGGGAGGCCTGCCCTACGGCTTCCTGAACGACAGGATCCTGTCGGAGCTCGAGGCCGACGGCCTCATCACCCTGCTCGAGGACGGAAAGGTCCGCCTCAACGACAGCGAGACATACACGAGATACAGATGAAAGAGACACGGAACTGCGCGCCGGAGGGCGCGCGCGAGCCCGAAGAGCGGGGAGGCACGGGCGGTGAATAAAAATAAGAATAATCCGGCTGAAAACTCATTTTGAAATGCAAATATGAATTTTAATCAAGAAATACTGAATATTTTTTCAGAAGTCACTTGACAAAACGGCTCCCCGGTTATATAATATGCGTGTTTCACGCCGCGCCGGCTCCGCCGGCAGCCGGACAATTCTTTGATTGGGAGACATAAGATGAAAAAAGAAGACATCAAAAAAGTCGTGCTCGCCTACTCCGGCGGCCTCGACACATCCGTCATCATTCCGTGGCTCAAGGAAAATTATAACGATTGCGAGGTCATAGCCGTATCCGGCAACGTCGGCCAGGCCGACGAGCTCGAAGGCCTCGAGGAGAAGGCGCTCAAGACCGGAGCCTCAAAACTCTACATCGAGGATCTGACCGACGAATTCGTCAACGACTTCATCATACCCACCGTCCAGGCCGGAGCCATGTACGAGCAGTACATGCTCGGGACCTCGTTCGCCCGCCCGGTCATCGCGAAGAGGCTGGCGGAGATCGCCCTCGCGGAGGGCGCGGACGCCATCGCCCACGGCTGCACCGGAAAGGGCAACGACCAGGTGAGGTTCGAGCTGGCCATAAAGGCCTTCGCCCCGGACATGCACATCATCGCCCCGTGGAGAGAGTGGTCCATAAAGTCCCGCGACGAGGAGATCGAATACGCCGAGGCGCACAACGTCCCGTTGCGCATAACCCGCGAGACCAACTACTCGAAGGACAAGAACCTCTGGCACCTGTCGCACGAGGGCCTCGACCTCGAGGACGCCGGAAACGAGCCCCTGTATGAGAAGCCCGGCTTCCTCGAGATGGGCGTGTCTCCCGTCGACGCCCCCGACGAGCCCGAGTACATCACGCTCGAGTTCGAAAAGGGCGTGCCCTCGGCCTTCAACGGAAAGAAGATGAGCCCCAAGGACATCATCTACGCGCTGAACGAGGTCGGCGGAAAGAACGGCATCGGCCTGCTCGACATCGTCGAGAACCGCCTGGTCGGCATGAAGTGCCGCGGCGTGTACGAGACCCCCGGCGGGACCATCCTTTACTTCGCTCACAACTATCTCGAGACTCTCACCCTCGACAAGATGACAGCCCACGAAAAGGAGAGGCTCTCCGTGACCTTCGCGGAGCTGGTCTACAACGGCCAGTGGTTCACGCCCCTGCGCCGCGCCATGTCCGCATTCGTGACCTCCACCCAGGAGACCGTCACCGGCAAGGTGAGGCTGAAGCTCTACAAGGGCAACATCATAAAGGCCGGCGTGTGGTCCGACTACGCGCTCTACAGCGAGGAGCTTGCCACCTTCGGCCGCGACGAGGTCTACAACCAGGCGGACGCCGCCGGCTTCATCAACCTTTACGGCCTTCCCATCAAGGTCGCCGCCCAGGTGAAGCAGAGGCTCGAAGCCGAAAAGAAGTAAGACTCCGGCGGTCCGCGGGCGGCCGTCCGCGGACCGGACCGGGAGTCGGAGGATAAGAAATGGAAAAGATCTGGGCAGGAGTGACGTCGGGTCAGACGGACAGCGCCGCCGACAGCTTCAACTCGTCCGCGGCCTTCGACCGCCGCATGTACCGCCAGGACATACTGGGGTCGGTCGCCCACGCCCGCATGCTGGGCGACCGCGGCATAATAACCGCCGGCGAGGCGGAGATCCTCGAGTCGGGCCTTACGGAGATCCTGGCCGAGCTCGAGTCCGGCGCCCTTGCCGTCGACACCTCGTGCGAGGACATCCACTCGTTCGTCGAGCGCGAGCTAACCGCCCGCACCGGCGACGTCGGCCGCAAACTGCACACCGCCCGCAGCCGCAACGACCAGGTCGCCCAGGACCTGCGCCTCTACCTTATCGGGGAGATCGACTCGGTCTCGGGGCTGCTCGGCGAGCTCGTCGCGGCAGTCACCGACAGGGCGGAGGAGCACAAGGCCGACATAATGCCCGGCTACACGCATCTGCAGCGCGCCCAGCCGGTCACCTTCGGACACAGCCTCATGGCCTACGCCTTCATGTTCCTCAGGGATATGGACAGGCTTGCCGGGTGCCGGGCCAGGACCAACGTGTCGCCGATAGGTTCGTGCGCCCTGGCCGGGACCACTTACGGCACCGACCGCCGCTCCGAGGCCGCCGGGCTCGGCTTCGACGGCGTCTGCGAGAACTCCATAGACGGCGTCTCGGACCGCGATTTCTGCGTCGAGCTTGCCGCCGCTCTGTCCATCGTGATGATGCACCTGTCCCGCTTCTCCGAGGAGCTTATCCTCTGGTCGAGCTGGGAATTCCGCTTCATAAAGCTGTCCGACGCCTACACCACCGGCTCCTCCATCATGCCTCAGAAGAAGAACCCCGACATGGCCGAGCTGTGCCGCGGAAAGACCGGCCGCGTGTACGGCGATCTTATGGCCCTGCTGACCGTCATGAAGGGCCTGCCTCTTGCCTACAACAAGGACATGCAGGAGGACAAGGAGGCCGTTTTCGACGCCTGCGACACGGTCAGGGCCTGCCTCGGCATCTTCACCGGCATGGTGAGGACGCTCACGCCCCTCCCCGGGAACATGAGGGAGGCCGCCGGCCGCGGCTTCATAAACGCGACCGATTACGCGGACTACCTTGTCGGCAAGGGCCTGCCCTTCCGCACGGCCTACAAGCTGGCCGGTCAGACGGTCGCCCTGTGCATGAAGGAGGGCTTTGTCCTCGAGACCCTGCCGCTCGAGAAGTACCGCTCGCTCTGCCCGCTCGCGGACGGCGACGTTTACGCCGCGGTGGACCTCGACGCCTGCGTGTCCAGGCGCGTCAGCGACGGAGGGACCTCGGTCGCGTCCGTCGAGGCGCAGATAGCCGCCGCCAGAAAGAAGCTGGCCGCCTTCACAGCTGCCGTCGACCTGTAAAAACGATGCCGCCTGCGCGGCCGGATGAAAAAGGAGGAAATCATGTTCTCTGCGACCAGAAGGACCCCGAACGCCTGGGACGGCTACATCAAGCCGTTCAGGATCACCGACAACGTTTATTACGTAGGCGCCTATCAGGTGTGCACTCACCTCGTCGACACCGGCGACGGCCTCGTCATCATCGACGCCGGCTACCAGAAATGCCTGTACATGGTCATCGACTCCATACACCGCATGGGCTTCGATCCGTTCGACATCAGATACATCATCAGCACGCACGGCCATTACGACCACGTCGAGGCCAACGCCCCGCTGCGCGGCCTGACCGGCGCAAAGGTGGTCATCGGCGAGAAGGACGCCGAGGCCATCACCGAGAAGTACGGCGCGCCCGACATCACCGTCGCCGACGGCGACGAGCTCAAGGTCGGAGCCAAGACCTTCCGCTTCATCCACACCCCGGGCCACACCATCGGCTGCATGTCCACCTTCTTCGAGGACACGTATCAGGGGAAGACGCTCCTGGTCGGCTCGTTCGGCGGAGCCGGGGCCAACACTCTGACCAGGTCCTGCGGCGACTATTACGAGGGCTGCACCGACGACTACCTCGCGTCCGTCGACAAGCTCATGAAGATCCCGCTCGACGTCTTCATCGCGAACCACACCTGGAACAACGACACCGACGGAAAGGGCAGAAAGCTGCTCGAGACCGGGGTGAACGATTTCGTAAGCCCCGAGACCAACGACTGGATCCCCTTCCTGCAGTACTGCAGGGACAGGTGTCTTAGAACGATAGAAAAGGACAGGGAGAAGGGGCTGCTCTGAGCCGGGCCGGGCGCCGGCCGGTCACCTGAATCATGGACGTTCTGTTTTTTCTGAATGCCGCCCTGCTCGGCGTCGGGCTGGCGATGGACGCGTTTTCCGTCTCGCTGGCCGACGGCCTCGGCGAGCCCGGCATGTCCGGAAGGCGCATGTGTCTTATAGCCGGGGTCTTCGCTCTGTTCCAGTACGCCATGCCCGTGATCGGCTGGGTGTTCGTCCGGACGGCGGAGAACGCCTTTTCCCGGTTCGGGGCGCTCGTGCCGTGGATCGCGCTCTTCCTGCTGCTGTTCATAGGCGGGAAGATGCTTATCGAGGGGCTCGCCGCCAGGCGCGCGCTGCGCGCCGGCGCCGAGCCTCCCTCCGGGTCGGGGCTAACCGGCCGCGTCCTTGTCCTGCAGGGCGTGGCCACGTCGATCGACGCCCTGTCGGTGGGCTTCACCCTCGCCGACCGCAATGCCATCGAGGCAAACGCTGCCGCCCTGGTGATAGGGGCGGTGACCTTTGCCGTCTGCGTCGCGGGACTCTGCCTCGGCAGGAAGGTGGGGACGCGTCTGTCCTGGGGGGCATCCGTGCTGGGAGGCTGCATCCTTATCTGCATCGGGATCGAAATCTTCGTAAAAGGACTCCTCGGCTGAAGCCGCGGCCGGTCCGCACGGGCCCGCGCGGGTCCGCGAAAGGGGCGAGCTTGTGGATACTATAATACTGGCAATGATACTGACGGGCTGCGCGCTGATGGTGTACAACATCATCAGATACGCGATGTTCGTCAACAGCAGCATAAAGCTGGACCGTCAACTGCTTAAAAACGGTGTTCTGACAGTCCCGCTTTTTCTGCTTATATTCTTTCTCGTCGGTTATCTCATCGTCGGCCTCGGGGGCCTTGCCGACCTCCTGACCGCGGCAATCCTTCTCGGCGGGAGCATCTTCGTCTTCCTGCTCCTTATGGTCATGTATCTTATAGTCGGAAGGGTCCGCGACACAGAGCAGCAGCTTGCCGCCCAGTACGAGGAGATGAGGGAGGAGATCGGCGAGCTCACCCGCGACTCCGTGTCCTTCCTGCGCGTGAATCTCACCAAAGACGAGGTCGAGGAGCGCGGCGGAGCCCTCTATGACAGCGACTACGCCCACGACAGGTATTCCGACCTGCTCGAGGCCAGGGGAGGGAACGTCCTCGGCGGGACGGCCGCCGGCAACCGCGGCCTGTTCAGCCGCGACGGGCTGCTTGCCCAGTACCGCTCCGGCGTCACCGGCGCCGAGGAGGTGCTGCTGGTCAGGGACCGCGACGGCAGGACGTCTTTCGTGAAGCTCGAGGCGACCATGACAAAGAAGCCGGTGTCCGGAGACGTCGTGGCCTTCATCGTCGAGCGGCCGTACAACGAGGAGATCGTAAAAAAGACCCTGCTCGAGAAGGTCCTGATGGACCAGTACGACAGGATAGCGTACATAATAAACGGACAGTTCAGCGTCCTTGTAAGCAACCCGGACAGGCGGCACGGCCTGCCGCTCCCGGAGAGCGAGGGCGAGAGCTACGAATCCGTCTATCTCAACTGCATTCTGCCGGCCATGAACTACGACCGCGCGGCCAACGCCGGCCGGCCGAATCCCCTCAGGCTCTCCGTTATCGAGAAGGAGCTGCGCAGCCGCGCCTGTTACGAGGTCGACGCGCCCTTCACCGTGGACGGCGATCCCATCTACAAGCGCTTCGTGTTCTACAGGATCGACGAGACCTCCGGCTTCTATCTCATGCTCCTCTCCGACTCGACCAAGCTCAGGGAGGACCAGGAGCGGCGCAACGCGGAGCTGTCCGAGGCCCTGGCCGAGGCGGTCCGCTCCAACGAATCCAGGGTGCGCTTCTTCAGGAACATATCGCACGACCTGCGCACGCCCCTGACCGGCATCACCGGCTTTGCCGACCTGGCCGCCAGGGAGAGCGATCCGGAAAAGCTCCGCTCGCACGTCTCCAAGATCGGCGCCTCCTCGCGCAGGCTGCTTGCCATGATGAACGACCTGTTCGCGATGAGCCTCATCGACAGCGGGACGCTCAGGCTGTCCGCGGCCCCGGTCGAGCTGTCGTCCGTCGCAGACTCGCTTCGCACGCGCTTCGGCCTGCTGCTCCCCGAGAAAAAGCTCGTCTTCCGCGCCGACCTGTCGGGCGTGGAGCATACCCGGTTCCTCTGCGACGCGCAGCGCCTCGACCAGGTGCTGGGGCGCCTGCTTGACAACTCCGTATCGTTCGCGCCCGAGGGCAGCGAGGTGACGTTCACCGCGGCGGAGACGCCGCTGCAGTCCGGCGGGAGCGAGTACGTCTTTGACATCGCCAACAGGGGAGTTAAGATGCCCGACGGCGTGGTGTCGTCGCTGTTCAGCGCGGACACCTGGAACTACGGCATGGATCTCCCGGACATCCCGGGCTCGGGCCTCGGGATGGCGGTCGCCAAGTCCCTCGTCGACCTCATGGGCGGGACCGTCTCCGTCGCCTCGAACGAGGACAGCAGGATAGTGCTGGAGGTCCGCGTGCCCTTCGAGCCGGTAACTACGGCCGAGTCCGCAGGGGAAGGCGGCGGGGAGATGTCCTCCGGCGGTCCTTACAGGCTCCTTGTGGTCGACGACAACGATATGAACCGCGAGATAGCCCAGCTCGTGCTGGAGGGCGAGGGCCACAAGGTCGATCTTGCGGCCGACGGCGCCGAGGCGCTGAGGATCCTCGGCGGGGGGGAGGTCCCGTACGACGCCGTCCTTATGGACGTCCAGATGCCCGGCATGAACGGCTACGAGACCACCGCGGCCATAAGAGCGCTGCCCGGCGGCGTGGTTTCGTCGGTGCCGGTCATAGCCATGACGGCCAACGCCTATCAGGAGGACAGGGCCTCCGCGCTGGCCGCCGGAATGAACGGATACGTGACCAAACCGATAAATCCCAAGGAGATATGCGACGCCGTGCGCGGCATCATCGGAAGGTGACGGCGTATGGGCGCGGTCCGGCAGCGGCCGGCCGGCGGGACCGATCATGATCTTTTCGGAGGAACAAGCTGATGAATAACGGCAATCCCGGCGCTCAGGCCGGACAGACGCGTTTCCGGAGATATCTGTCGCCGCTCGCGGTCTGGGCGCTGTCCTTCGGGTGCAGCGTCGGCTGGGGCGCGTTCGTCATGCCCGGGACGGTCTTCCTTCCCATAGCCGGACCCGTCGGCACCGCGATCGGCATGACCGCCGGGGCGCTCGTCATGTTCGTCATAGGCGTGAACTACGCGTATCTCATGAACCGTTTCCCGGACGCGGGGGGCACGTTCAGCTTCACTAAGAACGTCTTCGGCTACGACCACGCCTTCCTTTCAACGTGGTTCATGGGCCTTGTTTACCTTGCCATAATCTGGGCCAACTGCACCGCCCTTCCGCTCATCTTCCGGACTGTGTTCGGAGACGTGCTCCGCTTCGGCTACATGTATACCGTGGCCGGGTACGAAGTCTACGCCGGCGAGGTCCTGCTCTCGCTCTGCACCCTCGCCCTGTTCGGCGCGGTCTGCATGCTGAACGGGCGCGTTACCGCGGCGATCCAGACCGTACTGGCGCTTATCCTTGCCGCCGGCATCGTTACGGCTTTCGTATGCCTCTTCCTGCTCCGGCCCGGCGAGTCGGCAAAGGCCGTTAGTTCGCCGGCCTTCTCTCCGGGCAACTCGCCCGCATCCGGGGCCCTGTTCATAGTGTTTCTGGCCCCGTGGGCCTTCGCCGGCTTCGAGTCTGTGTCGCACTCGGCCGAGGAGTTCAGATTCCCGGTCGGCAAGGCGCTGACCGTTATGGCGGTATCGCTGGCGACGTCCGCCGTGTCCTATGTCGTGCTTGCCCTTGTCGCCGCGTCGGCGGCTCCCGAGGGCTATTCCGACTGGTTCTCTTATGTGTCGGCGCTCGGCGATCCGGGCCTTTCCGGAGTCGCCGGCATGCCGGTCTTCAACGCGATATCGACGTCGGCCGGCGGCTTGGGAGTCGCGGTCATCGCCCTGGCCGCGGGCGCGGCCATCGTCACCGGGCTGCTGGGCAACACCGTTGCGGCCTCGAGGCTGCTGTGCTCCGTAGCCAGAGACGGCCTCATCGGCGAGGAGACGGGGCGCCTCAACCGCGGCGGAGTGCCCGGGCGTGCCGTGCTGATCCTGCTTCTGATCTCGATACCCATCCCGTTCTTCGGCCGCTCGGCCACGGGCTGGGTCGTAGACATCAACACCATAGGCGTGACCATCGCCTACGCCTACACCTCCGCGGCCGCGTTCAAGCTTGCCAGGAGCGAAGCCAAGAAGTCCGTCTGCGTCTGCGGCGCTTTCGGCATGGCGACGTCCCTCTTCTTCCTGCTGTACTTCCTCATCCCCAACACCTGGTCCGCGTCCAAGCTCTCCACCGAGTCGTACTTCATGCTTCTCGTGTGGATCCTTATCGGCTTCGTCGCCTTCAGCTTCATCTTCCGCCGCGACAAGGCCCGCCGCATAGGCCGGAGCACAGTCGTGTGGTTCGTCATGATGCTGCTCATCTTCTCGACCGCCTTCATATGGCTCGAGGAGACCATCGAGGCCGAGACCGTCAAGGCCGTCAACGACATTTATGTCATGGAGGAGAAGGAGCTCTCCAACCAGGGCGTCCGGGTCAGCGCGGACGAGGAGCGGGTCATCAGAGACGGGCTGTACGCGGAATTCGAGGACGTCACGGGGCACATAACCAGGAACACTCTGCTTATGATCCTGATAACCATTCTGTCGCTGCTGGTCATCTTCAGGATATACAGCCGCGTCCGCAAGAGCCAGCAGACCGCCGTCGAGGACAAGCTGGTGGCCGAGCGGAGCAGCAACGCCAAGTCAGTCTTCCTGTCCAACATGAGCCACGACATACGCACCCCGCTCAACGCGATAATCGGCTACGCGTCGCTCGCCAGGAACGAGAAGGATCTCCCGCCCGCGGTCGACGGCTACCTCGGCAAGATCGAGGCGTCCGGCGACCACCTGCTGTCCCTGATCAACGACGTGCTCGAGATGAGCCGGATCGAGAGCGGCAGGATGGAACTCATGCCCGTCCCGACCGACCTGCGCAGGCTGGCCGGCGACGTCCGCGACATGTTCTCCGCGCAGATGGAGGGCAAGGGGCTGGCGTACACGGTCGAGTGCCGCGACCTTGCCGACCCGTGCGTGCTCTGCGACGCCAGCCGCCTCAACAGGGTCATGTTCAACCTTATCAGCAACGCTTACAAATACACGCCCGGGGGCGGATCCGTATCCGTGACGGTGGCCGAGACCGGGAGGTCCGGCGATACGGCGTCCTTCCGGATCTCCGTAAAAGACACCGGCATCGGCATGAGTCCCGAATTCGCGGCAAAGGTCTTCGAGGCCTACGAGCGCGAGCGCACGGCCACGGTCGAGAACATACAGGGGACCGGCCTCGGGACCGCCATAACCAAGAGAATAGTCGACCTCATGGGCGGGACGATCGAGGTCTTCACCGAGCAGGGGAAGGGCTCCGAGTTCGTCGTCAGGGCGGCCTTCCCGGTCGACCCCGACTACCGGAACTGCGCCGGCGACGAGTCCCTTCCCGAAGGGGCCGGAGACTTTGGCGGCAAGAGGATACTGCTCGTCGACGACAAGCCCGACAACCTCGAGCTCGCAAAGAGCATGTTCGGGGGGCTCGGCTTCGAAGTGGATACCGCGACAGACGGCGACGAGGCCGTCGAAGCGGTCGCGTCGTCGCCGGTCGGCACGTACGACGCCGTCGTCACGGACATCGAGATGCCCGGGCGCGACGGATACGAGACGGCAAGGCTGATACGCTCGCTCAGGAATCCCGAACTCGCGGGGATACCCGTGGTCGCCCTCACGGCAAAGGCCTTCAGCGAGGACATCGCCGCGGCCATGGACGCCGGGATGGACGCTCACATAGCAAAGCCGGTCACGCCGGCCGCGCTTCGCAAGACTATGGCCGAGGTGCTTCTGCGGCGCCGAGGCGCAAAAAACTGAGCCCGGACAGACGCCGGGTCTCGGAAAGAGGATCGCAATGGACCTGTTCGGAGGAGTGATACCCGTAAAGGGGATAACCTTCCTTATGTTCTCCCTGTTCGCCGTCGCGCTCTCCGGCTATCTGCTGGGGCGCGTATCGGTGAAGGGGGTCAGCCTCGGCACCGCCGGGGTGTTTATAACCGCGCTGCTGTTCGGGGCGCTGTTCGGCCGGTCGCTCGGCTCCGCGATGACCGTGGGAGGCGCGGACATTTCGTCGAACGCTTTCAAGATCGTCGAGACGCTGGGCCTCATACTGTTCGTAGGAGCGGTCGGGATGATAGCCGGCCCGAATTTCTTCAAGAACCTGAAAAAGAATTTCAAGTCCTACATCTTCGTGGGCTTTCTGATCATCCTGGGAGGGGCGCTGGCCTCGCTGGCCTGCTACTTCGCAGGGATGACCATTGTCAAGGTCCCTGAAGAGGCGGCGGAACTCGGCATAGAGAAAAACCAGTACATGATGGCCATGACGGTCGGCATAATGTCCGGCTCGCTGACCTCGACCCCGGCATTCTCGGCGGCCAAGGCGACGGCGGCCACCGTCGTCGCGTCGGCAGAGGCCGCGGACGCCATACAGGACGTCGTCACGGTAGGCCACGCCATAGCCTACCTGTTCGGGGTAATTGGCGTGGTGCTGTTCGTTCAGCTCGTGCCGAAGTTCGCAAAGGCCGACATGGACAGGGAGAGGGAGTTCATAACGGCTGTCGACACCGGAGAGGGCGAGACCGCCGGCGCAAAGAAGCGGCTCGAGATCGATCCGTTCGGCTTTGCCGCCTTCGGCCTTGTCGTCATAGCCGGCATCATCCTCGGCGCGATACGCGTGCCGCTGTCGGGCAGAGGGCTGTCGGGCGTAACGTTCAGCCTTACGACCACGGGCGGGGTGCTCATATCCGGCCTTGTATTCTCTCATTTCGGCCACATCGGTCCCGTCAGCCTCAGGGTCAGCCGGCAGGTGCTCGAGGCCTTCAGGGAGTTCGGCCTGATGCTCTTCCTCATCGGCGCCGGCGTGCCGGGCGGCAGCTCGTTCGTCAAATACTTCCAGCCCGTATACTTCCTCTACGGCGTCGTGATCACGGTCGTGCCGCTGTTCGTAGGCTATTTCGCGGCTCGCCGCCTGCTGCGGCTGTCGCTGCTCAACTCCCTCGGCTCCGTGACCGGAGGGATGACCTCGACGCCGGCGCTCGGGACGCTCATCCGCGCGGCGGGAACGGACGACGTCGCATCCTCTTACGCGTCGACCTATCCTATCGCTCTCATCTGCGTGGTGCTGGCATCCCAGGTGCTGATCCTGGTGTTCGGCTCATGAAGACTAAGAAGCGCAGGGCCCGCCGGGCCGTCATCGTCCTGATCTGCATAGCGGCCGCCGGGGCACTGCTTGGCCTTGCGGCCGATCTGCGCGTCAGGTCGGTGGGGAAGTCGATGATAGTTGACGCCGACTCGGCCGCCGCGGACGGAGACTTCGACTGCATTCTCGTGCTCGGCTGCGGAGTCCGCGACGACGGCACCCCGAGCCCCATGCTGCGGGACCGCCTGCTGACCGCCATAGCCCTCTATGAGGCCGGAGCCGCGCCGAAGCTGCTCATGAGCGGAGACCACGGCCGCGACGACTACGACGAGGTCAACGCAATGAAGAATTTCGCCATCGGGCAGGGCGTCCCGGCCGAGGACATCTTCCTGGATCACGCCGGCTTCTCGACGTACGATTCCGTATACCGCGCCCAGGCGGTCTTCTGCGTGGAGCGGGCGATAATCGTCACGCAGCGCTACCACCTTTACAGGGCGCTCTACATAGCCCGGAGGCTGGGCCTCGACGCGGTCGGCGTCGACGCCTGTCTGCAGACCTACAGCGGCCAGACGGCGAGGGACGTCCGCGAGGTGCTTGCCAGATGCAAGGACCTCTGCAAGTGCGTTTTCAGACCCGAGCCGACCTTCCTCGGCGATCAGATCCCTATAGACGGTGACGGAAACGCCACGGCAGGCTGAGCCGCGCCGCTGCCCGTGCCGGAAACAACAAACAAAAAACGTCCGGAAGCTTTTCACTTCCGGACGTTTTTTGACCGGGACTGTTACTACAGCCCCATTTGCTCGGGGACGTATGTCCTCCCGCGTGGCGCGCCGTAAGGGACTCGAACCCCCGGCCTTTTGGTTCGTAGCCAAACACTCTATCCAGCTGAGCTAACGGCGCATTCGGGACGCGGCTTCTTTCGAAGCCTGTATATTGTAGCACATCCTTTTTGTCTTGTCAAGGAGTTTGAAAAATAAAATTGCCTTCCGCGGGCGCGCCGCCCGCGGCGGCGGGGCGGACGGGCTCCCGCGGGAGCGCCGCCCGCGGAAGGCCGCCACGCCGGCTCAGAGGGTATCGTAGTAGATCTTTTTGTAATTCTCGAACGAGGCGCGGAAGTCGCCGGCGTTTTCCTTTTTGATCCGCCCGAGGTACTCGTGCGGGTCGAACGACCCGGCCCCGGAGCGTATGAGCGTAACGGCTATGTTGGAGCAGTGGTCCGAGATCCTGGAGTAGTTCGAGATGATGTCGTTGAAGACGAAGCCCTGGTTTATCCCGCACACGCCCCGCTGCAGACGCTCCACGTGGCGGTTCTTCAGCGTGTCGCAGATCAGGTCTATGACCTGCTCCAGCGGCTCGACCTCGGCGGCCATAACGGTGTCGTTGTAAGCGAAGGCGTCGCAGGTGACGTTGAGTATCTCCAGTATGGCCTGGGACACCGTAACGAGCTCCTTTTCCGCATCGGGGGAGAAGGTGACCTTCTTCTCCCGTATCTCTCGCGCGGCCTCGGACAGGTTGAGGGCGTGGTCGGAGATGCGCTCGAAGTCGCCGATCGTGTGCAGCAGCGCGCCGGCCTCGCGGCTCTCCTTCTCGGAGAGGTTGAAGCTGGAGAGGCGGACAAGATAGGAGCCGAGCTTGTCCTCGCACTCGTCGACCTTGTCCTCGGCCTCCTCTATGGCGCGCGCGCCGTCGGCGCTGTACGCCGTCCGCAGGGCGATCGCCCTGACGATGCTGTCGCGGGTGAGCTCCCTCATTATGTTGACGCCTTTGCGGCACTGCTCGAGGGCGATCTCGGGCAGGTTGAGGAAGCGCTCGTCGAGCAGGGCGGCTACGTCGGTCCTGCGGTCCGCCTCCTTCTCGCGCACGGTGAGCGTGAGCAGTCTGCGGAACAGCGGCAGCAGGAGCAGCACTATGACGAGAGCGGCGGCTTTGAGCAGCGTGTTGAACGCGGCTATGCCGACCGGCGACGCGGCGGCGGAGAGGAAGGCGAACGGCCTGAAGATGTTTATGATATAGAACGGTATCATGAAGGCGGCGCCGGTGAAGAGGTTGAAGTAAAGATAGAACACCGTAGTCCTGCGCCCGTCAGCAGTGGCCCCGATGCCGGACAGCAGCACCGGCACGCAGGCGCCGATGTCCATGCCTATGATCAGAGGTATGGCCGTTCCGAACGGCACCGCGCCGGTCAGCGACAGCGCCTGGAGTATGCCTATGGTTGCCGACGACGACTGTATCACCGCGGTCAGAGCGGCGCCTATCAGCACGCCGAGGAAGGGGTTGGAGAACACGGTGAGGACGTCCAGGAAGGCCTGCGATTCGGCAAAGGGGCGGGTGGCGTCGCTCATGGTGGTCATGCCAACCAGCAGCGTGCCGAAGCCGAGGAGGATGGCGGCCAGATCCTTGCGTCTGCCGCGCGAGGAGAAGACGTAGAACAGCGCGCCGGCAAAGACGACCAGCGGCGCAAAGGAGGAGGGCTTCAGAAGCGAGAGCAGGGAGCTGCCGCCGCCGATCCCGGCCAGCGAGAGCAGCCACGCCGTTACAGTGGTGCCGAGGTTCGCCCCGGCAACGACTCCCATGGCCTGGGTGAGCGTCATGAGGCCCGAGTTCACGAAGCCGACCACCATGACAGTGGTGGCCGACGACGACTGCATCGCCGCGGTCGTGACCGTGCCCAGAGCGGCGCCCTTGAGAGGGGTCGACGAGACCCGCTCCAGGACGCCCTCGAGCTTCGCGCCCGCGGCTTTTTTCAGGTTCGTGCCCATGAGGTTCATTCCGAACAGGAAGAACCCGAGGCCCCCCGCCATTGTAAACAGTGTGAGTACTATGTCCATTATCTCTGCACCTGCCCCGCGCTCAGCGCGTTTCGACGGCCGGGGCCGCTTCGGGCGGCCCCGGCCTTTCGGTCTTCGCTTTAATAATACAACATTTCGGCGAAAAGGTCAAGCGCAAAAGGCAGAGAAACGGGTGCCCGGCCGGCGGAAGGACGTGATCCGGGCCGGCGGCGGAGAGGCAGCTTATCCGGCAGCCTTTTCCTTCCAGTTGCCGAAGTCGGCGGGGATGGTCACGGTCAGGCGCTCGGATATGCTGAATATCCCGGCCTCCGGGCAGCTGACCACGGCGGGCTCGGCCACGAAGGTGCCGGCCACGGCGCCGCGGACCGTGTACGTTATCTTGATACGGAACGAGTATTCCGGGCAGGTGCTCTCGTAGGACCGGCCGAGGGAACCATTCTTAGAAGCATAGGCGTAGCCTTTGTTGTACACCGAGACGTATCCGGCCATCTCCTGCCCGCCGTTGTTGCGGATGCTCGCGGTGACACGGACGTCGGAGTCGTTGTTCGACGCCCATCCGTCGGTCGATACGAACCTGGCTCCGGATGGGATCCAGTCGGAGAGCTCGAAGTATTCGCTGACGCGGGTCGAGGTGCCCCTGACCGTAAGCGTGACCTTCGTCCGGCCGGGTCCGTCGCTCGAGAACGATTTGGAGACCGTTACGCGCTTCGACGCGGACAGGTCGCCGTAGGCCTCTTCGGCGGAGGTGCGGTAGCAGGCCAGTACGCGGATGTCGGCGGAGGAGGGATCGACCGAGAAGCTTTCGAATTCGGACTTGGTGAGCGAGAGGGTGAGCACCTTGCCGCGGCCCACGGTCGCGGTCCTGCGCTCGCCTTTAACGGTGTAGACGAGCTCGCGGTCGGCAAGCTCGGCGGCCGAGGGGACGAAGAAGCGCAGATAAGCGGCCAGCGCCAGCGCGGGGGACTCGTCGGACGTCCGGTTTTCCAGCAGATACGTCGCGAGGCCCGCGGCGTCGTCCTTGCTGATCCTGGATACGGCCAGCAGCGCCAGCGAGGAGAGTCTCACCCGCTCCTGCAGCGTGTCCGCCCTGACGAAGAGCGTGCCGTACTCGGCGTCGGCCGAGGCAAGTTCGGCGCGGATCTGATTCCAGATGCCGGATGCCGGGACGTAGTCGCCGATGACCGCGAACGCCGCGGCCAGATAAAGCTTGGCCTCGGTCGGATAGTTGGCGGCGGCGGAGGCCACGAGGTACAGACGGTCGAGCACGGGCTCGCCGAGGGCGGCCAGGCCGAGCAGGCCGGCGCAGAGGTCGGTCTCGTCGGCCGGACTGCCGGAGAGCACGTCGCCGTACAGCAGGGAGGCTATGTTCTCCTTCCTGACTCGGTCGAACAGCTCGGGGCACACCGACAGCATCACCGAGGTGAGGCGGACGTCTTCGGAGCCGTAGGAGAACAGCTTAGCGTAGCCGTTGCCGGTCTCGGCGAAGCGGTCGGAGAGAAGTTTCAGAACGTCGCCGCTGTCGGTCCCGAAGAGACCGTCCGACGCGGTCAGGGCGGCGTAACGGGCCGCAAGGGCGTCCGTCCTTCCGCTGCCGTCGGCGCGGCTCAGGGCGTTCAGCACGCGGCTGTAGAGCGGATACGTGCCGGTGCCCGCGTAGAACGACAGGTTTACGGGGTAAGCGGCCGGAGTTATGCCGCCGATCTCCGCGGCGGTCATCTCGCGCTTCGTTTCGGCCGTCGCGGCGCTCGCGATCACTCTGAAGGCGGTCTCGACGGCGTCGGTGGAGCCGCCGAGCTCTCCGTAAACGGTCACGCGGTAAGAGCCTTCGGAGAGCTTCCCGAAATTGAACCAGGCGTGCACGGAGGCCTCGGAGCGGGCGGTCCTGGTGGCGAGCTTTTCTCCGTTCTCGCCGTACAGCACGGCGGTATAGGAGACCTTTCCGCCGGAGGCCGCGGACCCGAAGGCCCTGGCGGAGACGGACACTTCGTCGCCGGCAATGTAAGTGCCGCACGCGCCGCAGCTGACGAAGAAGGGCTGCGTGCAGACCGCGCCCGATACCGCGCCGCCGGCCAGCGTCGAGGAAAGGCCTTTTCCGCGGAACGCTCCGCAGGCCGAAAGCCTCCAGGTCGTGATGTTGTCCGGTACGGTGAATGTCAGCGTCGCGGTGCCGTCGGCGCCGGTGGTCAGGACGGCGAACACCGGGTTGTCGGCGAAGTATTTTCGGACGTAGTATTCTCCGCCGGCCGCTTCGCCGTCTTCGGCGTTGGACGGCACGTCTGCGGCCGGCTCCGCTTCCGGAGCGCCGCCCCCGCCCTTTTCGGAGAAATAACGCCAATCATCGCCGAGCGATTGGCCGGAGGAGAAAACGTTGCGCCTGGAGTCAATGACTACGGATTTGAGAGCGGAGGTGCTCCTGCCGTATCCGTAATAACTCAAATAATACAGGTAGGCGCGGTAATAATAGGAGGAGCTCTGCGCCTTTGAGGCGGGGCCGCAGCTTTCGAAGAAGCCGCCGGCGGGGTCCGCCGTCTGATCGCCGAGGGCGAAGCAGGCCTCGTCGACGACGCTGAGTATGATCCCGGCCCCGCTCACCGGACGGCCGGAGGGATCCGTCGCCCGCACGGTGACGGAAGCGGTGTCGCCCGGTCTGTAAGTCGCGGATGAGGCCGTTATCTCGATGCCGAGCCTGCCCCGGCTCTCCCAGTCGTACACGAGCGGGACGGACCTGTTATTGAACCCGTCTTTGTTCGCGTCGTAACAGACGAGCCAGGCGCTGGCGCCGGGGATCATGGATTCCCTGAAGCTGCCCGTGTAAGACTGGCCGGAGGAGAAGTCCTCCAGGCCGTTGCCGCAGATCACCCAGAAGCAGCAGCCGCTGAAGCCTTCGGGGATGGAGGCGGTGAGCGATACGGGATCGCCGACGGCGTAGCTGTCGGCGGCGCCCGAGACGACGGGGCGCGAAGACGAATACTCGGCGGATTCGACGGAGCGGATCCGATCCGACGACTTCGTCGCGTACACGCTCCCGGAGACGGTCACATACCCTCCGTCGTAAAACGTGTATTCGTAACGGTAATAGCCTTTGAAGCCCGAGACTTCGTATTTCGGCAGCTCGACCTTGCCGTCTTTGAAATATGCCGTGCCGGTCTGAACCGTCGTGTCGGTGTGAGAATAATTGTAGTACGTATACGCTTTTTTGGTGTAGGTGTTGTATCCGCGGGCGGGCGTCGAGGTTATGACCCTCTTTATGAGCGTGTACTTCACCGAGCCGTTGGCGGGCGCCCCGAGAGTGTTGTCCGGGAAGTCGGGATACTGAAGGTCGGAGGCTTCGCGCAGGGCCGAGTAGTCGCGGCGGTACAGCGAGAAGCCGACGGTATCTTCGCCGTACAGGCACGAGAAGGCCTGGTCGGAGGGGAAGAACGGCGCCGAAGCGCTGACGGTGAGCGTCTGGGTCTCGAAGCCCGAGAGCCTTGCGCTTACGGTGACGTAGAGCGGGTCAGTCGACCCGGCCTGAACGGCGAGCCTTGCCCTGGCGCGGAGCGTCCCGTCGCTGCCGGTGGAGGAGTCCCCGGACTGTTCGAAATACACTCTTGCGCCGTTGAGGTATCCGTAGACGTCGAAGGTCAGGCCCGGGGCCGGCGTCCCGTCGAAGAAGGCGGCGCTCACGGTTATCTCCGCGTAATCCCCGTTGCGGTAGAAGAGTTTGTCGAAGGTCACGGAGGCCGTGTACACGGGCTTTTCCTCGTCCGTGATCCTTATGTATTTCGAAGCGATGACCAGCCCCTCGCCGTCGGTGATCTTGACGTACAGGGAGGAGCGCTTCATGTTCTCGATCGGGAACGAGGCGGTGAACGTGCCGTCATCCGATACGTCGATCCGGGTCTTCAGGACCGAGTTTCCGGTCTGGAGATAGATGCAGTCGGGGAGGGTCCCGCCGTACAGCGGCGCTATGAAGCCCCATACGTTCACCGTGTCGTCGCCGAAGTAGACCTCGCGGTCGGTGTACAGGTATTTCATCGAGTACAGCGAACCGTCCGTCCTGGCCGCGTTGGCGCAGATCAGGACCGAGTCGTCCCCGCGGGTGACCAGCGCCAGCACTGCCGTTCCGCCGCCGGTCTCGGCAAGAGCCGTGCCCGATTCCGTGTATACGGCCGGGAACTGAACGGCCTCCCCGCTGTCAAGGTCCCAGCCGTAGGTCGGAGTGTAGGAGATGCCTGTGACGGAGGCTCCGGAGACGGGGCTGCCCGAGGCGTCGGCCGCCAGAAACAGCGTTTTGCCGTCGGAGCAGACGGTCGCGCAGCGCAGGCCGGTGATCTGGACGAAGGCGTAGGCGACGTCGGACAGCGTTTTCTTTCCCGATATGCCGCTTATCTCCATCCTGAGCAGATATACTCCGCGCCCGAGGTTCGAGGGAAGCTCGACGGGCACGAGCGCGCTCTGCGATCCGGAGGTCGTATCGTAATAGCGTTTCTGGTTTACCTTGACGGACGTGAGGGGTATGTCGGTCTCGAAGACGCGCGCCAGGCCGTCGACGGAGTATCCGTTGCCGTCCGAACCGAGCCGGCTCTCGTGGAGGCGCACCGCCTCGTAGGCGGACAGGAAGTCCGGATACGCGTACAGTTCCGCCTTTAGTCCGGTGAGCGAATCCGCCGCCAGCGCCTGGACGGTGTAATGCACGAATGGGGAGTCGCCCGGCGAGCAGCAGAACGACAGGTTCGTGAAGACGTCGTCCGGCGTGAGCCTGACGTACGCCGTTTCTTCGGACGAGAATTCGGCCGCCGTCCTGAACCTGACGGTCACGTCCTCCGCCAGCTTCTTTCCGGAGACGGAGGCGACGCCGGCCCCTACGGTGAACGAGTAAACGGTGTCGTACTTGAGGTCGAACGAAGGCACGAACGCGACGGTGCGGCCGTCGGGATAAAGGCTCCAGGTCCCCTTGACCGAGGGCGTGAAGCTGACTCTGCCCGTTACCTCGGACAGCGACGCCAGCGTCTCGGAGAAGGTGATCTCGATGCCGTTGTCGACCGGGAAGCCCACGGCCCTGTCGGCCGGCAGCAGGCTCTTGACGGTCATCTCGGACGCGGTCTGGAAGGCGTAGCTTATCTCCGGGTTTTCCGGGTCGCCTACGGACAGGCGATATACGGTCCCGGGCGCGAACGAACCTCCCGCGGGGGATATCACGAACTCGGTGTCGCTCCTCCCGGAGACGGACACCGTCGCGGACGGCGAGAGGGTCAGATAGGACGTCAGCGTTTCGACGTCGGTCGGCGCCGACGTCCTGACGAGGAAGCACCCCGTGGCCGGTATGACGCGGCTGTCGGTGCCCTCGGCGGTTATGCTGAGGCCCTGCAGGGCTTCGGGCAGTTCCGTGACGCCGCCGGTATAGTAGGCTCTGCCGTCCAGCGACAGCCCCTGCGGCACGTCGGGACCCTTTCCGCGAAGTCGGTCCGCGATAAGGAACCCGCCCGCGGCGAGGGCGCCGAGAAGCACGGCCGCGGCGGCAATGATAAATATCTTCTTAAGCGTTCCGCGGCCGGACGTTCCGTTGCCGCCGGATCCCGCGGCCGCGCGGCCGCCGGCCTTCCGTCCGGTACCGCCCGCGGCAAGTCCGGCCGGTGTGACGCTTTCGGCCTCCCTTACGAGGTCGTCGCCTATCCCGCCCACAGCGGACAGGATCCTTTCGCTTTTTCCGGTCTTACGGTCGTCTTTCACAGTGAAACACCTTCCTTTTCCAGATAATCCCTGAGTCTCTTTTTCGTCCTGGCGAGGCTCGTGTGGACGCCCGGCCGTCGCAGGCCGGTTCGTCCGGCGATCTCATCCTCGCCGAGGCCGTGCCAGTACCGCAGAACGAAGACGGTCCTGGTCCGGCTGTCGCAGCTCCGCAGGAAGCGGTCGATGAGATCCGAGAGGGCCGAGTCCGACACGACGTCTGCACCGCCTCCGGCTGGGACGGCGTCGCGGAGCTCGTCGACGAGTTCCGAGCCTCCGCGCCTGTCCGCGCAGCGCCGGCGGACGGCGTCGACGGCCAGATTGCGGACGATCCTTGCTCCATAGGCGCGCAGATCGCCGGGCCGCTCCGGCGGGACCGAGTCCCATATCCGCAGCAGAGCCTCGTTGAGGCACTCCTCGGCGTCGGCGTCGCTGCCCGTGAGCCGTACCGCCAGAGACCGGTACAGCCGGCCGTATTTTGCGCCGAGAGCCTCGAGGGCGGTCTCGTCGCGCGACAACAGCCGCTCCACTATGTCCCTGTCGGCAAGTGTTCCGGTGTCTTGCATCAGATCGGGTCCTTTCTGCGCTCGCGCGCTGCCTCTCATAAAATAAGACGGATTTTCGTCCGGAAAAGTTTCTGATCGTGCGAAAAAATTATTTTTTTTTCGAAAAAGTTTCTTTTTTGAGCGGAACGGGCCGTTTTTTGTCCGGGAAAGATCCTTCCCCGATAATAGTACCACGAAAACCGCGGGCGGTCAAGTGCGCCCGGCGGATCGCCGGACGGCCGGATCCGGCCGGGAAGCGGTTTTGGGCGTTGATTTCTCCGCTGAAATATGATACAATAACAGTCCACTCTTCCGGCCGTGCAGGAACGACTGGCACGGCGTTCAGCGGAGAAACCGCATGGATACGTTATTCGGCAGGCTTTTCGTCAAAAACTATAACGACGTTTCGGACCGCGGCGTCCGGACCGCCTGGGGCACCGCCGTCGCCGTGGCGGGAATAGTCGCCAATCTGCTGCTGTCCGCGTGCAAGTTCGCGGCCGGTCTGCTCTTCGGGGCCATCTCGGTCACTGCGGATGCCGTCAACAACCTGTCCGACGCCGGTTCGCAGCTCATTTCGCTGGTCTCGGTCCGCGTGGCGGCCAGACCTGCCGACCGCGAGCACCCCTTCGGCCACGCCAGGATGGAGTACGTGGCCTCTATGGTGGTGTCGGTCATCATCATAATCATCGGCTTCACCACGCTACGCGAGTCCGCTGAGAAGCTCATCGGACGGGGAACCTCGGAGTTTTCCTGGATATCCGTAGCCGTGCTCTCGGGCTCCATACTCGTCAAGCTCTGGCTGGGGCTGCTCAACCGCCGTGTCGGGCGGCGCATATCGTCGTCCGTAATGGAGGCGACCGCCGCCGACAGCCTCTCCGACGTGGCGGCGACCGGAGCAGTCCTCGTCTCGCAGCTCGTCCTCAGGTTCACCGGCTTCGATCCGGACGCATACCTCGGCATTGCCGTGTCCCTGCTCATAATGTGGGCGGGCTTCCGGATCATGCGCGAGATGTCCGGCCTGCTGCTCGGCGAGGCCCCCGATCCCGAATTCGTCAGGGAGCTCACCGGCTTCGTGCTCTCGCACGAGGGCGTCTGCGGCGTCCATGACGTAATGGTGCACGGTTACGGGCCCGGCGCGCGCATAGTGTCGCTGCACGCCGAGGTCGACGGATCCGCAGACATTTTCGTGACGCACGACATCATAGACAATATCGAGAACGAGATCTTCGACCGCTTCGGAGCGGTCTGCACCATCCATATGGACCCTATAGTGACCGACGACGCCGAGGTCGCACGGGTCAGGGAGATCGCGGCGTCGCGCGTGAGGGAGATCGACGACAGGCTCAGGATCCACGATTTCCGCTTCGTGCGCGGAGAGACTCACACGAATCTGATCTTCGACGTGGCCGCGCCGTTCGAACTAGGACTCACCGACGCCGAGCTGAAGGAGAAGGTGGCCGCCGCGCTGAGGGCCGAGGATCCGGACTACAGGGCCGTGGTGAAGATCGACCGCGGCATCAACGAGTTCTGAGGGACGGAGGAGAGATATGGGCGTTGACGGACTTGAGGCGCTTGCCGCCCTCGAGGGGCGGATCCTTGGCGTGGATTTCGGAGACGTAAGGACCGGGCTGGCGATATCGGACGCCGGGCGGAGACTGTCGTCCGGGATAGGCACGATACGCCCCGGGGGCATAGCGCGGACCGCCGCGGAAGTGGCAAGGATAGCCGTCGAGCGCGGAGCCGTCGCGGCCGTCGTCGGCCTGCCGCGCAACATGGACGGGTCGGAGGGATTCCGGGCCGGGCGGTGCCGGGAGTTCGCCGGTATGCTGTCGGAGGCTGCAGGAATACCCGTCGCCATGGCGGATGAGAGGCTCAGCACCGCGGCCGCCTCGCGCTACCTGAACGAGACGGACGTGAGAGGGCGCAGGCGCAAGGGCGTCATCGACGCGCTGTCGGCGGAGATCATACTGCAGGACGCGCTGGACCGGCTGGCGATCATATAAGGCGCAGAAAACAGACGGCGCCGGGATCCGATGCGGATCCCGGCGCCGAGTTATTCTGCAGAAGATCACTTTCCGCCGAATATGCCTTTGATGGACGAGAGAATGCCCTGAGCGTCGTCGATCTTAAGCTTTGCCTTCACGAGCTCGGTGAGCTTCTCGAGCAGTTCGGAGGAGAGTTTTTCCTTGATGAGGGACTTTACGGTCCCCTTGGGGTTCTTCTTGAATTTGGCAAGAAGAGAGCTGTCGGCCGAGATCTTTCCGACAAGTTCCTCGGCTTTTTCCTTGAGCTGGTTCGCGTCAAATGCTGCCATATGTGCCGTCTCCTTTTATAATTGTTTGCGTATCCCGCAAGATATCGTCTTCGGCTCTGCCCGGGGCTGCCGGCCTGTCGCAGAGATCCGGCCCGCGGTCAGACCACGAAGCGGTCCAGCCTGTCGCAGAGGTCGCGAAGCTCGGCGGCCGCCCGGCCGGCGCGCCGGTAGTATTCCTCGGGTGAAACGTCCTCGTAGAACTTCGAGTTGGCGCGGATGATCTCGAGCATTATGGAGCCCGTGAAGCCGGCCTCGCAGATGCTGCGGGCGACGCGGCCGAGATCGAGGGTGCCGTCTCCGGGGATGAGGTGCTCGTCGCGGTCGAACTCGCCGTGGTTGTCCTGAACGTGCAGGGCGAAGAGCCTGTTCCCGAAGAAGTTCATGTATCTCCTGCCGGGGGTGAAGCATGCCTCGTGGCCGGTGTCCCAGCAGAAGCGGGCCTCCGGGAAACAGTCGAAGGCGCAGCCTATGTTGCCTATCATACGCTGGTTCTCGTAGCAGATCTTTACGCCCGCGGCGGCGGCCGCGTCCATGAGCCGGCCGAAGCGGTCGAGGCCCAGGTCGTTTACCCTGGGCGGACGGAGTCCCGAAGAGAGGTGTACGATGAGGGCCGGGATGCCGTACTTTTCGCATTTGGTCACGCCGTCAGTCAGCCTGGCGAGCATGCGCTCACCGGCCTCGCCCTCGCGCCACATGTCGTTTATGGCGTTGAACGGAGCGTGGAGAGTCTCGCAGACGATGCCGGCCCCGCGCAGGGCGGTCATCCAATCGTCGAGCAGAGGGTCCTCGGACCCGGTGAAGAAGGCCTCGAAGCCGTTTTCGCGAAACAGCTCCGTCTGGCGGGCGACGTCCAGTCTCCCGTATGCGTTGCTGTTGATCCCGATCTTTCTGTACATGCCATTCCTCCGGCTTTTTTTCTATAAAATTATAGCATAAACCCGTTCCTCCGTCAACGGCCGGCTTGACAAAAAAACGCCGGTGTAATACAATAATATCGGCAGTACGGGAATGCGGGACGGCCGCGGGAGGACGACGGATTGAAGAACGCCAGGAGCGCCGTTATCGGCGAGATAGAAAGATCGAAACTGATAGTCGTGCTCAGGAACGTCGACCGCGACAGGCTCATCCCCTGTGCGGCCGCGCTGCTGGCCGGGGGCGTCAGGTGCGTCGAGGTCGCCTTCGACCGTTCCGGCAGGATCCCCGACACCGTGACCGCGGGGAGCATCTATTCGCTCGCGCGCGAGTTCGACGGCCGCCTCGTCGTCGGCGCCGGGACGGTATCCACGGTCGAGCAGGCCAGGATCGCCGCCGACTCCGGAGCCGTGATGGCAATGTCTCCCGACTCGTTCGAGGACGTCATAAGGGCGTCCAGGCGCCTCGGACTCGTCTCTGTGCCCGGGGCCTTCACCCCCACCGAGGCCGCCTTTGCCGCCCGCTGCGGGGCGGACTTCGTCAAGCTGTTCCCGGCCGGGGCCGCCGGCCCGGGCTATCTGCGAACCGTCGCCGTGCCGCTCTCCGACCTCAGGTTCCTGGCCTTCGGCGGCGTCACCGCCGATAACGCCCGCGCCTTTATCGACGCGGGAGCAAAGGGAATAGGGGTGTCGGGCGGAATAGTCAGCCGCAGGGCCCTCCAGGAGGAGGACTGGGACGGCGTTACCGCCGCCGCGGCAGCCTTCGTCTCGGCGCTTTCGGACAAAAAGCAGTGACCGGCCAGAAAAAATACCGATCGGTCCGATCACTGATCGGTTCGGACAAAAAACAATGATCCAATAAGATCCACCGGAGGAGATCCAAATGTCAGAAAAGAAGATCAACGCGCTCATCGGCCAGTCGGGCGGACCGACGGCGGCCATCAACGCCACGCTCGCAGGCGTCGTCAGGGGCCTCAGGGCTCTCCCCGGATGCGGCGAGATCTACGGCGCCATGAACGGCATCGACGGCGTCATAGCCGGCAACATAAGGGACATCGGTTCGAGGCTGCGCACCGAAGAGGAGCTGAACGCCCTCGAGTGCACCCCGTCCGCCGCACTCGGCTCGTGCAGGCGCAAGCTGCCCGACGTGTCCGACACGGAGTTCTACGGAAAGATCTTCGACCGCTTCGCGGAGTACGGGATCGGGATGTTCTTCCTCATCGGCGGGAACGATTCCATGGACACCGTGGACAAGCTCAGCAGGTTTGCCGCCTCGGCGGGCTCGCCAGTAAGGATCATAGGCGTGCCCAAGACCATAGACAACGACCTCGAGATCACCGACCACACCCCGGGCTACGGCTCCGCGGCCAAGTTCATAGCGACCGTGTGCGAGGAGATCGCCGGCGACTGCGCCGTCTACACCACCAAGGCCTGCACCATAGTCGAGATCATGGGCCGCGACGCGGGCTGGCTCACCGCCGCCGCCGCGCTGCCCAGGCTGTACGGCCAGGTCTGTCCCGACCTCGTTTACCTGCCGGAGGTCAGCTTCGACTACGACGAGTTCATAAACTCCGTGCTGGCGCTGTTCGAGATCAAGCCGAACATCGTCGTCGCCGTGTCCGAGGGCATACGCGACGCCGAGGGCCGCTACGTGGGCGAGGGCTCTCAGAGCGGTGTCAGGGACATATTCGGACACAGGTATCTGGCCGGGACCGGGAAGGTGCTCGAGGAGACCGTCCGCGCCCGCATAGGCTGCAAGGTCAGATCCATCGAGCTGAGCCTCCCGCAGAGGTGCGCCGGACACTGCCTGTCTGCCGCCGACATAAGGGAGAGCGTCATGATAGGCAAGGCCGCCGCGGGATTCGCGGCCGCCGGCAGGACCGGCGAGTTTGCCGTGCTGAAGCGCGTGCCGGGCCTGGATTACGCGATAGTTCCGGACGCCGTGCCGGTGTCGCTCGTCGCCAACAAAATAAAAAAGGTCGACCGCGCCTTCATCAACGCGGCCGGCAACAACGTCACCGACGAACTTCTGAGGCTCATAGCCCCAATGATCGAGGGCGAGGTCGCGGTGCCGATGCGCGGCGGGCTGCCGGAAAGGTTCGAGCTGAAGGAATGAAGTTGCCGCCTGCGGCGGCAAATGAAGTTGCGCGCTGCGCGCGCAAATGAGGTTGCCGGCGGAGCCGGCAAATGAAGTGCCGCCCATCGGGGCGGCAATGAAGGAACGAGGTTGCGCGCTGCGCGCGCAAATGAAGTGCCGCCCTGCGGGGCGGCAATGAGGGAATGAAGCAAGGGGCTGTAAAAAAAGTCCTAAAAAACAGAAGCACTCAAGCTATGATCGTTAGATTAGCGCTTGAGTGCTTTTCTTTTAGGATTTGTCAACACAAATGGTAAAAAAGTGCAGAATAAATAGTTATCCAGGTGTGCATCACCAGACATCCCCCCCAGCGAAGGATGTCATTGAAAAAAATATTGCTTTGAAAAAGCGATACTATGCCGCGGCAGCAGCGCGTTGCTTTTTGTTGTGGTATTTATAAAGGTTAAATCCGATGGCAATAAGCGTGAACTCTAAAATTACGGATTCTATGCCCCTTCGGCGAGCTCTTTTGTAAGCCCTGTTCCACTTGATCGATCCGAATGCTCCCTCGGCCTGAACCGCTCTGTTAGTCCTCAATCTCGCTCCGAGCTCCGTCTGCAGATTCTCAAGGACCTCATGATGTATGGCGGTCAGTTCCCGGTTCATGCGTATGGTTCTGTCGCTGTCGCCCCTGCAGCATTTTTCTCTGCTCGGACATCCGTCGCATGATGAACATTTGTATATTTCTTCGGTTCTGCCGTAATGATTCCCGTGAACCGGTCTGTTTCCCAGAAACTTAAACGGCCTTCCCTCAGGGCAGACCAGGTTCCCGTCTTCGTCCCGTTCGAAGTTTACCGCTCTGTACGGATCGTCTCTGAATTTCGGATCCTTCGACTCCTGGTCGTACATCGTAAACTTCATATACTTGCCGATGCCGTTCTGCTCACAAAACAGATAGTTGTTGTATGAACCGTATCCCGCATCCCCGACGGGGTATAACGGGTATTCGCCGTACGCGTTTCTGAACTTTTCAAGCAACGGAACGAAACAGTCCATATCCGATGCGTACTGCTGAGCATCGACAACAGCGATATATTCGTCGCAAACGCCGATCTGCATATTGTATGCCGGCAGCAGCTGATCGTTGCCCATATAGTCCCTTTTCACCCGCATAAACGTGGCATCGTGATCCGTTTTGCTGAAACTGTTACGGTGCTCACCGCAGATCTCGATCCTCTCGGCGTATTTCTTCAGTCGCTCAAGATATTCGCAAAGCTTGTCATACTGGCGCTGTTCCGCCGTTTTGTGGTGCCCTCTGCCGTATTTTGCGGCTGTTGCTGTGCCGGTAGCTGATGCAAATCTTTCAATTATCTGCTCAAGATACTCAATTGCATACTCTTCGCGCGGCTCTATCCGAAGCCCGAGCATCCGCAGCACTCCGCTGTTTATTTCTTCTATTATCTCGCTGATGCGAACGAAGACCTTCGCACGGCTCGTCTGGCACGATTTCTTCCATACCCAGGTGTATTTGTTTGCGTT
>JAEEGL015781058.1_pt1 | contig 30583 bp, 33 predicted proteins | sample 9134231 | NCBI WGS metagenome assembly JAEEGL01 (sample SAMN16246548, study PRJNA631951) | gut metagenome | biome: gut microbiome; feature: rumen; material: fiber-attached | host: Bos | place: Iran: Karaj | collected 2018-10 | reverse complement strand
TGTCCTAGAGCTGGACCTACTGGTGGAGCTGGATTAGCTTTGCCGGCTGCAATTTGTAATTTAACAACCTTAACAACTTTCTTAGCCATTATTTGTTTCCTCCTTACTTTTCAATGATGTGGTTAAGCAGACTTATTAATACTTATAAGTCCTCCCACTCAAAGCGTGTGAACACACACGTGCTTATACATTTTATCAAATATAAATACCATAGTCAAGAATTTTTTGTAAATAAAAATACATTTTTTTATATTATTTAAAAATGCGGACATTCCTAATCAATATGTCCGCATTTAACTATTTTTTTCAATTATTCATTTAATAAAATAGGCAATATTTGTCAAATTACCGTTGGATTCAATTTTCAACTGAATCTGATTTCCAACCTGCTTCAAAAACTTTATTTGGTCTGATATATTGAAATCTGATATTCTAAAATCTCCATTATTAGCGTTAAATCTTATAACATAGTACCCTGTACTTTTTTTATCTTCATTTTCAAAACAATCAGTTAATATATAATAATATATGTTTTTATAGGCTACTTGATAACAGCGCTTATAATAACCATCAATTTCAATGAACGAATTTTGTTTATACAGACCATATTCATATATATCTTTATAAATATTTTCAGCTTCATGACCGTCTTTGTAGTAATCACTTTCAAGCGAATCATCACTGTAAAACAATTTTTGTTCAAAAAACACTATTTTTTTCTTCATATAGTCATAATTATAATCACATTTTTTCACACTATATATTTTTCCGTTAATAATATTCAATTGGTTATCTATTTCTATTTTTGACAGATTAGTTTTACAATTTGTTTCATATTCATAATTTGCAGCTTGAATAATATAATAATCTTTCCAAAAATATAAAAACATGATCCCTTCGATCGTATTTATCTCAATATTGTATAACAAAGTTTTATCAAATTCATCGTTCAATTCAAATATATCAGTTTCATTTTTTCTACTTCCGATTAAATATAAATTTTGATTTATAACATACAAGTGCATATTGTAATAATCATTCAAGTCATATTCTAAATCAATATATTTGTCATTTGTAAAATCATATATATAATACTTTTCATTAAATAACAAACATAAGTATGAATTTTTGTACGAAAACACCTTATCATTTAAGATAGTACCAGCTAATATTATTTCTTTTGTTGATTCGTCTTCATAAAATATTATCTTATTATCATCTTTAAATATTTTATAATAAGCATTTTCTATCAAAGGCATTTTATCAACTTCATTATAAGGAACTTCATCCAATGTAAACTTATTTAAAAATCTTGTTGAATGGTAATTGGGATTATTATTCATATTATCAGCCATTAACAAAGACATATTACATGACGATAATAAAAATATATTTATGAATAAGAAAAAAATACCAATTAATTTATTTTTCATACCACTTTTAACACCTTTCAAAAAACACTAAAAAAATTATATCATGTATTTTTTTTAATATAAACATTAAAAAAAGAAGTTTCAAACAATTTTGAAACTTCTACTCTATTTTTTTATTCTTTTATCAAGTTCAAATCCTTGAAGCATTATAATTCTTCCACATCCTTGACATTCAAGTTTAATGTCCGCACCAGTTCTAACAACCTTCCAATTTGCTGAACCACATACATGAGGCTTTTTAGTAGTTACAATTTGGTCTAGTTCATATTTCATAGAGGCTTCTCCTTTATTTTAGCAAAAGCTCTAGGATATTTAGCTGGAGTTTCTTTTACTTTTCTTATTATAATAATATTTCTTAAACCAGCATTATCAGGTAATTCAAGTTCAATTACCTTTTCTACTTTTCCACCTAAAATTGAAATAGCATTTTTAGCTTCTTCGATTTCTTCTTTACCTGATTGAGCCTTCATAGCTATAAATAAGCCATTAACCTTTGTTAAAGGCAAGCATAATTCTAATAGCATAGGAAGTCTTGCTACAGCTCTTGCTGTTGTAACATCAAATGCTTCTCTCATTTCTTTAGCATAATCTTCTGCTCTTTTATGCAATGCTTTAACATTAGTTAGACCTAATTTATTAATTGTTTCATTTAAAAAATTAATTCTTTTTCCTAATGCATCAATAATAGTAATATCTAAATTAGTTGTTATGGCAAGAGGTATTGCAGGGAATCCTGCACCTGAACCAACATCTAACAATTTAATATTATCCTTATTATCTAATGCTTTTAAGATAGTTAATGAATCTAAGAAATGCTTATTAAAGACTTCATCATGTTCAGTAATGGCAGTTAAATTCATATATTCATTAACTTTAATTAACTCTTCATAATAAATATTAAATTTTTCTTCCATAGCTTTATCTAAATTGATTCCAAGCTTTAATAATTCTTCTTTAAAATTCATTAATTGCTCCTTAATAATTTTTCAACATATACAACAAGCACAGATATATCGGCAGGATTTACGCCTGATATTCTCATAGCTTGTCCTATTGTTTTAGGATTTACCTTTTTAAATTTTTCTCTTGCTTCTAAAGCAATATTATCAACTAAATCATAATTAATATTATCTGGAATAATCTTATCCTCAAATGAACGCATTCTTAATGCTTGTTCCTTTGATTTTTTTATATATCCATCATACTTAAAATGAATTTCAACTGCTTCTAAGATATCATCTGGATCATCATAATCAATATTTACAGATTCATTTGAAGCATTTAATAATTCCTTAATAACATTATAACTAATTTCAGGTCGTTTAATCAATTGTTCAACAGATTGACCTTCAGTTAATCTTGATGAATTATATTTTTCTAATATATTATTAACTTCATCAGTTAAATGAATCTTAATTGTTTTGAATTGTTCAATTAAAGATTCAATAGCCATAATCTTTTTATTTAATCTTTGATGACGCGCCTCATCAATTAAACCAACTTGATATCCTTTTTCTCTTAAACGAAGATCAGCATTATCATGTCTTAATAATAATCTATATTCAGATCTTGATGTTAATAATCTGTAAGGCTCTTCTGTACCCTTAGTTACTAAATCATCAATCATAACACCAATATATGCTTCATCACGCTTTAAGATTAATGGTTCTTTTCCTTGTACCTTTAAGGCAGCGTTAATACCAGCAATTAAGCCTTGACCTGCAGCCTCTTCATAACCAGATGTACCATTAATTTGACCAGCTGTAAATAAGTTCTTTACAAGCTTTGTTTCCAAGCTTGGCCATAATTGAAGTGGATCAATGGCATCATATTCAATAGCGTATGAATATCTTACAACCTCACAGTTTTCTAAGCCTGGTAATAATCTTAAAATCTTATCTTGAATATCATCAGGAAGCGAGTTTGAGAATCCTTGAATATATTCTTGATCTAACTCTAAAGATTCTGGTTCATAGAAAATTTGATGACGTTCCTTATCCTTAAATCTAACAAGCTTTGTTTCAATTGAAGGACAGTATCTAGGACCAATACCTTCAATTAAGCCTGAATACATACTTGATTTATCCAAATTAGCCAAAATGATATCATGAATTTCCTTATTAGTATAAGTTAAATAACAAGGCTTTCTAACATTTAAGATTGAATTATAGCCTTTATCGAAGCTATAATGTAGGACCTCTTCAGAACCCCATTCAACCTCAGCCTTTGAAAAATCAATTGTAGAAGCTTTAATTCTTGCAGGTGTACCTGTTTTTAATCTTTGAATAGTAAAGCCAGCATTTCTTAATGCTTTAGAAACGCCTTTTTGAGTCTTTTGTCCATCAGGACCTTCCTCACTAGTATAGCTTCCTCTTAGGATTCTAGATGAAAGATATGTACCAGTTGTTAAAACAACAGCCTTACCTTCTACTAAAGTTCCATCCTCTAAATAAACACCAGTAATGGTATTATCATCTATTTTTAAATCTTCAACTATCGCTTCTTTAAGTGTTAGGTTCTTAGTAGCCTCTAAATGCTTTTTCATTTCTCTAACATATAAAAGCTTATCCTCTTGGAATCTTAAAGCCCATACTGCAGGACCCTTAGATTGGTTAAGCATCTTAGTTTGAATTTGGCATAAATCAGCATTCTTACCCATATATCCACCTAAGGCATCAATTTCTCTTACAACGACACCCTTTGCTGGACCTCCAATACTTGGATTACATGGCATAGAACCAACCATATTTAAATTTCCAGTAATTAATATTGTATTTAGACCAATATTGGCTGAAGCAAGTGCCGCTTCACAGCCTGCATGGCCTCCACCAACAACGATTACATCAAACATAAAAATAATCCCTCTATTTCGTATTAAAAAATACGTTAAATAATATATCACTTTTTTTCAAAATATACAATAAAATATATTTGAAATGGTTTTCCTACCTATTATTATTATATTACATAAGAAAAAAGGCTAGACGATTCTAGCCTTTTAAACTACTTAATCTTTTTAAATTCCTTATAAATATTATCTACAGTAAATCCATAAGCTTCATGAATATACTTAAGTGGCATTGATGCACCATATTCATCAATTCCTAATACATTAGATGCATATTTATACCAAGGCATTGATGCACCCATTTCAACAGCTAAACGCTTAGTAACATTTGAAGGTAAAATCTTTTCCTTGTAAGATGCAGGTTGCTTATCGAATAAGAATTGGCTAATCATAGATACAACTCTTACACCTGTACCTTCCTTATCTAACTTCTTAGCAGCTTCAATGCATAATTCAAGCTCACTACCACAAGTTACATAAATACCTTCTAAAGCACTCTTTGGTTCATATGCAACATATGCACCTAAATCAATCTTATCTGGTTTAGTTTCTGCTAAAGTAGTTACATTTTGTCTTGTAGAAACGATAACTGTTGGATATTCTTTTTGATTAAATGCATAAAGCATTGCAGCTTCCATTTCTTTAGCATCTGCAGGTCTAAATAAGTTAACATTAGGCATACATCTAATCATTGCTAATTGTTCTACTGGTTGATGAGTAGGACCATCTTCTCCTACACAAACTGTATCATGTGAGAAGAAGAATAATGAAGGAAGCTTCATAATTGCAGCAACTCTAATAGCTGGTTTTAAGTAATCAGAGAATACAAAGAATCCAGCACAGAATCCTCTTAAGCCACCATGTAATGTAATACCATTTGTGATGGCTGCCATTGCATGCTCACGAACGCCAAATTTAATGTTTCTTCCAAGTGGGTTTGCTTCGCCATAAATACCATCAGCACCCTTAACCATTGTTGATGCAGTTAAGTCAGCTGAACCACCCATAATGTTAGGCATCTTTGATGATAAGAAATCAACAACCTTGCCCATAACCTTACGAGTTGATTCTGATGAACCAACCTCATATTGAGGTAATTCATCAAATGAAGGTACTTTAATATCGTTATACATAATGTCAGAGAATAATTTGAAATCATCAGCATACTTCTTAGAATAATCATTTAACATCTTATTCCATAAAGTACATTGAATTTCTCCTCTTTCAATTACGTTCTTCTTATAGAATGAATATACTTCATCATCAATTTGGAATGGAGAAATAGTGTATCCTAAATTCTTTCTTAATTCAGCAATACCTTCAGCATTCATTGGCTTACCATGAATTGAAGATTCACCACTATTTGGAGCACCATAACCAATAATTGTTTTAATTTCGATGATTGTTGGCTTTGTTGTGCATTCCTTTGCAGCTGAAATAGCTCTATCGATTTCATCACAATCGTTGCCATCTTCTACTCTTAAATAATTCCAGTTCATAGCTTTGAATTTAGCCTCAACTGATTCAGTATTAGCTAAATCAACATTACCATCTAATTGAACATCATTTGAATCATATAAAACAATTAATTTATTTAATCCTAAGTGACCAGCTAAGCTTGCAGCCTCTTGAGCTACACCTTCTTGTAAGTCACCATCACCACATAATACATATGTGTTATGATCGATTATATTATTATCATATTTATCAAACTTAGCTTCTAAGAAGCTTTCAGCAATTGCTAAACCAACAGCTGTTGCGAAGCCTTGTCCTAAAGGTCCAGTTGATAATTCAACACCTTGAGTATGATGCCATTCTGGATGACCTGGAGTTAAAGAACCCTTTTGACGGAATTGCTTTAAATCATCCATAGTAAGTTTATATCCACTTAAATGTAATAACATATAAAGTAAGATAGAACCATGTCCAGCAGATAAGATAAATCTATCTCTATTGAACCATTCAGCCTCATTTGGTGTTATGTTTAAATGTCTTGTAAATAATGTATGTAAAATTGGGGCAGCACCTAATACAATACCAGGATGTCCACTATTAACACTACTTATAATCTCCGCACCTAAAACTCTCAATGTGTTCACACACTTTTTATCGATTGAACTCATTTTATTATCCTCTTTCAATTTTATTAATAATGCTTATTCTGTTTTTTCTTCTTCAGTCTTTTGTTCTGTTTCTTCTTTAACTTCTTCAGCTTTTTCTTCTACAACTGGAGTATTTTCTTCAGTTGCATCTTCAACATCAGGAGCTTCTAATTCTTCATCGTCTTCATTATCATTTGGATATAACTTATCATAATATTCATCGATATATTCTTTTTGCTTCTTTAAGATTTCATCGAATTTATTTTGACCTAAAAATTCAGTAATTTCATTTCTAGATTTTACATTTGCTTCCATAACTTTCTTTCTTGTGTATGAGTTAACAATAATCATACCAATGAAAGCCAAAATTAATACACCAATAATTGCATATGATGCCCAATCTTGCTTTACAAAGAAAGATGCAATACATAAACCGCAGCATACAACCATCATTGGGATTAAAATTCTACGGCTTGTCTTCTTAGTAATGCCTTCAGTTGTATCCCAGAAATCAACCCAGATCTTATTAATTGGTTGTTGGTATAATGCCTTTACAGCCTCATAATAACCACTTTCTAAATAAACTCTATAATTTACACCATCAATTGAAGACCATACAGCAAATTGTGATTTTGCGATAAATTCATTCTTTGCCTCTTCATATTCATCTAAATAAAATAATTCAACTTTTCTTCCATCGAATTCTTGAACTTCAATTGGAGTAGCACCATCTGCTAATGTGAAAATTTTTGGATTAATTCTCAATTCCTTCACCACTACTTACATTAGTAAGTATCCTTTCTAAATAAACTAAAATAATTATAACATAAGGAGTTTAAAAAGAAAAGAAAAAGACAATCATTGATAATGATTGCCTTAATTTCATTTTTTTAATTAATTATCCACCGAATATTAATGTAATGATTTTCTTTAATAGATTGTTTTCCATGAACCATTTAGAAAGTCTAAACTTATCTGTATCCATTTGGAAATCAACTCTAACAAATTCATTTAACCAAGTAATATTTGCTTTATTATATAAGTAATATAAACCAATAAATAATGCTGATAAAATAACAACATAGATTACTTCATATAATAAGATACCAAATATACCATCAACAAATTTGAATACCTTGTTTTGTCTAAATATTGCAGCAATTAATTTAGCAATTAAGATTACTAAAATAACACCGAACGCAATAATAAAGAATGAAATAACATTACAAATCCATCTAGTAACTGTTTCAGCACATACAGTAATTAATTCACTAGCAGTTTCAGGAACATTGCTTCCCATTGCTCTTACAACTAAACCACCAAAGAATTCATTAGTACCTAAAATATGTCCAACAAGTTGAGCAGTTGATGCTCCTTCTGGAAGCTCAGTACCAACATTACTATTAATATTTTCTGTAATAGCCTTTAAGATGTCAGGATAGATAATTCCCCATTCTTTTAAATAACCTGTTAAAGTTGTAGCGAAAAGGAATGAGAATACAATTATCAATAAGATACTTGCAATTGATAAGATTTTAGTAATAAAACCTTTTTTAAAGCCAACAATAAGCATTATTAGGGCAATAAGTACAATTACAATATCAACAATACCGCAAATAACTAAATCCATCGTCTACCTCCCTATAATTTTTCCTTCTATTTATTCCGTTTAAATTATATAATTTATATAATTATTTTTCAATAAAAATGTTCACTTTAAATCCTAAAAAGAGTATTATTAAATTGGTGATGATTTTATGATAAGTTTAGAAAATTTACAGAAAGATTTACAGGCATTAAAATATGATGCTTTTATAATTCCAACATCAGATTTCCATGGTTCAGAGTATATTTCTGAATATTTTAAGGCTAGAAGATATTTTTCAGGCTTTACAGGCTCTGCTGGTACATTAGTAGTTCTTCCTACAAGTGCCTTCTTATGGACTGATGGAAGATATTTTATTCAAGCTGCACTAGAACTTGAAAATTCAGGAATTGAGCTAATGAAGATTGGTGAACCAAATGTTCCAACAATAACTGAATTTTTAAATCAAAACGCAAGTAATATTAGAACATTAGTATTTGATGGTAGATTATTAAGTACTAATGAGGTATTAAAATACCAAAAGGAATTAAATCCTTCAATTAAAATTCAAATTGATAATAATTTAATTGATAAGACTTGGGCCTTAAGACCAAAGCTACCTTATTCTAATTTATTTATATTATCTAAATTCTTTGCAGGAAAAAGCTATGAAGAAAAACTTTTAGCAGTAAGAAATATAATGAAGGATAAGAATGCTCAAGGATTCTTATTAACCTCACTTGAGGATCAAGCTTGGCTATACAATTTAAGAGGAAATGATATCCCTCATACTCCAGTTTTTTTAAGCTATACATATATTACAAACGAAAATGTAACATTATTTATCGATCAAAATAAAATTGATTTAGATGTTAATAAGTATTTAGATAGTAATTCTATTACTGTTAAGCCTTATTTTGAAGTATATGAATTTGTTAAAACATTAAAGGGTAAAAATATATTACTAGATCCTAATAAGGTTAATTATGCATTATATAATTCAGTATATGAGCAAAATAATATTATCTTTGATACAAACCCAACACTTCTTCTTAAATCAATTAAGAATGATGTAGAAATTGAAAATATAAAGCTTGCCCACATTAAAGATGGTCTATGTGTTACAAGATTTATGAAATATCTAAAGGAAAAATATGTTGAAGGTGAAGATTTAACTGAAATTAGCCTTTCAGATTATATTGCTGATTTAAGAGAAAAAACTGATGGCTATGTAGATTTATCATTCAACACAATTTGTGCATTTAATGAGCACGGTGCAATGATGCATTATTCTGCAACTGAAGCATCAAATGCAACAGTAGATAAACCAGGCTTCCTATTAATAGATTCTGGTGGACATTACCTAGAAGGTACAACAGATATAACAAGAACATATGCTTTAGGAAGCATTTCAAAGGAAATGAAAAAGCATTACACTTTAGTATTAAAGGCTGTAATTAATCTTGCTTCTGCTGTATTTATGAAGGGATGCCGTGGAATCAACCTAGATATTTTAGCAAGAGGTCCTATTTGGAAGGAGCTACTTGATTATAAATGTGGTACAGGTCATGGTGTAGGATATTTACTTTCAGTTCATGAAGCACCTAATGGCTTTAGATGGAAGATAGTTCCTGAAAGAAATGATTCAGCAGTTTTAGAACCAGGTATGATTACAACTGATGAACCAGGTATTTATTTAGAAAACAAATATGGCATTAGAATTGAAAATGAATTATTATGTGTAAATGCTGGTGCATCACCATTTGGTGAATTCTTAAAATTTGAAACAATCACTTATGCACCTATTGATTTAGATGCTGTAGATATTACACTATTAAATGACGAAGAAAAAGATTGGTTAAATGAATATCATGCAATGGTATATGAAAAATTATCTCCATTATTAGATGATGAAGAAAAGAAATTCTTACAAAAATATACAAGAGCTATATAACATATAGAATCCCCTTAATTGGGGATTTTTTTATGCTATAAAAAACAGCATGCCTTTTTAGGGGCATGCTGCCATGTGTTTTAAATTCTATTCAACATCTTCACAGTAAATCGTGAAAGTTATTTTATTTAATTCTCCTTCAAATTCAACAGGGAATTCAGTTATTTCTTGTGTGCAATCTGCATCATAATAGAATTTAACTTCAGTTGCTGATTTTCCTACAATGTTAATCACTTGATTAAGAGTAATAGTTACTTTTCCGTAATTATTATCTAAAAAATAACTAGATCCATTGTAACTAAGATGAACGTTTGTACTAAATTCATGCTTTGCATATAAGAACGTAACACCATTTTCTGTAGGTGTGAATGGGAATTCAGTTATTTCTTGTGTATAATCTTTATCTAAATACCAACCAACAATTTTAGAATTATATGCATATGTAGGTAATTTACTAGATGTTACCTTTCCATCACTTGCTGTGAATTTAATTTGTAATTCATTAAAATAAAATTCTATATTAATGTATAAATACATGAAAAATTTATCAAAAATTCAAAAAATAGATGAGAGTACAGACAATATCACATTTTTTAGGCTTATGTTGACTAATTCACATATCAAATATAATATATCCTTTTTCGATTGACGAACTATCATTTTTTGTATGATAGTTTAACTTGCATTTTTTAAAGCAAAAAACACCTTAAAGCCAATCAATTTTTTCTTAATTAACTCTAAGGTGTCATGTTCAAAATATTTAATTAAATAAAAAAAGCGCCCAAGCCACATCACCTACAAGCTTAAGGCTGCTACCTTCCGGTCCTGACCTGGTTCACCGTAAACAATTGACTCGGGACAAAAGTATTCTATCATAAAAGGTTCTTCTTTTCAACTCTTAATCTTTTAAAGAACTCTTTAATAAGATTTGAGCATTCCTCTTCTAAAAGACCACCTTTGATATCTACTGTATGATTAAATTTAACATCAAATAAATTAATTATACTTTTATGAGCTCCAAATCTATAATCATAAGCTCCATAAATTACTTTTTTTATTCTTGATTGAATGATTGCTCCACTACACATAACACATGGTTCTAATGTTATATACATTTTAGCATCTTCTAATCTCCAAGAATTTATTTTTTTACAAGCCTTATTTATCGCAACGATTTCAGCATGAGCTAGGCTATTTTCAAGTTTTTCTCTTTTATTATAGCCTCTTGCTATAATCTCACCATTTAAAACTATTACACAGCCAATTGGCACTTCATCAATTTTTTCAGCTTTTTTTGCTTCCTTTAAAGCTTGCTTCATGAAATATTCATCATTTTTTTCCACGGAATAAGACCTCATGACAAGTTCTACATCTTGCTTCATAAGAATCATTAGCTCCAACTAAAATGACTGGATCATCATAAAATGCTGGTTTACCATCAATAATTCTTTGAGTTCTTGTTGCAGAATCTCCGCACTTACAGCAAATAGCAGTAAGCTTTGTAACCTCTTCAGCTACAGCCATAAGCTTTGCAGTCATTTCAAATGGTTCTGCCTTAAAGTCTGTATCAAGTCCAGCACAAATAACTCTTAATCCTTTATCAGCAAGCTCTTGAACATATTTTATCAAAGATTCATCAAAAAATTGAACCTCATCAATAACAACTGCTTGAGTTGTTGACTTTATATGACGCTTAATTTCAGATCCATGTTGAATATTAATAGCGCCAGTTTTTTTCTTATTATGGCTTACAACCTCATCAACAGAATATCTATTATCTATTACTGGTTTAAACACTAGATAATTCTTTTTAGCGTAATCCATTCTTTTAACTCTTCTTAATAATTCTTCTGTTTTTCCTGCAAACATTGGACCTGTAATTACTTCAATCCATCCTTTTTTATTATCATAATAGTTCATATCATATTCTCCTAAAAACCGTAATATGATTATATCATATTAATAATTTTTAAAAAAGGACAAAAATAAAAAAAGAATTGTTTTAACAATTCTATTGTTTTTCTTTATTATTAAGTAAATATATAACACCTAAATAAATAACATTTAAATTGATAAAAAAGATAAGCATTGCATTTAAATCGAAATTATTTGATGTTGAAACATTACCAACAATATAAAATATCACTTCTACTAATACCATTACTAGAAAGATAATTAAATAAATTTTATTCTTTTTCATATTAAAGTCCCTTTCTCAGTTAGTGCTAACTAACCTTATATAATATATCACTATTTAATACCTAATTCAATATATTAAAAAGAAAAAACCTAGTTTCCTAGGCTTCTGCTTTAAACACTAATCTATTATCCTTAAAATAATTCTTAATCATTTTAGCATTTGACATATAAGATAGATAGCTTCTTATAGTTGATAAAATAATTAGATATTTATTATAAGTAATTCTTAATTGGAAATAATCAAAAATATAAGATGTACATTCAATACAATTATGTTCTTCCTTTAAGAATTCCTTTAAGATATCGATGATATCATAAATATTACTCTTATTAAATTCAACTACAGGAGTAATATTAGTCGTTACTTCATTGTGTGAAGGTACAACAATCTTACCTTCTAATGATTTAACAAAATCTAATGACTCTAAATATCCTTTTACATCATATATTAATAATATATGAGCTCTTTCAATTAAATCAATTGATCCCAATGTATCCGCAACAAAATATACATCATCTGATGTTCTTAAACCAATCATACCAAAATGATGGCCTGGAAGATGGAAGAATTCTACACCTTCAGGTAATTCCTTTAGTGTATATATTTCATCATTAGAATCAACATGCATTAATTTAGAATCATATTCATCTAAAGGATATCCACCATATAAGAATCCTCTATCTAATGTTGCATCTCTAAAGAATCCTCTTTCAACCTTAGATGCAATCATTTTACAATGAGTTCTTTCATATATATAATGGCATCCCATTGAATGATCAGCATGACAATGAGAAAAAACTAAATGTGTTATGTGCATTCCATTTTTTTCTAATGCTTCATAAATCTTTGGACCATCTTCAGCTGTTCCACAGTCAAATAATAAAACATCCTATTTATCATTTAAAACATAAACACCACAATTAGTAGGTCCATCTATATAATATGTATTTCCCTTTAAATGATGTAATTCATACATAATTAAAACACCCCTTAAAAAATTAAAGGGCCTTTGGAGGCCCCATTAATATCTTACTTCTTTAAACCGTAACGCTTATTGAACTTTTCAATTCTACCATCAGCTTGAGCGAATGCTTGCTTACCAGTGTAGAATGGATGGCAGTTTGCACAAGTATCAACTCTGATTTCATCTAAAGTTGAACCAGTTTCAAATACGTTACCACATGTTGTACAAGTTACTTTTACAGTCTTGTATTCTGGATGAATTCCTTTTTTCATGTTTTTTCCTCCTTAGTGCCATGACTTTTTGAAGTCATAGTTAGTTACTTTGATATTTTAACATAGTGTTTTTAAAATTACAATATCTTTTTTATTAATTATTTTTATGCTCATACATTTCTAAACATTTATTATAAACTTCAAAAGCCTTCGCTTCATCAGCTTTAAAATAATAATTATAAGTTCTTCCAAGTGTTCCCCATACGTATATGTTAATCATTACATAACCCGAATCATTTATTTCTAAATATGAATCTTTTTCATAAGTGACATAATACTTAACATAATTATCTGATTCCTTATATTCACTTTTGTCTACTTCAGCATAATTCAATTCCATTAGTAGCTCATACACTGTGCCATCATCAGTAAAATACTTACATTTCCCATCATAAGCTCTAATTTCATTATTATTCTTATCCAAAAACTTTTCTACAGTTCCATATTGTTCCCTATATCTAATTTTTTCAGATGTCCCTTTAACATCTCTTACAGCCATAAAAACACCTATAAAAAAGATAATGACAAATAAAAAGCCAAACAATGTTATAAAGCTTAGTTCAACACCTAAAATATTAGTTGCTTTTCTGCTTTCTTTTTTCTTACAAAAACCAATTAAAGATATAATTATAGCCAACAAATATAAAAAACCAGCTAATAATTTCATAAGTAATACATAAACATAATAGCTATGTTCTGATATTACATCACGATCTTCAAATGGAATTTGTTCCCAAATAAAAATTGCTAGTACCACTAAAAGTGGGGCACTAACGAAACAAAACACATCTCTTTTTCTCATAGTAAAATCCTTCTTCAAAACTATCTTTATTATATTATAAAAATTAAAAAAACCAATGACATCATTTTATCATTGGCTTTTTCATTATTTAATATTTCTAAAATATGGAACAGATACTCTTAAATCACTTGCTTGTTTAACTTCTAAATTAACCCAAGCATTATGCTTAATTGTCAAATCTTTAAATTTCTTTAAATCTATTGTTCCTTCACCTAAAGCAAGGTGACATTTTTTTCTATCTTTTCCATCATGGAAATGGAATTCTTGGAATTCAAGTGGTACTGTTTTTAATACTTCATCTACTATATCATAGCTTAAATGATCATGACCTATGTCATAACAGAATTTAAATCCTTCTTTATACAAATCTTGATATGTTCTTTTTGTATATGAAGGAATATTATCAGTGTTTTCTATTACCATTCTTATTCCATTATCATTACATATTTTTTCTGCTTTATGAAGATTTTTGATAAACCTTTTTATATATTCATCATATTCTTTTTCATAAATATAATTTTTAACACCTGAAATTGTAACTACAGGACCTGGACATAAATGAATATTCATAGATTCAATATAGCCCTTACCTAATTTACAATAACGGTCTAATAATACAAGATATGCATCTACAACCTCATCATATGAAGCTAAATCAGCTTCATCATAGAAATGCAAAGTTGCCTTAATATTATATTTTTTTAATAAATCAGAAACAGTATGAGCTTCCATTTCTTTACGGCAATATCCAAAATTTAAATTTAGTTCAATAAAATCTAAATTTAATTCTTTAGCAAGCTTTAAATTATCTTCTATATTATCAAATTCATATAATTGAGGCATACCTAGCATCATATTAAATCACTCTTACCCTATAAACACCATCTAAAGCTTTTAAAGCTTCTTCATTTACGTCTCCATCAACATCAATAATTGAATATGCAAATTCACCACGAGACTTATGAACAAAGTCTGTGATGTTTCCACCATTTTCACTAATTACGGCAGTGAAATGAGCAATTTGGCCTGGAATATTTTTATGATTAATACAAACTCTATATTTAGCTTGTTTAACACCCATTCCAATTGATGGGTAATTTACTGAATTAGTAATATTACCATTTTCTAAGAAATCCTTTAGCTCATCAATTGCCATTAATGCACAATTATCTTCAGCTTCTTCTGTTGAAGCACCTAAATGTGGAAGAATAATTGTATTTGGAAGATTAACAACATTAGCATTTGCAAAATCTGTAACATATTTTCTAATCTTACCAAATTCTAATGCTTCCTTTAAATCAGCCTCATCAACTAATGAATCTCTTGAGAAGTTTAATAATACAGCACCATCAGCAGCATTATCAAATACTTTTTTATTAATCATCTTCTTAGTTGAATCCATTGCAGGTACATGTACTGTTATAAAATCAACACCAGCAACAGCATCTTCAAGCTTTTCATAATATTTAACATTTTTATTAAGTTTCATCGCATTGTTGATTGACAAATATGGATCATATCCCCTAACCTTCATACCTAATTCAACAAAAGCATTAGCTACTAAAACTCCAATTACACCCAATCCAACTACAGCTACAGTCTTACCTAAAATTTCATTTCCTGCAAATTTCGCTTTTGCCTTTTCTGCAGTTTTTGAAATATCAGCATCAGCCTTATTTTCCTTTACCCATTCAATACCACCAACGATATCACGGCTAGCAAGAAGTGATGCCGCAATTACTAATTCTTTAACAGCATTAGCGTTAGCTCCTGGTGTATTAAATACAACAACACCTTCTTCAGCATATTTATCTAAAGGAATATTATTTACACCAGCACCAGCTCTCGCAACTGCATATACATTTTTTGGAAGCTCATATTCATGCATTGCAGCTGATCTAACTAATATTGCATCAGCTTCATTAACATCATCTACAATTTTATCAGGAGCCTTTAATGTATTTAAGGCAACCTTTGAAATATTATTTAAACAAAATACCTTCATTATAAATTCTCCTTTTCAAACTTTTCCATAAATTTAACTAAAGCTTCAACACCTTCAATTGGCATAGCATTATAAATAGAAGCTCTCATACCTCCAACAAGTCTATGACCTTTAATTGTTACAATATTGTTTTCTTTAGCTTCAGCAACAAATTTAGCATCAAGCTCTTCATTACCTGTCCTAAATACAACATTCATGATTGAACGAGAATTCTTATCTACATCATTAATAAATAATTTAGACTTTTCTAAATAATCATATAAGATTTTAGCTTTCTTCTCATTAATCTTTTTCATAGCCTCTAAGCCACCTTGTTTTTTAATCCATTTAAATACTTTTCCACAAATATAAATAGCCCATGAATTTGGAGTATTATATAAGCTTTTAGCATCTACTTGAGTTTTCCACTTTAACATTGTTGGAGTAGGGAATTGTAAATCTGAATCTTCTTTTATTAAATCATCTCTAATAATAACAATGGCAAGACCTGCTGGACCTACATTTTTTTGGACACCTGCATAAATTACTCCATATTTAGTTACATCAACTGGTTCTGATAAGAAGCAAGATGATTGATCTGATACAAGTGGTTTACCCTTTGTATTAGGTAATTGATGGAACTTTGTTCCAAAGATTGTATTATTTTCACAAATATAAACATAATCATCATCTTCTTCAATTGGTAAATCGCTACAATCAGGAATATAAGTATAATTTTTATCCTTTGATGAAGCAACTACTCTTGCATTACCAAAAATCTTAGCTTCTTGGAATGCCTTTTTAGAGAAATTACCTGTTTCAATATAAGCAGCCTTTTTATTCGCACTCATTAAGTTCATAGGTACAGCCGCAAATTGAGTTGTAGCACCACCTTGAACAAAAATAACTTTATAATTATCAGGAATGTTCATAATATCTCTTAAATCAGCCTCAGCATCATTTAACACCTTCTCAAATGTTTTAGTTCTGTGGCTCATTTCCATAATTGACATACCTGATCCATCATAATCAAGCATTTCAGCTGCTGCTTCCTTTAATACCTCCTCTGGTAATACTGCTGGACCTGCACTAAAATTAAATACTCTTGCCATAATAATCTCCTCAAACTTTCTTTTTTTACTTTCTTTCTTCTATTTGACTTTCTTAAAAATTTTGATAAACAAAAAGTCCCTCTCACTTACGTGAAAGGGACGAATTTCTATAATCCGCGGTACCACCCATATTAGGAATAACCTCACCTTAAAGCTGTAACGTAGCAAACGGAACTGATTAGGTTCGCCAAAGTGGTAGATTCAAAGGATTTAATTATAATCTTTACACCAGCTGATTACTCTCTTGAAATTAAGATTCCTTCTATAGTCACTTTATAGGCTTATCAAAATTTTATTTTATTATACTATTAAAAATAAGATAAAGTCAACATATTTTTATTCAAAAATTCGACAAAACGTTTTTATATCAAATTATTAAACATAAAGGATTTTCTTTTAACGAATTTTATTCAATAATACTTATCTATAAAATATTTAATTCATATTTATGTATAAAAATCATTAAAACTAGAATAAAGTTTTATAAATAGTAATATTGATTAATATCTCTTAATGTATCTCTTGATTTCCCATTCAGATACATGACGACGATATTCATTCCATTCTTGAGTCTTAGCTTCAACAAGCTTTGTTGCTACATGCTCACCAACTGCATCTAAAATAACTTGGTCTTTCTTAAATGATTTAACAGCTTCATTTAAATCAGCAGGAAGTGAATCAACACCTAAGGCTTCTCTTCCATCATCATCCATTCTATATAAATCTTCATAGATTGGCTTGAAATGAGAAATTGCCTTAGATCCTTTAATACCATCTAAGCCAGCAGCAAGAATAGCTGCGATAGCTAAATATGGATTTGCAGCAACGTCTACTGATCTAACCTCAGTACGAGTTTTTCCACCACGAGCTGCAGGAATACGAATCATTGTTGTTCTGTTTGAATCTGACCATGAAATATAGCATGGTGCTTCAAAGCCTGGAACAATTCTCTTATATGAATTAACAATTGGGTTAGTTACTAAACAGAAGCCTTTAGCGTGGCTTAAAATACCATCAATCCACTTATTAGCTAATTCTGATAATTGGTTTGGTGTATTTTCATCAAAGAATGCATTCTTACCATCTTGTGATACTAATGAACAGTTAACATGCATACCAGAACCATTAATACCTTCTACTGGCTTTGGCATAAATGTTGCATGTAAGCCATGACGTCTTGCGACATTCTTAACAACAAGCTTAAATGTTTGTACATTATCACAAGCTTCAACAGCTGAATCAAACTTGAAATTGATTTCATGTTGACCAGTTGAAACCTCATGGTGTGCAGCTTCAATTGTAAAGCCAATGTTTTGTAATTCTAATACGATATCACGTCTACAATCTTCAGCAGCATCTACTGGTGCTAAATCGAAATATCCACCTTCATCATTAAACTTTAATGTTGGCTCTCCCTTTTCATCAAGCTTAAATAAGAAGAATTCAGGTTCAACACCACAGTTAAATGCCTTATAGCCCATCTTCTTCATAATTTCAACATTTCTCTTTAATACACCACGTGGATCTCCCTCAAAAGGAATATGCTCACCATTTGTGCCAGGTCTATAAACGTCACAAATAAATCTTGCAACCTTACCATAAACAGTGTTTTCCCAACGTAGGATTAAGAATGTGTCTAAATCTGGATGTAAGAACATATCGGCTTCATAAACTCTTACAAATCCTTCAATTGATGAACCATCAAACATAACATTGTTGTCTAATGCATCTTCAAGTCTTGTAATAGGAATTTCAACATTCTTTAAATTACCCATAATATCTGTAAACATCATACGGATATAATGGATATTTTCCTCCTTACAAATTCTTCTAATGTCTTCTTTTGTGTAACTACTCATTTTTAAATTTCCCCTTTAATTTATTATAAGCAAAGAAAAAAGTCGCTAAATGGAAAAAACGTCCATAGCGACTTTGCAATTTCAAATATATAATAAGCGCCTTTGCTCAATAAATATAATACTAAAAAACTAATAAATTGTCAAATATAAAAGCTATGTGAAATCACATAGCTCTCATAGCTTAATTATAATTATTTTACTAAACCAATTAAATAATCATATGTTCCTGGGAAGCAGTGGAAAATGATTAAAATTGCCATAATTATATAGAATATAATTCTAATAATAATATTTCTCTTAATTGTTGCCTCAAAGCCTACAACACCAACTAAAACAAGTAGTAACCATGATTTAACAACATTAAAAATATTAACAACTACCTCTGGTAAAAAATGGAAATTTTGATCAATTATTACTAATGCCCAAACAACCGCAGTTACAAACGCGATTATTTCCCCCAAAACATCGAAAACTTTTTCTAAGCTTTCTCTAGTTTCTTTACTCACTTTTCTTACTCCTTTCTTAATTTTTTTATATAAGAACTATAATAATGTTCTAAATACCTTAATTACCGCAACAATTGCGCTTTGTATAAAGTTAAGCTTCTTGCCTTCTTCAACTCTTAAAGATGCCTTTTCCATTTCTTCAAAGTCAGCAACCATTTCTTTTATACAAGGTACATTATACATTGTTACACCACATTCAAAGTGATGTGTTAAACTTCTAAAATCAAAATTGATTGTTCCACAGAATGCTAATACTCCATCAGCAACAATTTGCTTTTCATGGTTAAAGCCTGGTGTATAAACATAAATTTTAACTCCAGCTTCAATCAATTGATTAAAATCAGATTTAGCAATCCAATAAACAATTTTCTTATCAGGAATACCTGGAACAATTAATTTAACATCAATTCCTTTTTTGGCAGCATTCTTTAATGCTTCCATTAATCTATATGTAGGAATTAAATATGGAGTAGATATCCAAAGTGTTCTATCTGCACTATTGATTATTTCAATATAATTTTCTTCTCCTATTGGTTCATTCTTAGCATAACCACCAGGACCATCACCAAAGGCATAAACATAGCCAACATCATTATATTTTTCATAATCAAATTCAATGTATTTTTTTAAATCACTTAATTTATGACATGTAAAATCAAAGTTTTGTAAGAATATGGCAATTAAATTAGCAATACCTGGTCCTTCAATTTTAACCATAGTATCTTTCCAATATCCAAAACGTTCTATAGTATTTGCATATTCATCAGCTAAATTCATACCACCAGTAAATGCTGCCTTATGATCAATTACAGCAATCTTTCTATGGTCTCTATTATTATACGTTCCCTTTAGCATAGGCTTAAATCTATGGAATTGATAACACTTAATTCCCATTTTTCTAAGTTTTCTTGCATAGTTATTAGGAAGTAATGTAAACGAACCTAAGGCATCATATAGTAATCTAACCTCGACACCCTCTTTTGCCTTTTGAAATAAAACAGATTCAATTTCACTCCACCATTTACCTTCACCAATAATAAAGAATTCCATAAAAATGAATTCTTTAGCCTTTTTTAATTCCTCAACTAATGCTGGGAAGAATAATTCACCATTTTTATAATATGTGACTCTATTAGAGGCAGTTGATTCCATTTTAGTCATATGTCTTAAATATTTAAATATGCCTCTATATCTTAAAGGAACATCCCTTTTAAATTCTTCTCTTTCATCATTTGTAACTGAAAATTCTTCCTTTAATATATTTTCAGTTTCAATTTGGATTACCTTTTCTTTTCTTCTTAATCCATGATTAGCAAAGAATAAATAAATTACAAATGCCAAATATGGTTGAATAAAGATTAAAGTTATCCACGGAATTTTATATTCAGGATTTTCTCTTTTATTAACAACAACCATGAAGAAAATAAATTCTACCATTCCAAAAAAGAAATGAGATAGATATAGTATTAATCCCCATTTATCATCAACATTTATTTCCCAAAAATCAAATATAGTTTCACCGAAAAATCTCAATAATAGTAAACCTACTATAATTAGTGCAATTTCTAAAACTGAAACCAATACGGTTAAAAACAAACTAGAAAATATCTTTCTATACAATTTTTTCATATAACTCACCACATTTTTATTATATTACAAATAAATTTATTTTTAAATAATAGAAAAAAAGAAAAGCTATCAGAGCTTTTCTTCATTATCATTTACAAAAATATTTGTAATACTTCTTCTTAAATATATGCTTGCTACCATACCAGATAAAACACCTGTTCCAATAGATAAAACAGCTATAAACGGTAAATAGTATATTAAATTAATTGAATCTAATAGTGCCATAGCAATTATAATTTGACCAAAGGCATGACCTAGTGAACCTAAAATTGAAACTCCAACCTTAGAAAACACTTTAATTCTAGAAAATAATAACATTATTAAAAATGATATCATTCCACCTGATAAGGCCATATAAAATGTAGGTGATAGGAATGTTCCTCTTATTAAAGAAACAAGTAATATTCTTAAAATATCAACAGCTAATGCCTCATACCATTTAAATTCATAAAGCATTATTAGAATAATTGCATTTGCTAAACCTAATCTTACACCAGGTATAAAAATAGGTATAAATGATTCTAAATAATTAATAACTATAGCCATTGCAAGAAGCATTGATATAATCATTAATCTTTTTAAATTATTGTTCATAGATATACATCAGCTCCTTTACCTTCAAGCTTTATATATATTCTATATGGAAGACAGGTAATAACCTCTCCACCTCTTTTTATTTTTCCTTGATTAACACATATTTTATCGTCGCAATCAGATTCCTTTACATATACTCCATCTTTTTCTATAACAATTACCATTTTTCCATCTTTAGTATCTAATGTAATTTCTTCTTCATGATCTAATGATATTTCATATTTTAATTCTTGATCTTGATATATTTTACACACTAATTCATTAGAGCTATTAAACGCTCTATATATAAAATAAAATGCTAAAGATAATACTAATATAACAACAACTAATATAATATCGTTTCTAAATCTTTTCATATATTATTTCATCATCCTTATATAATATTACCTTTATATCATTTTCTTCTATAAAGCTTTTGGCTTTATCTAAATCCATAGAGAAAATGGCAGTTGAATAACAATCAGCTAAAAGTGGATCATAAGTTATTACATTAACATTGTCATATATATTTGATGGATAGCCTGTAAATGGATTAATTATATGGTGATATCTAACGTTATCAATTAATGCGTTTTGATGCTTTCCTGATGATGAGGCAATAGATGTGTTTTTAGCTTCAATTGTCTTAATTATTTTCTTACTATAAGGTGCTTCTAATATTGCACTAAAATTATTACCATTCTTAGTTCCTAAAGCAACACTAGATTGTCCAGCATCAATCAAATAGCCTTCAATATTATTTTCCTTTAAGTATTCTACACACTTTTTAGTGGCAAAACCTTTCGCAATTGCCCCTAAATCAACATCGGCATCGCCTTCAATTGACACATTATTGTTTTCAATAACAATTCTTGATGAATTAATAATATCTAATTCATCTTTAATTAAATTATCATCAATAATAAAATCTAATTTATTATAATTAGATATTTTATCTTTCCAATATTTTGATAATCTTCCAACAAGTGGATTAAAATATCCATTTGTTTTTTCTTTTAAGCTAATAGCTTCATTTAATACTTCTATTAAATCAGCAGATGCGTCAATAGAACGTGATTCATTTAAATCATAAATATTATTAACTCCATCATAATGACTAAAATCATCACATAATAAATTATAAGTATGATAAATAGATTTTAATTTATCATAATGTGTTTTATAGTCCTTAACATTATAGAATTTAACATTAATAACAGTATCCATTTCATAAATTGGATTGCAGGTTGTTATTTCTAATGCATTACAGCTAAATAATGCAAAAGAAACGCTTATTAAAAATAAAAAGGCAAATATTTTTTTCATTATTCCTTATTTGCCTTTTTGAAGAAGGCAATGAAGCCTTCTGTTAATATATGATTTCTTTCACAGAAATGGTATACAAGCATTGCAAAACAGCTAACCATTATACCTGATGCATAACCTGCAATTACATCAGTTGCATAATGAACACCTAAAATGATTCTAGAGATCATAACTAATCCAATTAATATCTCTAAGCCAATAAACCATATAATCTTTGAAATTCTTTTAATATCTAAATGATAGAATGCATATGCAAAATATGTATATAAGAAGGCAGCAGCTGTTGAATGACCTGATGGGAATGAAGATGTTACTTCTATCATCCATCTTGATTCATAATAAGGACGCTCTCTTTGATACATATTCTTTATCGCAACATTTGTTAATATCGCAACTCCTAAGCCTATTAAAGCTATAAAGAAACGATAATCTAACTTAGTATAAATACCAAATATTATAAAAATAATACCTATAAAAATGAAGTTTCCAAATTCAGTTATTATTCTAAAAAACCAATATGTAAATCCATATTTTTCACCTCTAATGCTATAGGCAAAATCTCTTATAGCGCAATCGAATGATGATGGTTCACTTTTAGTAAAATAAACTAAAATGGAAATAACTACATAAACAATAAAGGCGGCTATAAATCCGCTTATTTTTAAAGTCTTTTTAAGTTTAGGACTCATTATAGCCACCTCCATTTTTAATATTTCTTAGAATAATAAATTTTTACAATAGAAAATACAATAACTCCAACAAGTAAAACACCAATTAATGTATAGAATATAAATCTATTGATAAATGCTGTAACAAGTAAAGCAATACCTAAAAGATAAATACAAATCTTAATTGTCATAGATTCTGTTTTAAGCTTAATGTATTTATTTCTTTCATCATTTCTTTTAACTACTTCAGCTTGAGCAAAATCAATACTTGTTAAAATTTTTATATAATTGATAATCTTTAATCCAATATAACCTTCTAATAATACTAAGATACCATATCTTATAATGATTAAATCAGCAACAGCTGAATTTTCATGATTAGGAATTAATTCAAACACAATTATTAGTACAATAGGTAATATTGTGGCTAAACTCATTATAATAAGTTTAATTTTAGATGTTTTCTTTAAATGATCTAAATTTTCCATACTATTCACCATCCTCCAATCTAAAAACTGACTCAACAGGTAATTCAAACACCTGGCTTATTTTTATAGCTAAAGGAAGTGAAGCTATATATTTACCTTGTTCGATAGAAATAATTGTTTGTCTTGTAACACCAACTTTTTTGGCTAAATCCTCTTGGGTTAATTTCATACTTTTTCTATATTTATAAACACTATTAACCAAGGCAATACCCTCCTTAAAAAATTAAACTACATTTATTATACACTATTTCTTATTTTTTTAAAATTATATTTTATTTAACCTTTTATATTCTCTTCTAAGCAAATTCTACTATTATACCTATGAATTCTAAATACATCTATAAATATAAATATCACTATAGCTAAAGCAGAACCTGAAAGCATTAAAATTTGGGCAACCTCATCAGTTAAATATAAGAAAGCTAAAACTATTAATGTAATTGAAAATGCATATCTTGCAAATCTCATTATCCATCTAACTATTATCTCGCCTGTTTTTCTTACCATTACTTCTCTAAATATAAATATTAAATAGTAAGCTATAAGAAGTAATCCTAAATATGATAATGCCGCAATAACAATAACACCCTTTTTATAAATTAATGAAACAATTAATAAAGTCATTATTAAAGCTGTTATAATACTATAAATTACAATCTTCCATGCCTTTAAGGCTTTTTTATCTGTTTCAACCCTATTAAATAATTTACCAATTAGTATTCCACCAAATTCAGCCAATACTTCAAATAATATTTCTAATATAAACTCAACTAACGCATCCATTTTCAAAAAACCCCTAATTAATTTAATTATATCATAATAGATATAAAAAAAGTCATGCTGAGCATGACTATTTTAATTATTTATTTAGCTTTAATACTTCAGTATAAGCCATAATTAATGGTCCTACACCCTTAGCATCATTTTCTACAACTGGTTCAGAAATATAATATTCGTAAGAACCATCTCTTCTTCTGTTATTATCAGGACCTAAACCAGCAACTAAACAAATGCCACCAAGATTTAAATCTCCATTTTCCTTAACAGTTAAATACTTATTACAAATACCATTAAAGATATCTAAACCAATTTCTCTATATCTTTCAGGTAAAGCATGAAGTCTTGCACCCTTTAAGCATGCGTAAGCAATCATAGCTGAACCAGATGTTTCTAAATAGTTACCTTCCTTATTAGGTAGGTTTGGAACTTGCCAGAACATCTTAGATTCTTTATCTTGATAATTTAAGATAGCTTCAATTGTATCCTTTAAAATCATCTTAATAGTTGCATATTCATCATACATTTGTTCATCTAAATAGCTTAATACATCAACTAAGGCAACTGTATACCAACCGATTGATCTTAACCAGAAGTTTTTAGATAAGCCTGTTTTAGGATCTGCCCAGAACATTTTCTTTTCACTATCATATCCATGATAATAAAGTCCTGTCTTCTTATCTCTCATAATGTTATAAACATTTTTGAATTGGTTAACAATATCAGTATAGTTTTTATTGTTTCTTTCTGTTTGATATCTAGTATAGAATACTTGAGCCATATATAAGCCATCTAACCAAATTTGATTTTCATATATCTTTTTATGCCAGAAGTTTCCTTCCTTTGTTCTAGGATGAGAAAGAATTTGAGAATATGTTAATTCAATAGCCTTTGAATATTTTTCTTCTTTTGTTTCCTTATATAAATCAAATAATATTCTTGATTCGCTCATATCATCTGTTGAATACTTTTCTTTATTGTAGCCTAAAATAGTTCCATCTTCATTTACATAATAATCAGCAAATTTCTTTACAAAATCAAAATATTTTTTGTCATTTCTTGTTTTCCATAATTCAATTAATGATGCAGTCATACATCCATCAATATAATTCCAGCTTGGCTTTTTACCTTGCTTAATAGCTTCGATATTCCAAAGTGGCTTATCTGGAGCTGATGTCATTAATTTTTCTATATATTTATCTAATACCTCGTACATTTTTTAGTTTCTCCATCCTTCAATTTTTATATTATTTTCCAAAAAGAATTCATCTATTGGCATAATATCAATTTCAATTTTTAAGCTTTCCTCTAAAGCATTAATCTTTTCTTTATATAAATTCATGAATTCTTCTTTTGATAAATCAGAATATGAATCAATATGTTCCTTTATAAAATTAATCAATTCTATCTTATAATTATTTTTCTTATCTTTCAATTCCTTATAAGAAAATAATTTAGACATTAATATTCCATATAAATTAATTGTTGCTTGCTTAACATAATAATCAGCAAACTTTTTATTATGATCCTTTAGTTTATCATAAACTAATTTAGGACATCTTAAATAATCATCATAAACCTCTACAAAATAGTGATACTTTCTATCACATCTTGTAATGCTATTGTCATTAAATGACCAATAGTAGGTTGGATAATTAATGTTAATTGCCTTTTTAGTATCAAATTCAAAGCCTGTAACTAATGAACAAAAATATGAATCCTCAAAATTATTAGAAAGTTCACTTGAAAAGCTAATATTATTTCTTTTCAAGAAATCCTTCTTAATATATTTAGCATGAAGCCAAGCTTTTGTATAATCTGCAGCAAAATCAACTGGTACTAATTTATAGCCTTGATATCTTTCACCTATAAAGCTTGTTTGAACTAAATCAGCATCTGTATCCTTTAGGCATCCTATTACTAGCTGTAATCCTGCATTACCATATAAATAATCATCAGCATCCAAAAATGTTATATATTTAGCATTTGATTCATCTATTCCTCTTTGTCTAGTTAAACCAGCTCCTAAATTATTTTCATTTCTTAAATACCTAATATTTAAATTCTTATATGATTTTATTAATTCATCACTAATAATAACATCAGAATGATCATTTATCATTATTATTCCGATTTCATTAAAATCAACACCAAGCTGTGAATTTACTGAATCTAAGGCTTTTTTTATTAAATTTTCATCTTCCTTATATTGTGGAATAATAATATCTAAGAAATTCATTTATTTTCCTCTCTATTAAAATAAATTATTCTTTTATGGCAGCTTCTAAATCGGCTTCTGTTATTTCACCTAATCTTAAGATTTTAAATTCATTATCATTTATTAAAACAACAGTTGATGAAACATTTGATGAATGAGTATTAGTATCATAAATATAATCAACTAAATCATTATAATCTCTTTTAATTTCATCATATTCATTTAAAGGAACAGAGCCTGATTCATTTACAGATGTTGTAAGCATTGGCCCATTTTCCTTTAATATATTTAAGGCTATTTTAGAATTAGGAATTCTAACACCTATTGTTTTATAGCCTATTTTATTTATTACCTCTTCTTTAGCATTTAATATTAATGTTAAAGCACCTGGTAAAAATTTATTAATTAATTTAATTGCCTTATCATTTAAATAAGCAATTGACTTAATTTGTTCTAAATCAGCACAAAGACAAGCTAAAGGCTTTTCCTTTGGTCTTTTTTTAATTTCATAAATTCTTTTTATTCCTTCTATATCAAATATAGGAGTTCCTATTCCATAAACAGTATCTGTTGGAAAAATAATAACCTTACTCACTAAAATCACCTACGTATATAAAAGTCATTCTGTCCTTGCCCTCTAAATCCTTTAATACCTCAACCTTAGCATCAGGGAAATATGTTTTAGATAAGGCAATCATTTCTTCTTTTTTATCAAAGCCATGTTCAAAGGCGATTAATACCTTTTCCTTTAATAATGGCTTTAATCCACTCAAAATAATTCTATAAAATTTTAAACCATCGCTTCCGCCGAATAAAGCTATATTTGGTTCATTATCCTTAACTAATGAATCAACAAGCTCAGTATCAGGAATATATGGTGGATTAGATACAAAAATATCAAATTTCATTCCTTCAAAAGGCTTTAGCATATCACCACATAAAAATTTTACATTAGCACCTAAATTCTTATTATTAAATTCAGCAACCTCTAAGGCTTCTTTAGAAATATCTGATGCGGTAACATTCATATTAGATTCTTCTAAAGAAAGTGTTATTGCGATACAGCCAGACCCTGTTGCTAAATCACATACATCAACCTTTTTACCTTTAAAGTATTTATCATATCTATATAAGACATTTTCAACTAATTCTTCAGTTTCAAATCTTGGAATTAAGACATTTTCATTCACTTTAAAGTCATATCCATAAAATGTTGATTTACCAACTAAATATTGGATTGGCTCATTATTAAATAAATATCTATCAAATAAGCTATTAAATTTATTAATCTCATCTTCTTTTATTTCATCATTCATAATTAAAAATAATTTAGATGAATCAATATTTAATATTCTTTCTAATAATAAAACAACACTAGACTCTTCCTTATTGTTTAAGGCAGCCTTCTCTTCCATTGTTCTTATAAATTTTTTATATGTCATATTTACACCTTCTATAACAATTAGATTATAATACGTTTTACATAAAGAATAAAGAAAAAATAACACAAAAAACGAGTTGATTTTATTCATAAAAAATAAAAAGTGGCAATTAAAATTAGCCACATTTCATTATAGAATAATCATTTTATGTAAAAAATATAATTTTTATCAACAAATTTGCCATCACATTCTAAAGATACGTTTAATGCTATTTGATTTCCAGACTGTTTAAACTCTTTTACAGTATCGCTCATATTTAAATCAGATATTTGAAACACCGAATTCAAAGAATCAAACCTAATAAAATAATAGCCTCTTTGACGAGATTCCCCATAAGGTAAATACCAATTTGTCATTAAAAAATAATATATATGATTGTAATAAAATTGATAGCAATTATCTATTCTACCAGAGTAATCAATATGAATATTATTATCGCAAAAATTACTATAGTAAGTATATTGATCTTCACATTGAGAATTTTTGTTTCTATCATAATAATCTTTTTCAGAAGATTCATTGCTATAGAACAAATTATGTTTAAAGAAATATGAAGTAGAATCCCATTCTCCGTCATTAAATTTTAAAACGCTAAATATTTCATTATTTATCACATCAAATTGATTATTCATTTCAAGTTTTGTCAAATTAGAGTCACAATTTGTATAATATTCATACTTTACATTTTGAATAACAAAATAATTATCCCATAAATATAAAAATGCAACTCCATCAACAGTGTTTATGCGAGTATTAAACACTTCTTCTTTTTCGTAGTTTTCGCTAAGCATAAAAATCTTTGTTGTATCATCTTTACTTCCTATCAAATATAAATATTGACTTACAACATATAAATGCATATTATCAAAATCAATTAAGTCGAAATCTAAATTAATATATTTATCATTTGTAAAATCGTAAACATTATATTTTTCATTATATACGATAGACAAGTAAGAATCATTATAAAACACTATTTTATCGTTTAAGATTTTTCCATCAACCTTCTTCTCTTCTTGTAAATCATCCACGTAAAAAGTAACCTTTTGTTTATTATCAGTTATTTTATAATAAACATTTTCTTTTAGTGGTATTTTATTAACATCATTTTCTTCAACTTCTTCCAATCCAAATTTATTCAATTTTTTTGTTGAATAATAAATAGAACTATTAATTTCTTTTTTCTTTTCTCTACCACTAACTTTAGAAAACGAATTACAAGAAGATAGTGTAATGGTAGAAAGTAACAATAAAAATACAATAGATAATCTCTTTCTCATACCACTTTTAAATCCCCTTAAATACAAACTAAAATGATTATAGCATACATTCATACATTTATAAACTGACAATTAGCTATCATATCAAAAAATGAGTTGAAACCAACTCATTTTTATCTTAAATCTTATATTTTATTTTAGAATCTATAAGCTTTTCATCATTATAATATAAGCTACATTTAAACTTTGTATTATTTAATAAAGGCTTTAAAAAGATTTTATCGCCTTCCCACATAGGAAGATTTAATAATTCATCCTTATTTATAAATTCAAGTATTCCTTCATCACAAGGAATCATTTCACCCTTTACCTCATATCCAACATATACATAAATTTTTTCAGAATATTTACCATTCATATAAAATTTAACAGTACCTAATATGTCATATGATGAAAGTGTTAAGCCTGTTTCTTCTTTGGCCTCTCTTAAGATAGCATCATCAGGATGTTCACCATTTTCAATATGGCCTCCAACACCTAGCCATTTAGAAGAATTCATATCGCCTAGAACTTCATTTTTTTTAAGCATTAATACCTTATCATCCTTTATGATATAGCATA
>JAEEGL013787230.1_pt1 | contig 30583 bp, 39 predicted proteins | sample 9134231 | NCBI WGS metagenome assembly JAEEGL01 (sample SAMN16246548, study PRJNA631951) | gut metagenome | biome: gut microbiome; feature: rumen; material: fiber-attached | host: Bos | place: Iran: Karaj | collected 2018-10 | reverse complement strand
TGTATATGAAGCATGACAATCAATGTGAGCTATGACTACATTATATCTCTCTGCTAATAATCCATGATTATATTCCGCTGTTCTTATTGTTGATGGTCAATGGGATGTAAGTGAAATTCAGTGAATAAAAGATCAAACTTTCACTTACTTTGCAGCTGAATGAGATGATAAAGCTTATGCATGATTGCAGGCAGTTAAAGCAATGTTTGATGAAGCAGAAATTACTTATTGAGAATTAAACTGATTAAATGCAAATGAAGAATATAATGAAGAAAATAATGCTAAAATAGCAGAAATGTATAATCAATGATATAAACAAAACTTTGTTACCTGGGAGAAATGAACAGTATTAGAATGAGAATGATGAATGGAACATATGGCATCATTTAAGCATGGATTCAAATTATCTGCCGTTAGAGATTGGTTATTTAGTAACTAAAAATAATTTTAAGAAAAAACTTAAAATGGAGCTTTTGCTCCATTTTTATATTTCTTAATTTATGAAATTAGTAAATACTTTATCTTCTGGAGTTGGTGTTTCAACTCAATTATTTTTTCATACTTCAATACATTTTAATAACCATGCCATATTTCTTCCTAATAATTTCATTATTTGAACTCATTCTTCATCTTTAAGAGAGGTTTTTCATAATTCTCAATCACTCGTCTGCAACAAATTTTATAAACAAGCAATAAATAATAGCGCAAAACATGGTGCTAACAAAAAGTCATCTAGTTAAAAATTCTAGTTAATTATAAAGATAATATTTAAGCTCCGCAAGAGTATATAATTCAGGACAAGGATTATATGTATCAGCTTTGAAATATCTTCTATTTTTAGTACGTTCTTTGTATTGTTTATACCTAAATCTACATAATCGTTTATCAAAATCTAATTTTAGTTTAGCTGTTCAACATTTACCTGCACATTTATCATTAAGTGAACGGTATAAATCTATATCTTCCACATTTTCTATAGTTGATAAATCATACATTGTACAGCGTCTTTGAATCTCATAACAACGTGTTTGATCTCGATAAATAAATAATCCTAACAAAATCAAGAAACAAACGATAATAACTATAATGATAGTTTTCTTTTTCATGATAAATAATAAAATAAAACACCTACTTGTATATTTAAATTAAACTAATTCAATTAAAAAAATCGGAGAAAAAGCCTCTTTTTAGAGGCTTTTTACATTAAACTTAACTTAGTTAAAATTGAATTATTGTCCTTGTTCTACTTCTTTAATATCATCATCTTGGTTTACAGAAAAATCAAGAGTTTTATAGAAATCTCCATCTGGTAAATGAAGCTTGAAATTATTGGTATAATCCCAAGTAACAGTTGCTTTATTCAAATCTAAGCCTAGAACATGACCACCTATTTTTCTATCTTTTGTAATGAAGTGAAGATGCCATCCAGCAGCATTTAAATCAGACATGTAACTAGGTGTGTACAATGCTACAACTGTTCATTCAACATCACTTAATTTTTTCTCAGTTTGATCAACTCTTAATACTTCAACCAATGTTTTATATGGTTCAGATTGTTTCTTTTCACTTCTAATATGCATAGTATTAAAAGCTCAAGAAATAGCTACCATATAGAATCTATTATTTCCTAATTCATCTACTTTTTTATCTAATAGAGCTTTTAAATCATCTATAGTACTAACATTACTTAATTCATATTCTTCATCATTATCAAAGAAAGTAACATTTGCGAATGGAATTCATTCATCATCTGATGGAACTTCTATTTCTAGTTTATCATTTGCTCTATATACAACTCAATCAAGCATAATCAATTCTCCATTCAATCAATCGAATGTTCAAAGTCCAATATTTCATAATCATTTCAATTCCTTAATAGTTTTTGATCAATAATAATCTCATAATGTTAATCATTGTAAAAGAGAAACTTGATTCAATAATTCAGTATCTTTAACATTACTACAACCAGCAATCATTAAAAGTGATAAAACTAACACAGCAAAAACTCAAGATTTTTTCATTTTATGATAATTATAAAATAAAAAATTAAGATTAAATCATAAGAATTATCTATTTTTTAATTCTTAAAAATCAATTGAATTTTAAAAGAATAATAAATATGAAATCCATTTTTTATTCATTTGAAAAACAATAAAAAATTCCTAAAAGCAATGTGTTAACGAATTTATCACATTCAAACAACAATGAAAAAAAGAAATTTTGCATCATTATTAACCTTAGGACTATGTTGAATTTTATTTACAAATATAGGTCTCGCCAACACAGTTGATGAAATATTAGCATCGATGAGTAATGAGGACAAAATAGCTCAAATGGTTATGCCTTCTTTTAGAAAATCATCAAAAACTAAAATAAATAACGATGCTATTAAAGATATACTATCATCACACTGATATGCAGGAGTAATACTATTTGCAGAAAATACTCCAGATATTGAATCTACCATCAGATTCGTTGATTTATTACAAAATGCTAATAGCGGTAATGATTCAAGATTACTAATAGCTATTGATCAAGAATGAGGTTATGTTACAAGACTCTGAATTTGAACGAGTACTCCAGGTAATATGGCTTTAACTGCAACAGATAATCCTGACAATGCTTATAAAGCAGCAAGAATTATTTGAAATGAACTAAAGACTCTTTGAATTAATACAAATTTTGCACCAGTTGTTGACATAAATAGTAATCCATCTAATCCAATTATAGGTATCAGATCATTCTCAGATAATCCAGAAACAGTATCAACGTATGCTGAACAATACATGAGCTGATTACATAGCGAATGAATTATAAGTACTTTAAAACATTTTCCATGACATGGAGATACTCAAACAGATACTCATACCAGCCTTTCAATAGTAGAAAAGACATATGACGAATTAAAAAATACTGAATTAATACCATTCCAATATCTAATTAATCGTGGTATAGAAATGATAATAACAGCACATATTATCTACCCTAATATTGAAAATGAAACATATATATCAAAAAAAGATGGTAACTCATATAAACTACCCGCTACTCTATCAAAAAAGATCTTAACAGATATCTTAAGAAAAGACATGTGATTTACAGGATTAATTATGACAGATGCACTATGAATGGCAGCTATTTCAGAACAATTTGAATTAACAGAAACATCAATAAAAGCAATAAATGCTTGAGTTGATATCTTATTAATGCCTTTTGAAGATAATTATAACAAAGATGATTTTGAAAATTATATAAAAACACTAGCAAATAAAATAGGGAAAGAAATTAGTGAAGACAACATTAATTCATCAGTAAGAAAAATATTAGAATTAAAAGAAAAAAAAGGATTATTAGAACCATACGTTAGTCTTAATTTAGAAGAGAATATAAAAAATGCTAAAAATATTGTGAGTTCTAAAGAGAACCATGATGAAGAATTAGAAATAGCAAAAAAAACTGTTACAATGATTAAAAACGATAACAGTACTCTACCAATAAATACTGAAAATAAAACAGTCATATTATACGAATATGCAACACATGTTAATGCAATAAATAACGCTATTATATTACTAAAAAATGATGGGAATATAATAAATGAATCAAATATAAAATTATTACCAATAAAAAATACTGAATGAGTAATAGATTTAGAAAATATTAAAACGAACATTCAAGATGCTAAAAATGTCATTATCATAGATTCATTGTATAAATCAAAAGATCTCAGTGATCCAATATTTGAATGAATAAATGAGATTATTGATTATGTTCACAATATATGAAATAAAGTAATAATAATGAGTACACAGCTACCATACGATGTTGCTAAATTTAAAGATGCTGATGCTATAGTTTTAACCTATCTAGCAAATTGAATCAGATTCAATTTAGAAGAATATGAAAAAGAATTACCTAAATATTGACCAAATGTAATTGCAGGAATTTATCAACTATTTTCGAAAACAACAAATATGAATGGTGTATTACCAGTAGATATATACGATATTGATAGCAATAATAATTTTACAAATGAAATAATTTATAAAAGAGGGTTTTGATTAAAATATTCAGGCTTTGACGAAAATTTCATTAAAGCAAAAGAAGAATTAGGAGATAAAGCTGATATTCTAAATAGTTTAGTTCCACTTTTTAATGCTAAAGATGAAAAAGTAAAAAATGATGTTAGAAAACTATTAAAAGATTTTGAATCTAGCAACGATAATTATACAAAAAATATATGAATATATTTCTGATACCTAGTTAATAATTAACAATTCATCAATTTTTAAAAGAAAAAGCGTGTTGAGATATTATCCCAAAATGTGGGATGAAATTAAAGATTAATCCAAATCCTTTTTGAGATTTCAATCTTCATCATATTCAAATCATTTTCATAAAGCAAAAACATCATAGATTTTTTTTGCTATATTAACTGTTAAATGTTTCTTTCATTTATTAGCAGGTATTGTCCTAATGTTTTCACATTCATATTTGAAATAAGGAGTTTCTAGATCCTTCCAGACTTCCTTTATCCATCTATTATTCTCTCATCATTGTATGACTATTTTTTTAATACCATACCTACCAGCCAATTCCTTAACAACATTATAAAGAATATTTTCCCAATCAATATCTTTAACAATGTTAGAATAACGCTTACCAACACATCTTCAATATCTATCATACTCGTAATGGACAACTTTCTGAATTTGATTAATAAAAAATTCGTTTAAATTTCTAATATAGAAGCAAATACATGCAACTGGTTTACCTTCATAAAATAAAGCTATTCAAGAAGGACTATCAATATATTCCAAATATTCAATTCAAGATGCATCAGCATAAATAGAATCATGCTCACGATCTAATGTAAAAGCTCAAAGAACTTTTTCACCATTATCATTTAACATAGTTTTATCTCAAACTTCCTGAATATTCGTCTCATTTCAATCTTTATCTAATCAATAATATCAATATTTAATTTCTCTTCAATATCACAATTCACTACGAGTATGAAAAGTTCATAAAGAAAAGTCCTCTCAAAGATTTAGGATATTAATATTATTAAAGTCATCAATATCATTATCGATGTTTTTAATAAGATTATATTCAGCTAAAACATCAAAAAAGAAATTATTCAAATCTTTAACTCTTGTACTATATTTTAAGAAACGATAAGCCTGAATATAATTAACAGACTGAAAAGTACTAAAATTATCTCTTACTCTTCATAATAGTTCAACAAATCATTCATTATCAACAAGTTCATTTCATCTATAATTATCCCAAAAACAGAACCAAATAAACAAAGACTTTCACATTTGAAATTCGTTTGAAAGATTATCATATCACATAGAATCAATAAAAATACTAGAAAGTAAGTATTTCTTTTTATTATCCAAAGATTCTAAAAACGTAATATCTATTTTATAATTATTATTTTTAACAAGATTAATAACTTCAATATACTCCTCCTTTCTATTTTTTAAAAATTTAAGAGATCTGTTATTAAACGAAAAAAAAGAATTCTTTTTAACATACTTCTCAATTTTTTCAAAAAAGAAAGAAAAATCAAAATCAGGTTTATACTCAGATTTAAATAAATCAGACCAAAATTTTTCTCTATATTCCAGTTGATTTAATTTTTTTTCTAAAGTTGAATCAAATTTTGGAGTATTTAACATAAAAAATATAACCTAATAAAGATAATAAATTATAAATTTAAGAAACGATTTTGTCAAATAATATAAAGCATATGTACTGAATTCAAAACAAACTATTGAAAAGTCAAAAACAAATTACTATACTCTCCACTGCTAAAAAAACAAAAACTATGAAAAAAGATTGGTATTCTATTTTAACAACATTTTATGGTGTAGCCGAATCAATAAAATACTTTGGCTATGGGTTCGTTATAATCTTTGTGGGTAGAATGTTAATTCACCAAGAAATGCTAAGAATCATTGGAGCAGTACTTAGTGGACTGCTAGCTGTCTGGCTCTTCACAAAACTCCTCTATTCAGTATTCGAGTTAATTATCAATTATTCATACTCAAAAGATACATCAAACTACTGCGAGTCTGGCATCCTTTTCAACAAAAAAACAAAAAAACTTGAAGCAGTAAACCACCTTATCACAGTTAGTGAAAGGTATTCAATTGCAGGTTACAAAGAAGACCTTCAAAAAAAATATGGTTTACTATTCATAGTAATATTTTCCATTGGATCAATGACAGGGCTCATGATAAACGTATAAAAGATTGAAGATGTAGAATGTTTTTATTCTACATTTTCTTTAATATGAAAATTTTATCACATAAATAATTTAATTAACAGAAAAGGTCCTCTAAAACCAGAGGACCAATGCACCACTGTGCATAAATTTTTACCAATAACTAAAAACCTAAAACTATAAAATATGAAAATGTGTAATCAATACACAAAATCTTTTTATAAAGATAATATCAAATCTCAATACTTTACTAAAAATTTTACATAAAAGGGAAAAACCGGAGTCCAACGATTAATTAAAAAACAAAAAATAGTGGTTTAATTAAAACCACTATTAATCCCAAGATTTTCTGTACTTGAAAGTGCCATATTTCAAAGCAAAAATCGTAACAGCCTTCTTCTCATTGTCCTCTTCGATTCTGAAATACTTTTGCCAAGTGTTTGACTTTGTTACAATAGCCATAAGAGAACAATTGTGGAAGGTAATAGAACCTTGTTCGATAGAGACTTCTTCTGTTCCATCTAACCAAATCATTAGTTCAACTTTCGATTCTTCAACCTCTTGTGGTAAGGTATTAAAGATTTGAAATGTATAAGAAATCATCTCCATATGTAATCCTTTCTTTTATATTTGTTTACTTAATCATGTTATATAAATTCGATAACTTAAATTCAACTTAAATAACGCGAAAGCCCCTCTGCATTTCAGAGGGGCTGATTGAAAGGAGGATGTCGTTAATCGACATGGATGGCCGGGGAAAGGCCTGAATTTATGTTGAGCTTAATGAACAATTCTTCACAAGCGGATGCTAATATAATAATTTGGATTATAAATGCAAATGAAAATAAAAGAAAAAGGAGATCAAAAATCTGAAGCTCCTTTTCAAGATAATTAGATCAACAAAACTTAGGCAATCCAATACGAAAGAATACACCAATGCCTTGAGTTCTGAATTTCAAGACATTCTCGGTTAATTCGAACTTAAAACTTTCATCATAGCCTCGTTTGATATTCACCTCCTTAATAACTTCAGCAGACTTAACAAACAGGCATGTAAGTCCAACGGGGACAACCGAGCTCTCACCCTCAATAACATAACTATTACTAGATTCAATAAAGGTCTTATGCTCTTTATAATAAGCCTCATCAATTTCCAGTTGTATTGTCAAATGACCAATATCACTATCTTTTGATAACGAACCTTTATAAAAAATCTCAACATCAATTAAAAACTTATCCATAATTTATCCTTTCTTTTAATCATTTATTTTTATTTTATCGATAACAATATAATAATCTTTTATAAAATAATCAATATCTAAATAAAAGAAAAAGGAGCCTGCAAAACTGAAGCTCCTAAATTCTTAGATAGAATACCCTTAAAAGATAAATACAGGGATGTCCATACATAACTGACCATCAGTAGTACAATTGTTTTCAGACTCTTCCTTAGCGTAAAAAGTCAAACTGTAATCATTTGGCCTTTTAAAGACATCCATTTTAATGTAGTCCTTCCAATCAGAATCAGATAAACTTTCTATTACTTCATAAGATTGAACAAACAAAGTAAATCCAGGTTCATGATGAACATAATCACCCTCATCCGACTTTACATTTCGAGCTTCTGTTGAAAGAAGGAAAAACGGAACTCCTCCATTAGAGTAATTAAGAGATGGAATCGCTAAGACAGTAAGATTATGGAATTTACCTTTTGGTACTCCTCCACACTCATCCTGCAACCAAAATTTTAAAAGAAGTTTTTTCATAAAATAACCTTTTTATACCAGTTTATATTTATTTTTACAGAAATAATATAAATATTGCATATAACAATGTCAATACTATAAAAATAATAACAGTAAAAATAAGAAATTATTTCTTATAACCTCATGTAAAAAAAGAAATTATTCACGGAATAAATAAGACAATTCAAAGAAAGAGCAAAATCCATGAAAAAATCTCTAAAGTATACATAAATCAATCTCATTCACATTCTCGTCAATCTCAAAGATCTCAACAGACTTCTCATATTCAATGTGTACTATTATATAAAGTAACACAAAACCAAAGAAGGATAGACACAGGAAGAAGAATCATAAGGAATAATCACTCTTTCTTAGTATAACTTCGTTTTTTCTTATTTTCCATAATTAAAAATACCTCAAATAAATATCAAAGATTTATAACCACTCTACAAATAAAAAAAACCAATATCAAGGAATCAAATATTAAAATACTCTTGACTTTTACAGAAAAATAGATTAATGTATAAATATAAAAACAAAACAGTTAAGCGTATGAAAAAAGTTCTATTTACATTATTGATTGTTCTTCTTGCTATTCCAGCAAAAGCTCAATTCGACTTAAAAGGCGGTATCTCCCTTGAAAAGAACGAGATTAAAAACTTCGTAGTTACAGGTCAATTCCACAAAGATCTGCTAGCATTAAGTGGTGATTTATTCATTCCCACACAAAAAAACGAAAAGTTAGCAGGAGGTGGACGAATAGGCCTTAACATAGGGAATAATCGATTTTTCCTCATTGGAGACGTTGGAGGCAAGTACCAGTATGAAACATGGAATATTGGTTGTGGAGTGGAAGGTAACATAAAACTATTCGGACCTGTCGGCGTATTTGGCAGATGGTCAAGATACTTTCCAATTTACAAACAATGTGATCGGACAAAAATCCATTGGGATGACGGATATTCCGAACTCTCATTTGGAATTGCAATCGATTTAGTTAGCGGGGGATGTTATTAAATCCCCTGTTTTTAAAATAAAAAAGGCTCCCTGAAACAGAGAGCCATAGACACCGCTGTGTACGAAAACCAATGTTCACAAAATTTATTAACATTTTATATATTATGGATATATAATTTTTATAAAGAAAAATATAAAATTCAACATTTTTTATAATAAAAAAGCAACCATAATGATTGCTTTTTTACAAAGAAGAGAAATAACTATTCATTAGTTTTTTCAACTTCCTGAGGAGCACCTCTCATTCATCACTTTGGACCAAATTGAGGCCTCTCTCAATTCATTTCAGGCATTTCAGGACGCTCTCAATTTTCGAAGTTTGGAAGTTCAGGTCTCTCAGCATTACTACCAGTAAATTCAGAAAAATCTGGTCTTTCTCAATCAAATTTTGGTCCCATTCACCTCATTTTTCATCATCTATTACCAAAATCTTTTGAGAAGAATTTTTCTATTTCGTCACTTTCTCAGATAATAGCAATAATCTTTTCTTTATAAGAAGTCTTTGTTGCCTCCCATTCTTCTTTAATAGATTCTGTAGTATTTTCTATAGATTCATGAAACGCTTTTTCTTCTTCTCTATATTGATTGAGAAGTGTTTCTACAGCCTCTTTATCAGAATCACTGAGATTAGCTGTAATTGTTTCTAATTGCTTTTGAGGATCTTTAAAACCCATCATGTCTCAAGAACCAAATTCTCTCATCATTTGAGGCCTATTTTGATGAAAGAATCCATTAGTTGTAGAATTCTGAGCATACATAACTCATGCTCAAGTTAAAGCTAAACCTCAGATACCTGCGGCTGCTAATAATCAATTTGCTAAATTCATGGTTAAAATAATTAAGTTATAAAAGTCTTTCGAAAGGTTCACTATTTCTAGTAGAACGCCCTGGAGTATAATTATCAACCTTAAAAAAATCTTAACTATGAAAAATTAGTTATTGAAATTAGGAAGATAAATCTGTATAAGGTTGTTGCTAAGTAATTTAGCCGTTAAAGTAAGCATTCAACGCTGACCTTGTTTGAGATAAATAGGGTCAGTTTTTTTTATTTATATTGATATCAAGGAAACAAATATATATAACACTACACGTTAACAAATACACAAAAAAAAGTAAAATTTATGAGAAAGTTATTAATTGTTTTGTTATGCATCTTCACTTTAGGGATGCTAACATCATGTGAATCCTGTTCACGTAAGATCAAGACCATCGAAAGTGATTTCGGAGGCGGTCTTAACAGAACTGCAGTTCTTATGGACTACAATGGTGATACCATCAAAGTATGGAAAGGAAAGTTTGATATCCGAGACACTGGATCAGACAATCAGATTTTCTTCGACTTAGATGGGAAACGCATTTGGATCCAAGGCGGAATCTTTGTAAGTGAAGAAAATTAAGGAGCTACATCATTGGGGCTACTAATATTTAGAAGCCCCTTTTAAAATTAAAAGAAAAAGCGAACTAAATTTAGTCCGCTAAATCAAAAATAGATTAATCATTCCATGAGTTTTTAGGCAAATATTCAGAAAGATCAAGGCCCTTACATAAAGCTCTGTCAAGATTCTTCCAAACATCTTCCGAAAGACCTTCGATATAGTCTTTCCAGAAATGATACCACTTAGTAAAAGACTCACTCATATATGCAGTCCTCTTCTCATTAGCTTTTTCGAATGTAACTCCGAAATTCTTAGTCAAACCGATGACATAATGGCGTGCATAGTTAGACTCTATGTACTCCTTATTTGTTTCATCAGTATGTGGAATGTTATACTCCCCACCAGGCCGCATGTGATTGTAAGCCCAGCAGAACCAATCTAAATGATCAAAAGCAACATAAGCAATCAACTCTGCTCTTTTAGGATTTGATTGCAAAGAAGAATTGAAATCATCAATAACTTCTTGCGACAAATTACCTTGATCAACGCCATAAATTCTCTCAGTTCCTTCCATATAACTTATATTTTAAGTGTTTTGTTTTATTAAAATAAATAATAAATATTTGATTAACAAAAATCAATAGTTCAAAACCATTAAATATACATACTTAAAAAATACAGAAAATTAAATATCAAGATGATAATTATTAGCGTTATTTGGATCTATAAACACATTAATAATATTTCAGATAGTATACCTCTTTCAATCTATAATAACATAAGTAGAACTTGGTCATTCATTAATTATAGCAAGGAATTCCTTCATCTTTCTCAAATCTTTTTCTAGTTGTAATTTCTTTCAATAATCAGGCTTTGCTGCAAGTTCAGTCTCAATACGAGCAATATTTCAATGAATTTGTTTTATAGATTGTTCAGTTCTAGATAAATCATATACTGATCAATTATAACTAACTTTCATTTGTTCTACTTTACGTCATGCATGATATTCAAGATCTCTATATCTTTCACTCATATATTTATTTCACTGAGCATCTTCAGTAAATAGCCAATATTCACTATATAAAACAGATTCATTATCTCATTTATGTTGAACTTGTTCTATTCTATATAACCTAGTTTTCTTAATAATCCATCCTCATTCATTAGCATCTTCTAAATCTATTTTTTGAGGTTTATTATCCTCATGAATAACAACTCTATCACTTTTTCTAAGAACAATTCTAGAATAAATAAACAAAATAATAATCGCTCAATATACATAGAACAATAACATATTTTCCCTGATTATTTCTTTCATTTTATGTTTTTAGAATAATTAAATTTTATATTTATATTAACAATTTAACCACATAATTAATTATATATACAAATGTTATTCAATAAATCCACAAAAACTTATAAAAAAAGACTCCCAAAAGAGAGCCTATATTTTTAATAATAATATTCTAGTAACCAGAAGTTAATACTTTCCATTCACCACTACCTATTCTTCATAAGAACCATCCATAATCTTTCATTGTTTTATTTGGTTCAAATGCTCAAGCCATTTCAACATCTTGTTCAGGGATAAAGAAATTAGTCTTAAAGAATACACATTGCTCAACATCCCCACTTAATTCTTTACAATAATCTAACTGACTAGATGATTCTTCATCTCATTGATAAGAAATATCTTGCATCTTAACTTTTACAGTCCATTCATTTCAAACAGTATTCATAATAGTATCAACAGCTGCTTGTAATTCGTCCTGAGAATAAATTTCAGAAGATCCTTTCCAGAAATCAACTTTTTCAACTGAACCAGAAAGTTCCTCAACAAGAACAGCTTCACCAAATGATGTAGAAAGACTACCATCAACAAAATCAGCAACACATTCAACATCAATCTTCCATTTAGCAGATTCTTTAGTATAGCTAGCAACTCAATTTCTAGCAAAGCTAGCACCAGCTTCAGATTCATCTCACCAATCAATAGAAATATCTTCTCAATCTTCCATATCTTCAATCCAACCTGTTGCACTTTTATCACAACCAGCTAAACGTTCTTCTTCAGTATCGATATCTGAAGTATCAGGGATAAAATTACATTCATCAGTTAAAAGAATATCATCTCTACAACCTACTCCACTTGGGAAGAAACATTCACCATATTCTTCATCAACAGATGTTACTAAATTATAAGTTCAAGAATTACTTAAACAAAATTCTTTAGATTCTTTATGTGTATCATTACAACAACATCAAGATAATACTAAAGTACCTGCAATTCCTAATGCAGCAAGAGAGAATACCTTTGATTTCATTTCTAGATATATTATTAAAAAATAAAATTAGTTAGTTAAAAAGTAACTATTCATAATAAAAAAACAACACTATTTAATAAAATAAAAAATTGACTTGCATTTAATAACAACAAATGTAAAACAACAAATGTAAAATAATTTTATTATATCACACATTTATCATGAATTGTAATAAGTGTAACTGAAGTAACACCATTAAATATGGAACAACAGCACATACACAAAGATACCTATGCCATGATTGCAATTCAACATTCACAATCTGATGATTAAAAAAGCACTACTCTAACGAATTTATCGAAGATGTTATGGATGAATATTGTCATCAACATAAAAAAGCAAAAGAAGTAATAGCAAAACATGACATATCTTCAAGAACACTCATCAAATGGAAAAACAAACATCAAGAACATTGTGATAAATGTAATAAATAACAATTTTAAATTTATATACTACATCAATGAATTATCTTTACGGTATACTATCAGTACTTATTGTCAGCCTTATTGCCCTAATCGGTATATTCGCCATAGGTTATCCATTAGCAAAACTAAAAAAAGTACTAATTTGTTTTATCGCATTCTCTGCTGGTATTTTACTATGAGATGCATTCCTACACCTACTTCCAGAAGCAGTTGAAGAATACTGATTCACACCAATGATTTCTCGATGAATCATCTGATGAATCTTTATTTGATTTATCATAGAAAAGATTCTTACAGTTAAGCACAATCCAGAAAAAGAACATGATATTAAAACTTTTGCATGGATGAATCTCGTCTGAGATATGGTACACAATGCCATCGATTGAATAATTATCTGAAGTGCTTATATAGTTGATATTCACTTATGAATAGCCACTACTCTTGCAGTAATTCTACATGAAATACCACAAGAAGTCTGAGATTTTTGTGTATTAGTACACTGATGAATGCAAAGAAAAAAAGCGCTAATATATAACTTTTTAACAGCATTAACAGCGTTTATTTGACTTTGAATAGCCTATCTTTTAAATGCTTATGTCGAATGAATTTCACAAATATTAATGCCTATATCAGCATGATTATTTGTATATATTGCAGCATCAGATATGATTCCAGAATTACATAAAGAAAGTCATATTGATCACTCAATACATCAAATTATTTTCTTAGCTATAGGATTCCTTGTTATGTTTAGTCTAACATTAAATGAATGACATGAACATTGAGAATGACATGAACATTGAGATAATCAACAACAAGAAATTAGTATAGAATTAGAATAAGGAATTAAAACTATTTAAAAAATCAAAGAATCAACTTCGATTTTTTTTAAATAAATTTAATAAAAAGTAATAAAAATTTTTATTCTTGAAATAAAATTTCAAAAACATATAAGAGCAACTCCTCCTTTCATTATGATCCATCAGGATTTCTGATTGGATAAAGTTTTACTAGAGAGAATTCAAATTTTTCATAAAATCTCTCTCACTGGTCTTTGTCGAGATGACACGGATCAGTTTTTTTATATGGAAAAGTGAATAGGAAGAAATCTCCTATTCACCTTCAATAGTAATAGTAAGACCAGGAAGTCCTACACCACCAGAATACTGAGAAGATACATGAATATTCTTAGGATTGTTTTTAAATTCTACAAGAATATGAAAGTCTCCATCAGGAGAAATCTCAAAAACTTTCTTATAATCTTTATGACTACCCTTCTCATCAACACTAGGAAGATGACAAAGAACAGAAACATACTTCTCATTCACAATTGTTACGTCTGTTGAATTAGCGTAACAATTCATAGTAAGCAAAAAATTTCTCTTGCCCACCTTTGTCTTAAAAATTAATTTTGCTTCCATAATATTTATCGTTTAGTTTATCGTATTTGTTTACAAAGAAAAATATAATATTAAATTTCATAAAATCAACAAAAAAAGGAAAAGGAGTCAGAATAGCCTGAACTCCTGTAAGGAAGAAGTACTCATTTAGTTTCACTTCTAACAACGAATACCTCATAATCATAAATCGGCTTAACTTGACCAACAGGAGTCAAAGTTATCACCTGGAAGAAATCCTGCCAATTACTTGAAGAATCATCACTATTAATCTCAGGATAATAATCCCAGATACGTATCGAACGATCCTTAAGGAAAGAAATTCTACCATCAAATACCTCACTCGGCTTCTCAAGATGAGAAACAAGATTGCATTCTAGCACCAGAACTACATCAGGGCCAAGCTCAGGTTTAACAATAAATTTATATTTCCGTACCATACGCGTTACTTTTTTATTTATCAATAAATGATATATAAAAGATTTATTAAAAGTCAAGAGAAAGAAAAAAGGAGCCTATGACATAAGCTCCTGTAAAAATTAATTCTCAGAAATTTTGATGACTTCAACCCTAATACGATCAACATTATCAGCACGGCCATATCCTATCCTCATGATAACCAACTCCTCAGAATTGTTAGACGATCTATCAATAGTTATCAACTTAGAAATATCATCAGGTGATACTATACGATAAGGACCAGGCACATGAATGCGATAATACGAAGGACCAACAGCCTCAATATAAGCTGAATCATTTTTCTTATAATCAGCCTCTAAAAGGACTTCACCATTGTCTCTAGAATCAACTCTCGATCTAATCAAAATTTTAAATAAAACTTTCTTCATATATTTTTAGTATTTGTTTGACTAACAATACTATAAGGAATAAATATTCCAAATTCAATAGAACAAAATGTTGAAATTAAATAAAAAAACTAGTTCTGTAGAAATTTTCACTTGCAATTATAGACAACATTACTAACCTTTAATTGTTGGTTTTTATTTTATTATAAAAATAATGAAACAACGATACTTACTTTGAATGATACTTTGCTTTCCATTCTTACTTACATGATGTTTCGATATATTAGATTGAGACTGAATGGTTAACGAAGAAAAGCAATATCCTGTTGCTGAACAAGTTTGTATTGATAATGGTTGAGAAGTAACAACAGATGATGAATGAACACCTATCTGTTTATTATGAGGAAGATGAATTAACCTTGAAGATATGGAAGAATATCCTGAAGAAGATGAAAATGTAGATGAAGAAGTAGTAGTTGAAGAAACTCCAATAGAAGAAACTACAATAGAAGAAAACGAATAACATTAGATAATTATTGAAGAACTTGTAAAAAACAGGTTCTTTTTTTTATAATTAAAAAATATATAAATAAATCTAAGATAATTCCCGATATTTTGAATATATTTACAAAAAATATATAATTACAACATAAATAAAATTTACATTCTATAAATACAAAATGAAAGTTGCAATCAAAAGTGTTAAATGAACATTCCACGAAATTGCTGCAAAGCAATATTTTCCTAATGAGCAACGAATGGATATCTTAGAAGAAAAAGATATTGAAACACTTATTGAAGATGTCGCAAACTGAAAAGCTGATTACTGAGTAATTGAAATCGAGAATACTATTACTTGAACTATTTACGATCATCTAAATCATCTTAAAAATAAAGATATTACAATAAATTGAGAAACTTATCTCAAAGTAGAAAAAAATCTATGTGCTTTACCATGAGCAACATTAAAAGGTATAAAATATGCTTGTTGAGAACATACAGCTATTGAACAAACTCGTAAATTTTTTGAAAAGAACTACCCTAATATAACAATTGTTGAAGTATGAGATCTATCAATGGCATGACGTCAAATTAAAGAAAAAAATATCACAAATACATGACTAATAGGATGAAAATTAGCAGCTAAGCAATACTGATTCAATATCCTAATCGACAGAATTGATGAAGATAAAAAAAATTTCACTAGATTCTTTGTTATTCAAAAGAGAACAGAAGAAGAAAATAATAAAATTAACAAAGCATCATTACACATTTTACTACCAAATCAGGTAGGAAGTCTAATGAAAATACTTTGAATTATCGCAGCATATGAAATGAATTTAACAAAGATAGAATCAGTACCAATACCTTGAGAACAATTTCATTACAGCTTTTACATAGATATTACATTCAAAATTCCACAATTATACTATGATATGCTAAAGGCTGTTAGACCTCTAGTGAAAGAATTAAATGTTCTTGGAGAATATCAAGTAAACGATAAAATCTTAGGAGAAAATATATAAATAAATTAAAAAAAGCAAAAAAGGCTAAATTCTAATTAGCCTTTTTTAGTTTTAGTCATTCTTCATTAATCATTTATAACATTGATTTACAGACAAGTCATTTAACTCACAATAAGATCCATCAGAATACAAACAAGCTTCTTGATTTTCTCACTCATCGTCAGTAATTTCACCAATTTCTCATCATTCTTCTTCACACATATCAGTCATTAAAGAAATTCGCTCTCATCATCATTCATATTCATCATCTATAATATCAGGATCATTTTCATCAATAGATTTTGAACATCACACCAAAATAACAGAGCATAAGAAGAGTAACCAAATCATCAGAATTTTTTTCATATTGAACAAATAATATAAATAAAGAACTTGTATAATTCTAAATATAAAAAGCAAGAAATATTAAAAGGAAAAGGTATCAGATAATACTAACACCTTCTACTCTTCTACAATCGTTGGGAAATCCATGCCAAAGGAATCTTCAGGATGTCCTCCATATACAGAAACACCATTAGCTGGGCTAGGTCCAACAAGAAAACGATCCTTCCAATTCTTACTAGATTGATTCTCAATAACCGAGAAACTTTCAATAGGATGCAAACCAACAAACAAATCTCCAACTTTAATTTGAGGCTTCTTTTGACAAACCACCTCAACAGCTACATTGTATTTCCCTTTAGAGGAAACACTAAAAAAAGAAAACAAAATTTTCATACTAACACCTCCTTTTATTTTTGTTATTAAACGAATAATATAATTAAATTTAATAAATTCAACAAAAAAAGGTGCCAGAAATCTGAGCACCTTCTAAGGTTAGTCTTCACATGATAAATCTAATTTTGTCCTACTCAATGAAGCGGCAACAATCAATAATAAGATAGCAAAGAAGACATAGCACACATCAAAAAAGTTTTGAATTTTAGATTTTAACATAGCGTTCCCCTTTCTTTAGTTTAATATCACGTAAAAAAATATATCCATTTATATAGTCCAATTCAAGGAAAATAAAAAGGTGACTATAAATAGCCACCTAAGAGAATAAATTAACAACCCAAGGAACAAACTTGTAAATCCCATAACCTACTGCTACTGCAACCGGAAAACCGATATAACAGATAGCAACACAAATAAGGTTAATGCGTGACCTACTTTCACGCTCCTCCTGAGTTTCATTAGGATTAGAGCAATCCATCATTCCATAAGGAGAATACGGATCATAAAGATACCCACCAAAGTAATAAGTCTCATTCATATATACAAGGTTTTAAGTCGTTACAGCAAAAACTATAGATTTATTATAATAAAAAAGCAAGAAAAAATAAAAAAAGTTATAGAACTCTAAATACCGAAATTAAAAACATAGTTTTAAACTAATATAATTAAATAATTTACTAAAAAATTCTATTTTTTCATAAAAATAAAAAATCTTCAAATTTCGTATTAAAATCTCTTGAAATTTTTATTAAGATACTTAATTTAGTGTCGTATTTAAATCTTTATTCGGTACTGAATGATAACAGATCAATGTGTATCAGTAACAGATCTCAAGAAAGATATGAATGCTATCATAAAAGATCTAAAAAGAGAAAAAATAATTTTTGTTAACAACACACCAGTTGCAGTATTAATGGATGTCAGAAAATACGAAAAAATATTATGAGAAAAAGACATCATAAATATTACTGTAGAACCGAAATTCCCTAAAAAATTAGTTAAAAAAGTTAAATAGTTATAAAATCAGATTTTTTTAGATTATGTGTAATATTACTTATGAAAAATTATGTATCGTTACAAGAAATCATGGAAATCTATTGTCTATCTCATCAAACAGCTGATGAAATAATTAAAAACTATTGTAAAGATAAATACAAAGATGAAAATGGAGTATATGTTAAATTCTCTGAATTCCATAATATCTATACTATAAAATTCAATCCTTCTCTTTTCCCATGAGAAAATAAAGATGCTAATATCCTAGCAGAAGCATTTTCTAAACCTATTGAATGTAAGAAAAAATTAAAAAGAATGTCCATTATACACTCAAAATAAAATATTAAATTTACAGAAAGCAACAAAATAATGATCGAAATCTGAGAAATTATATACAAAGAGTCACCAATACTCTTCTATTCTATAATCCTAATTTATATACGGATTATTATATGTCTATGGAAAATATTTCTTAAAGCATGAAGAAAATGATGGGAATCATTAATACCAATACGACATATTTATGTGTTATTTAAAATCAGCCACAAAGTTAATCCATGGTTTTGGATACTTCTAATATTACCATTCATATTTTGATTATTATGTATACTACTTATAATCTTTATGTTCACAATTAATAAAGAACAAAGTAATCTAATCATCATATGATTAAACATAATCTCAATTATCGCTACAGCAATTTATGCAATATTACTCTACTGATTAACAAAAGTATTTTGAAAATCTAAACGATTCTTCTTTTGACTATTTTTCTTTGGACCAATTTTCTTTTGAATATTAGCCTTTGATGACAGTAAATATCTAAGCAACATTAATGTTTCTTAAGCCATTCATTGTACTCATCAAACAATGGAACTCACGCAATATATGACAATTCAGGAATTTCAGGATTAAATTCTAACAAAGCTTTATACCCTTTAGGAGCAACATTACCTCATCAACAATGTAACAAAACTGGACGTCATTGAGGTATTTCTTCTATACGTTTAACCAACTGATTATATGGAATTTCCAAAGCTCATTTAAATCCATTCGGTTTATCATCAAAATCACGAGTATCAATAATAACTAATCACTCAGTTGTTTTCATATATTCTAATGCCTCCTGAGGAGTTAATCATCACATAGCATTTCATATATTAACAGCACCTGATTCTAATCTCTCAAAATCAATATCCTCTTCAAAAGAATCTTCAGAACATGAATATTCATCAGAGAATTCAGAACAAGTATATTCACCATAATCACTACTGTTTTCAATCAAAAAACAATCTCATTCTTCTATAGAAGCCAAAGGACATCGCTTTCAACCTTCAAAAAGACATGATTCAACTCATTGATCATCCTTAATTAAACTTCAACTATTTTCTTTACAAGACTGCTCTGCAAATGAATGATCAGACTCCTCACTACAGCCAGCAAAACTAACAATACCTAAGAATAATGCCCAAAACAATAACGTTCTTTTCATTATTAAGTATTTAATAAAATTAAAACTACTATAGTTTATAATTTTATAAAAAGATTTATCAAATAATAAAAAAACAAAAGTAGCGATTAACACAACCGCTACTTATTATCGTTTGTAGACTTAGTTATCCAGCCTTCACTAGTCAAGACTAGCGGATACTTCGATAGATTCTTAATTGTTGCAGCAACACACCCATCAATCATCTCCTGGCTAACGCTAAAGTACTTCTCAAAGTCTTTACCGCAACCATTATGATCAACTGTGACTTTATCGCCGAACAACTTGACATAATCAGGACCGAATACCATATCTGGAACATAACTATCACCCTCCTCTATACCGATTTCAACACGGATAAGAGAATTTCTACGCATTCCTGCCTTTCCTTCACCCTTAATCTGGGCATGGAAACAATAACCTAATGATTTCATTTTCTTCTTATCGTATTTGTTTTGTGCACTATTGCACTAATACTATATATATTTATTCATAAAATGTCAATAGTAAAAAACAGCATAAAATACCAATACTTTTAAAAAAGTACAATAAATTATAAAATTTTTTCTTTAGTAAAATCCAAATCAAAATAATATTTTTTAAGGTCCATAGGATCAACATAAACATCTATAATATCTCAAACAGAAATCTTATGATTACGAATAATAACATATGGATTAATAGGTCATTCTTCTATTATAGTAAGATACTCTTTCATAGTTTCTAACTCTAATTTCAAATCTCTCTTTTTAAAAATTCATGGATCATTTGCTAATTCTCATTCAATACGCGCAATATTATCATTAACTTGTCTAAAAGCAAAATCCTTATTAGTTAAATCAAATTCAACACCATTATATTTTCTCTTCATTTCAGCCAACGTACGTCCACCATATTGAAGATCTTTATATTCATCACTTTTATAAACAGTTCATGAATCATCCTTAGAAAGTAACCAATATTCAGTATATCAAGCAGAATCCTCATCTCATGAATGATAAAATTGTTCAATTTCAAAAACTTTAGTTTTTTTCAACATTCAAGTTCATTCATACTTCAACTTTTTTAGTTTTCTCTTATGAAGATTCTGATAAATCGCCAATCAAAAAAGAACACAAATAATAACAACAGAAAACAAAACAAAAGGAAACCAATCTTCAGAAAATAGATTTTCCATTCTTGTAAAGGTAAAAGATAAACCTACAACAATAATAGCATAATAAATACATTATTCAAGACTTTATAACATATGAAAACTCATTAAATTTTTTTCCTTTAATTTTAAAAAAATATTTATATACTGAACTACAACATTTATTTTAAACAAAAATATTCATGAAAAATTTCTGACTATTACTATTCTGATTAGTTCTATTATCACTATATGGATGCTGATGAACAGACTGTTTTGATGAGAATTGAAATGCTAATAAAAATCCTCAAATAGTAAATTGAGAAGCAGTTAATTGTTATAACAAAGATTGAGCTAAAGAATGAAAACGAGTAATTCTTCACGAGAATTGACAAGTACGAATAGAAGAGAATTACCATCTTTGAGAAAGAGATTGATTTCAACATCAGTACTATGAAGACTGAAAACCATTCACTCAAGCATTTTTCGTAAACGGAAAAGAAGAATGAACAATAACTACATATCATTCCAATGGACAAGTAATGGCTGAACAATATTTTGAAGCATGAGTACAAACAGGAAAGCAAACAGTCTATTATGATAATTGACAAATCAAAGAAGAAACTAGCTATGAAAATGGAGTTAGAAACTGAGAATATACTTCATATTCTGAAACCTGAACAATCACAGCAAAAGCAATATATAAAAATTGAGTATTAAGTAACTAATAATTAATCATAATACGTCATATCTCATTTTTTACAAGATCAATCTGCAAAATCATTTAAGTAGCAGAAACTTTCGTCATCCTTAAACCAACAAACTTCTTGTTCTTCTCATCATTCCTGTCGAACTTGAGCCTCTCATCAATTTTCCTCACAAGTAACAGAAGGAGGTGTATCTCATTCATATTCAAAAAGATCACATTCTCAATTTTCGATATCTTCTAAACTACACCACTCATCAGCAAAAAATAAACAAATAGGGACTCAATCATAATCCGCTGTAAGTTCTCAATCATGTTCAATACAGAACTGTTCAGCAATAGGATACTCATTAGTTTCTACCTGTTCAACATTTCATCATTTTTCACATCAAGTTAAACAAACTGAAAACATTATTAACAATAAGAAAACTCTATTTCTCATCCTTTTTAAAAAGTAGATAAATAATACTCTACAAATATACATGTTTAAAGATATTACAAGCATAAATTTAAGATTTTTTCTTGTAAAAACTACCACTATCAATATATTAACAAACAGTGAATTTAATTAAACATTCGATATGAGAACATTAGCCATAGAAACAAGTTGTGATGATACTTCTTTAGCCATAGTAAATAACAATAACTGAACATTTGAAGTTGAAAAAATTTTGGCATATTCTCAAATTTCTGAACATCAAAAATTCTGATGAGTAGTTCCTGAATTAGCATCAAGATTACACAGTGAAAAAATTATAGCACTACTCCAAACAATTGGACTAGATGAAATTCCTAATGTCGATTTCATTTCTGTAACTACCCAACCATGACTTCCATGATCATTAGTTGTAGGGAAAACAGTAGGATTTGAACTATGAGCATTCTACGATAAAGAAGTTATTCCAATTCATCATATTCTTTGACATATGTTCTCAATTCTTCTTGAAAGAAAACTAGAAGACCTAGCTTTTCCTCTAGTTATTCTAACAGCATCCGGAGGACATAATGACATTTACGTAGTTGAAGAAGAAAATAATAGAATCAACACTTTTGATCCAGAATTTCCTAGCTTCACATTTGCAGGATTCTCTGTGACAAAAGTATGACATACTCTAGATGATGCAGCAGGAGAATGTTTTGATAAAGTTTCAAGAATGCTATGAGGGCCATACCCATGATGAGTATGGATTTCACAAAAAGCAGCACAATGAAAAAAGAATCCTCATGTTAACTTTAAAAGAATTTTCCTATCTCACGATAAATTTGAATTCAGTTTTTCATGAATGAAAAGCCAAGTAACATTCCTACTTGAAAAGCTCCAAAAAGAAAATATTCCATTAGATGAACAATTAATATGTGATATTGCCTATGACTTCCAAGAAGCAGTAGTAGAAGTAATGGGAAAGAAACTATTACACGCATGAGAAATGTATTGAGCAAAAACACTATGACTAGCATGATGAGTATCAGCAAATAATAGATTATGCGAATATATCCAAGAACTTCTTGAGAAAAAGCACTCAGATATACCATTCTTAGTTCCAGCAAAAAAAGTATATTCTACAGATAACTGAGCAATGATAGGAGTTGTATGATTACTAAGTAAAAGAAAATAATTATTTATTCATAATACTACCATAATGGATAATAAAAAGAAAAAAATAATTATCATTGCATGAGCTGCAATCTGACTTCTTGTAATAATATGAATCATTGCTTATTTTTTCCTACCAAAAGAAGAAACAGCTCAACAACCAACAGTTGAACAAAAAGAAGAACCTGAGAATACTGTACAACAAATAAATTACGATGAACTATGTAAACAACAATACTGAAATAATTCGACACAATGAGATCCAGGATATTGTACATGTGTTCCATGATATGAATGGAATAATGGTAGAACAAGATGCGTTAAATCAAGAAAAGAAAATTGAATAACAAAAAAATATGAAGTTAAAGATGAAAACACGTTCATCTGAGAATGATTTGAAGGTGAAAATGCCGTAAGTCTAGCTCCAATTTGAATAGGACAAGCATGACAAAAATTTGAAGAAAAAAGTTATACAGTTGATGCTGATCCAGATTACAAATATGAACCAGGAGAAGAAGAAATTAATATAATTGAAGAAAAAACAAAAATTACAGCAATACATGACGAAGATGAAGACTATCTCTGAGAAATCATCAATGATATTAACACAAAAAAGAAAAGGAACAAAGATTTTAGCAATAAAAATATCACAAATTCTCAAAATATCGAAAACACTAATGTAAATAATTGAGAATCATCACTTATTGAAACATTTATTGGAGCTATTGAAACAAAGCAAACGAACGAAGGTATCGTTTACTATTATACATTTACTGATCCAAGCTTCTGAACAACACCAGTAAGAATCTGATTTGTATCAAAAACAAAAATTTCTAATAACGATATTACAACAGATATTGGATGAATGGGAATTAACATTAATAAACTAAAATTCCATGGATGAATAACTAATGCTGAAGTAACAAAAGATTTCTGAATAACACGTTGTTGGTTATTTGAACCAGAGGGATATATTTTCAAACCATGACAAAATAAATTTTCTCTTAAATGATCTTGAGAAGAAGGATTTACATATATAAATCATTTTAAATCAAGTATATATCCAGTATTTGCATTCCCATGGTCAGAACTTTCACAATGAAATAAAAACTGTATGGTTGAAATATGAAGAAAAGAAAATTTCTCAAAATTCCCATTTGAAATAAAATGAAGTTTTGAAAACGCAGTAGTTGCAGTAACTAAAAACAAAGATGCAAGCTCTAACTGTTCTGCACTTTTAGGAAATCACGATAATACAATAGTAATCTACAATGAAGAATTAGCCTGTGAAATATGGTATAAAAACTGAACTACTTTAAGAGAAATAACTACAAAATAATGAAAATATATATGGATGAAGCTGGAAGATGACCACTCTACTGACCACTTCACATTTGATTAGTTTCAAGTAAAATACCTGATAAACAACTAAAAAAACATCAACTATTTAAAGATAGTAAAGCACTTACTCCTAAAAAAAGAGAAGTTGCTTTTGAAGAAATTTTAGAATTAGAAAAAGAAGACAATATTTTTTGTGAAATATGAAGCATTTCTTCAGAATTTATCGATACCTATTGAATAACAAGAGCTATAAATACAGCAATTTCAAAAGCTCTTTATAGGATGTTATCTAAAATCCTAGGCACAAAAATAAAGAAAACAATTAAAAGATCAGATATAATTAAAGTAATTGAGAACTTCGGAAAAGGGAAAAAAGAAACAATAGAATTAATCATAGACTGAAAAAACGATTTTTGAATTTCAAAAGATTTAAAGATAAAAACAAAAACAATCGTACACTGAGATGCTGAAAACGTACAAATATCAATGGCATCAATCCTTGCAAAAGTCAGTAGAGATAGAATCCTTGATACAACAGCACTAAAATATCCAGAATACAATTTCGAAAAACACAAAGGATACTGAACAAAACTACATTATCAAGCTATAGAAGAACACTGAGTTCTTCCAGAACATAGAAAATTATTTTTAAAAAAGATCTTCCCTGATTGGAAGATCCTTAAATTTAATGAAAATATCTCATTTGAATCTAATTAAAGATTTCATTAGCTTCTCTAACTTCAGCAGCTGTTAATCCTTTAACAGCCTTAACTGGAGCAGCTTTACTATCAGTAGTTGTTGTTTTAGTTGTAGTTGTTGTCTTAGTTTCTTCTTTTTTAGGATTACTCTTAAGATATACAACTTCATTAGCTTCTTCTTTTTTAGATGTTTTTTCTACTTTTTTATTATCAACTTTTTCAACTTTTGTAGTACTTCAAGTTGTAGTAACCTTCATTTCAGGTTTCTTTTCTTCTTTAACTTCTACCTTTGATTCTTCATTAGTACTTCAAACTTTAGCTACAGTATCAACAATCTTTTCTCCACTAGAAGTAATAGTTTCAATTACAATTGAACCATCATCTGAAAGCTTAACATCAACTCATTCATGTCTATTTTCAACGAATTGCTTAGGATCTGAGGTAGTACCGTCTTCATCAACAGAATTTTTAGATGTATCTTCTTCAACAGTTACTTTATCACCTTCATCAGATTTATCACTGCTAAATAATTTTGAAAGCCAAGAATAACGAGGACCTTCTTCCTCTTCAACAGCTATTTCAACATCTCATTCAGATTCAAGAGTTTCAAAATCAACACCATCTGTTAATTCATCAATTCATTCTTCGATAGTTTCTTTAACAGAATCAACAGGATTATGTAAAGGAAGAATGATATCTTTATTTAAAATATCAGTATTAACATAATTTGTTGCTCTTACAGGCAAATCTTGTAACCAATTCAATACACCGTCAGCAGTTGCTGGAGAAATCCATCTCCAAACAATAAATAATAAGAATAAAACTACACAAATAATAATTACTCTTCAAATTAGTTTTCTAATGAACCAAATTACAAAGAGTAATACTATTAAGCATAGAATCCAAAACCATAATGTAGAAGTCATATTTAACAGTATAGAAAGATAAAAAATTTTTTACTTAACAATATTATACAGAAAAAACAAAAAATGTCAACTTAATCTAAATATTTTTATATTGATAATTTTGATTTTTTTGATTTTTTGAATTATAATTGAGGTAACATAATCACTTAAGACAAGGTCTACTACACACCCTTGCAAAATAGGTGACTATGTTGGTGGGATTCCACCTTAAACAGTTGTCCAGACCCACTACCCATTACGGTCGGACAGCACTATACCAGAGGTCTTGACTTTTGTTTTGATATCTTCGGTACAAAGTGATTGAAATGTTAATTACTTTATACCGATTGTATGAAATCGGGGTCAGGGCTTCTGGCAAGAAGCTCTAGTTGGTATTTCCTCTAGAGTTTTTTTATAAATTTTATATTTACTTTTTATAGAAAATAATTAAATAGAAGAAGATTTAATAAAAATTAATACTAATAATAACAAAAAAAAGTTTAAATTTATGGCAAAAGAAGAAAAAAAGATTTTCGTATTGGACACAAACATCCCGCTACAAGATCCGAACTGCTTATTAGGATTCAAAGAGCATGATATTTGCATTCCAATCACCGTGCTCGAAGAACTTGATAAGTTCAAGAAGGGCACCGAAACCAAGAACTTGAATGCTAGAGCATTCCTTAGATCTCTTGACAAGTTAATTGAAACCCCTGAACAAAGTAAAAATGGTGCCAACCTTGGAAAGGGACTAGGAAAAGTATTCATTGAACTCGGTAGTAATAAATATCCTGAAGCCATGGAATCAGCCCTTATGGAAGATTCTCCTGACCACAGAATACTCGCTACCGCCCTCTATCTGGAAGGAAAGAAGAAGGACTACTCTGTTATTCTCGTTACCAACGACACAAACTTTAGGCAAAAAGCCAAAAGGTTTGGAGTAGGCACAGAAGCCTACCGAAATGAAACTGTTACAGATATGGACAAAATCTATACCTCAATAACAGAAGTAAAACTGACAGATTCTGAATGGAACAAACTTTATCAAAAGCCCAAATCCAGGAAGAAAAAAGATGAAGTTATTTTCGATAACAAGAGTCTCCCAATTCCGACTTCTTTGAAATCATTCCCCTGTAATCATCTGTTTATCATCAAAGGCGGTGAAGACACGAATTTCAGATTCTTGGTCAGAAAGACTGAAGATCGATTGTTGATTATCCACGAAGAAGATCTCAAACTCAAAGAGATTACGCCACGCAACAATGAGCAATCCTTTGCTCTCAGTGCTCTTCTGGATCCTTCAATCAATCTTATCGCTCTTACCGGTAAAGCCGGTACAGGAAAAACTCTGGTTGCGCTCGCCGCTGCTCTACATCAAAAGAAATTCTACAAGGAGATTCTCGTAGCTCGTCCAGCAATGGAAATGAGCGATAAGACTCTAGGTTTCTTGCCTGGTAACAAAGATGAGAAGATTGATCCTTACATGATGCCAATTTACGACAATTTGGCAGTCATCAAGGAGAAGCTTGAACCAGACAAAAATCTTGATGTGCAGGAGCCTATCCGTGAATGGGCTAAAGCAAACCAGATTGAAGTACTCGTCCTTAACTATGTTAGAGGACGCTCACTCTCTGAACGTTTCATTATCATTGATGAAGCTCAGAACCTCACCCCACACGAAATCAAGACAATTGTTACTCGTGCAGGTGAAGGAACTAAGATTATCGTGATTGGTGATATCACACAGATTGATTCACCATACCAGAATGAACGAAGCAATGGTCTCTCATATCTCATCGACAAATGGAAGGGAGAACCTGAGTTTGTTCACGTTCACATGATCCATGGAGAACGTAGCCACTTAGCAGACAAAGCTGGTAGAATCATGTAATAACCCCGAACAAATAAAAACCCCTGGTTGTTTTAACCAGGGTTTTCTTTATATTAGTATTCACCAATTACTCCCACAAATTCTTTGGATATTTTCAACTTTCAATTAATTCATCAATACTTCTATTAGTTGCCTCCTTATCTTCCTGATAAGTTACACCAAACCATTGAGCTTTAGTAGGCAACACAGGAACATGCTCCCCTTCTTCATTAATTAACCTTGTAACAACTTCAGGCATATAGAATTCAACTTTAGGTTCATTAATATTTTTTTCTAAGAATTCTTTAAAATACCTTTCATAGAATTCTAAACTACTTTTTCTAAATCACATCATATTCATAGAACATAACTCATTTGGATTTATCTCAAATGTTGTTCAATCATCTTTATCAGCAACAATTTTACCATCTTTTCTATAAATCTTTTTAGTTTCATGAATAGCCACTAGATTACCATCATTATCTAACTCACACATTCATCTAGAAACAGTTCAAAATTCTGATAATACCTCAGAAATAGTATATCAAACAATAGCATTCTGATCATTATTCTTAAGAAAATTAGCTATTACTTCATAACTTTCTCTACCATAAAAATCATCAGCATTAATAACAGCAAAAGGTCAATCAATTACATCCTTAGCACTTAATACTGCATGTCCTGTTCACCATGGTTTTTCTCTTGTCTCAGGACAAACAAATCATTCTGGTAAATCTTTCATATCCTGAAAAGCATAAGAAACAGGAATAAATCAAGCAATTTTATTTCCTATTTTCTCTTTAAATTCTTCTTCAAAAGATTTTCTAATAACAAAAACAACCTTTTCAAATCATGCTAATTTAGCATCATAAACAGAATATTCCATTAAAGCATGTCATCAAGATCAAAACTTATCAAGTTGCTTTAATCATCAATAACGACTTCACATTCAAGCCGCTAGAACAACAAGGTTTAGTGCCATTTTGTATATATGAAAAGGATAAAAGAATATCTATGTTAATATATTATTCTCTTGTAAACTCCCTTAATTTTGCTTTAGCTTTTTCATTATTCTGCTCATATTCTAGGACAGTGAAATAATATTTTTTAGCATTATCAATATCTCAAATTTGTTCATAGAGTTCAGCAGTAGCTAACAAATATTTAGGATTTGTAGGTCTTAATTTGATAATCTTTTCCATAAATGCTAACGCTTCATCATATCTTTCAGTATTATAATAGATTTCAACCATAGTTAAATAATACTTAGGATTATCATTTTTAAGATTAATTGCCTTTTCAATTAATAACTCTGCAGTTTGAGTATCTCAAGCAACAAAATAAATTTCAGCAATTTGCCAAATAGCTTTATGATCTGTAGGATCTTTTTCAGTAACTTTCTTTAACAAAGAAAGAGCTTTCTTATAATTTCCCAAAGTAAAATATAAATCAGATAAAGGCTTCAATACCTTTAATGATTCATCATCAATAGCCATAGCTTCAATCAACTTCTTTTCATATTGTTCAAATTTTCATTCATTCTTAAAGAGTTCAGCTTCTAATAACAAAGAATCAAATTTCTTCTTTTCTTTTTCTAGAGCTTGTTCTTTCTTTTCAGCATCTTCAATAAGTTCAGCTAATTTTTCATCAGTATTTTCCTTTACAGACAAAATAGATGATTCAACATTAGGATTATTTTCTTCATCAACAACTTCCTCTACTTCATTCTCCTTTTTATCATCATCAGGAGCAATAAAAGTTCAGTATTCATTAGATGCAATAAACTCCTCCTTTTGTTCTTCTAAATCAGACTTAATATTTTTTAGTTCTTTATTTTCTTTAATAACTTGAGCCTTTTTCTCAATAAAATCAGAAGATTTATTCCACAAAACATAAAGTAAATATGCACAAGGAATAATGACTATAGCAGCAGTTAACGCAAGCCAAAAATAAATAATTAAATTAGTTCGTTGCATCTTAAAAATTTAGAATAAAAATATTATGCTTTTGACTTTTCTTTTACAGTTTTTAACAAAGACAATGGAACTCTAAGCACTCCACCTTCTTCCGTCTTAATAACGACTTCTTTTGTAATGATATTATAAGAACTTACAATACCTTTTTGTTCTCCTCAAGGACACATAACGGTGCTTCCTCTCTCAGGGAAATCCTTACTTTCTTTAAGATAAATTTCAAGTTCATATAACAAACTACACTTTAATTTTCAACATCTTCATTTTAATCTTTCATTATATCTTCAATCTTTTCATTGCATAGCAATTTT
>JAEEGL011763034.1_pt1 | contig 30584 bp, 25 predicted proteins | sample 9134231 | NCBI WGS metagenome assembly JAEEGL01 (sample SAMN16246548, study PRJNA631951) | gut metagenome | biome: gut microbiome; feature: rumen; material: fiber-attached | host: Bos | place: Iran: Karaj | collected 2018-10 | reverse complement strand
TTTAACCAAAATATTAATAATTGTAAAAGTTCTTTTTGTCGAAACAATAAATATTTTAATCAGAGATCATCTTTTAATTCTACAAATTACAGTATTAATAATTCTTCTCTAATGAAAGATGAAAAGAAAAAAACTGTTTATGACTTAAATAAAGATAAATATATTTTAGTTAATAATTTCAAAATAAATGTTAATGTAAATATTGGTCATAATGTAAAAAGAGTTAAAAGTTATAATAATTTAAATCAATATTTTTATTCTTTAAATAAAAACAATTACTATTTTCCAAATAATCAAAATTTAAATTTACCACAAATGAATATGAATAATAATTCATTTAGAATATTAAATAATAAATCCAATATATTAAATAATAATAATAATGAACAATTTCATAAAAAATTTTTTACTACATCAATTCCTCAAGGAACAAATATGCAAGTAGAAATGTTATTATATGAATTAAATCAATCACTTTCAAAAACAGAAAAAATAGATTATTCCCTTTATATACAATTAAAAGGTAATTTTGTGAATATAATAAAAACTCATAGAGGAAGTAGTATATTTCAAAATTATTTAAAAAACACTCATTCTGAAATAATTCATCAAATATTTTTAGAAATATGTCCTTATTTAACAGATTTAATTACAGATCCTTATGCAAATTATTTTTGTAAAAAATTTTTCAATTTTTTAAATCAAAAAGATAGAATTGATTTTCTTTTATCAATAAAAGATTCTTTAACAAAAATTTCAATAAATAATATTGGAACTTATCCTATTCAAAGTATAATAGAACAAGTTGGTTCTAAAAATGAAAAAAAAATTATCATAAATGCAATTAAAGATTCAATTTCTGATTTTTGTTATGATACTTATGGTACTCATATACTTGAAAAAATTATTTCTTGTTTTGAAGAAGAATTTACAGGATATATTTTGAATTATGTTTCAAATAATTTCTTATATTTAGCAAACCACATAAATGGAATTTGTATAGTTAAAAAAATATTAAGTTTAACACATAAAAAAGATATTCATGAAAAATTAAAAAAAATTATAAATGAAAATGCATTTAATTTAATTCAACATATATATGGAAATTATGTAATTCAAATAATAATTGAAAAATGGGAAATAAATGAAATTTTAGAAATATTATCTAATTTTCATAATAAATATACTATATTATCAATGTCAAAATATTCATCTAATGTAGTTGAAAGATGTATTGAGAAAAATGAATTAATTTTAAAGGAATATATTGATGAAATTTGTAATAATGGTAGAATTGCTGAAGTAATGAAAAATAATTTTGGTAATTACGTTATTCAAAAAGCTTTGAAATTATCATTAAATGATTATAAAAAAAAACTGGCTGAAGAAGTTGAAAGAAATATTTTTAAATTAAATGATAGGAAATTAATTATTAAATGGAAAAGTATTGTTTCACCTCATTTAGATAATAATGATACAAATAAAAATAATAATTCGTAATAATGCGTTTTTATTGAATTAGTTTTATTAATTATATATAATCACAATTTTTTGTATGGTAAAAAAGGTAAATAAGTGAATTATTTTTATGTAAATGGTAAAAAATTTAAGGCAAAATGATATTAAATAAAATGTAAATTGAATTGTTTTATTTTTTATTTGAGTTTAAAAGAAATATTATTTTTATTTAGTTTTCATTAAAAAACGAAGTGATTTAAATTAAATATTTTCATTCAAATTTTATATGTATATAAATAAAAATGTCTATATTTTATTAAAGTATTAAAAATTCATCATTTAAGGAAAAATAAAAAAACATTAAATTGATTTAAATTTTTTAAAATATTTTTTTTCAAAATTAATAATACTTTCTTTATAAGGCAATAAAAATTAAAAATTCAAAACATTTAAAAATTCAATTATTTATTATTTTCTAAATTACTCACCCATTTTTTTGAAAATGTTCCATTAATTTTACAAATGTTCTGAGCATTAACTGTTGCGTTTCTAAAAGATTCTTTTATTTCTTCAATTGCATCGATATCATTTTCTTTAATTTTTTGTTCTTCATTATTTTTATTTTCAATAAAATTGTTTTTATTCTCATTATTATTATTGTTATCACTTATTATATTATCATTAATTATATTATCTTTTTTCTTTTTGTTCTTTTTATTCTTTTTTTTCTTTTTAGTTTTATTTTCATCTTTTGCATTTATATAATTAACTAAATCATCAATATCAATTTCTTCAACTTTCTTATTTACATTTTGTATATAAAACCATATTCTATCCGTAATAACTTCCTTTTCCTTTTCATCAAAATTTATATTATACTTCGATAATTCTTCTTTTAAAATTTTTTTTATTTTTATACTTTCTTCTTTTTCAATATTAAAATCTTTCTTTAATATTTCAATTATTTTATCAACATATTCAAAATCTTTTCTTAATTCACAAAGAAAATTATCTTTAATTAATAAATTATAAAATTCTTCTTTTTGAAATTGAGTAATATTAAATTTACATTGGGTATACTTATTAACTACTAATAAAGGTAATTTGAATATTTCTTTTATATCATGAGAGGAGGCAATTATTCCATCACATAATTTTGATAATTCTTGAGATGCAATTTTAATTTCTTCTTCTAAAGCTTCGTCTTTAATTATATTTTTCTTTGATTCAAATTTCTTTTTTAAAACAGAAAAATTTGGTAAATTTTCTTTAAAACATTTCATTATTAAAGGTATTATATTTACTAATTTATATATTAATTCAATATTTTTTTGTTTTGTATTATCTACACTGTATTTATTTATATTTAGTAATCCTGTAGCTAATTCAAAATTTTGTTTGTAGTTGTTTAAATTCTTATTATAAACATTGCATATGATTTTAATTAATAACTCATTTTCATTCATTATATTTTTTTCATTCCCATCATTCATAAAACTCATAAAAGAACAATAATTAAAACCATTAGTATTTTTCATAGAATTTTTATTATTGTTGTTTTCAATCATTTTATATAAAATATACTATTATTTATAATAAACATTAATTATTTTTATTTTAGAGATGAATGAAATAAAAAATAAAATAAATAACTTAAAAACAAAAAAACAAAAATTAAAAATGTCATCATATAAAGAGAATATTGAATCAATAAGAAAGGATTTAATAGAAAGTTATTTCAATGATTTAAATTCAAAAGAAGAAAATAGAGAAATAGAATTAAATGCAGCAATAATATTTCAAAAATATGCACGAAGATTAATATGTAGAAAAAGATTTTTAATATTAAAAGCAGAAGCATTAGAAGTACAAAAAGCATTTAGAGGATATTTAGCAAGAGCAAATCATCAACAAGAAGTAGCAGAACAAAATGATAATATAATGACTGAATTTTATAAATATCAAGTTAGTATTATTCAAAGACATTGGGAAGGTTATAAATGTAGAAAGAATGTTATGGATTATTATGCTAATAGAAAATGGTTAGAAGAAACTAAGAAAAAGAATGAAGAAACATTAAATGAAATGAGAGAATTATCACAAAAGAAACAATATGATTTAGATAGACAAATTGAAGAAAATCAAAGAAGAAATTTTGTAAATATTGCAAAAAATTTACATCATTTAATTTCTACAAGAGAAATTCCTGGTATTTATAATACTCCTTATTTACCTGCAGAACTTAAACCACAAGTTTATAATGCTGATATTGAAGAACATTTAAAAGCTATTTTTAAAAGTTCTTTAAGAAAAGGAGGTAAATCTAATTTAAAAGGAATTAATAGTAATTATCCTAGATATCAACAAATGTATGATCAATAAATTTTAAATATTAATATTATAATTTTGGATTTTTTTGATAAAACCTTTTATAAAGAATGTTTTTTATATTATATATTTATAGAAAAAAAATAATATATTTATCCATAATATTTTATGACTTAACACAAATAAAATGTTAATTTTTTTTTAATTTTTAAATTTCAGTTTTTTAAAAAAATAATGTCTGGAATTTTTAATAAAATAAAAGTAACTTTAGAATATTCTGGAAGATCAATAACTTCTGAAATAGTTCCTTATAAAACAATCAAATATTTGAGAGAATTAACAAAAACTTTATTTTATCCAATTCAAGGAGAAATAAATTTAATATATCAAAATAAAGATATAACAAAATATAGTCAATACCCAATTGGAGAATATTTCAAAAATAAAAATCAAATATTTCTTAAAGTTTTAAAACAATCAAAAAGTATAAAAGAAATAAACAGAGAAAATGATTTTAAATATAGTTTAATTGATATAGAGAAAAAAAAAGAATTTTTATGTTCTTGTAGAAACGACTTAATAAATAATTATTGTAGAAATTGTAAAAGATTCATTTGTAATAATTGTAGAAATAATAAATTTCATAAATATCATAGAACACTTAAAATAGAAATAAATAATTTAATTGAATCAACTAAATTATATGCAATCACATTACAAAGTGAAATTTTATCAAATATTAAAAGTTCTCAAGATTATGATAAAAAATTTCAAAATCAAAATTTTATAGATGCTTTTGCAAGACAAGAAATAATTCAAAGAAAATATGAAAGTATTTATGAAATATATAAAACTATGCTAAATGAATTAAAAATATCAGAAAATTCAAATGAAAATATTGATTATGATTATGTTAATAAAGCTAAAAAAGAAAACAAAGAAATTGAAGATTTATTATCTGAAATTCATTTAAAATATAATAAAAATAAAAAAGGAATGTCTTTTAATGAATTTAATAGTTATTTTTATACATTGGGTGAAAAAGAAGATAAATTAGAAGTTATGAATTCTAAAATATATGAAATTAGAATTAATTATGAAATAAATGAAAAATTAAATGAAATAAATAATCAAATTGAAAATATTTTAGATAAAGCATTAAATGAAAAAAATTTATTAGGAATTGATGATACAACAATGAATATTTATAATTCAATACTTAAGAAAAATAGAGAAAAAGAAGAGAATAATGAAAATGAATATGAAGAGAAAGAAGAAATGCAAACATTACAAAAAGATATAATTGAACAACCTAAAAAAATAGATTCTATAAAAATAGAAATAAAAGAAAAAGATCAAAAATTAAGAAAATTAAGAAAAGTAAAGAATAAAGATTTACTTCAAGAAGCAGAAAAAAATCAATTAGTTTCAATGGGTGTTTTAAATGCAAAAAGTCAACCTGATATAATATTAGTAGATAATATAAAAAATGATAATTTAGATTCGAATTTAACTCAAAATATGGATAATTATATGAATGATTTACCGCTTTCATATAATATAAATGTAGATAAAAGCAAAAAATTATTTGATTCTGCTGAAATTTCAATGATACATAAAAATGATGAAGAAGATGTAAATAAAAAAAAATTAGAAGATGAACTTTTTTTAGAACCCGAAGAAAAAGAAGATAACATTGAAAATAATAATAATAATGAAGAAGAACAAAATGAAGAAGATATATAATTATTCCCAAAAAAAAATTAGATTTATAATAAAAAAGAATAATAACTTATAAATAATATAAAAATAAATTGTCACAATAAAATTTAAATAAATATAAATTTCAAATAAAAAAAAAATGATAGAAAAAAAAATTCATATTCAATAAAATATATAATAATAAGAGATATGTTAAATGTAGGAAAAATTCCTCCTCATTATTTGAATTTTTTAAAAGATGAAGAAATAGAAATAACAAATTTTGAAAGCAGCAATTTAAAATATAAAGATGAATATGATAAAATAATAGTTCATTTTCCATATTGTAATAGTTTTATTCAAATTCAAGTAATATTTGATAATTTAAATAATACATCACCTCCTGATTTTATAGTAATAGATAAATCAACATTTTATATAAATTACAATCAAATAATAAAGAATTTTTCATTTAGAAATAGTTATTCTTTATATTTTTCTCTTTATAAAATTAAATATGCATATTCACTTCAACAAGAAAAAAGATTAGAGAAAATAATTCAAAATGTAAGAGATTCTCGTTCAAATCCAGATAAATTTAGAACAGGAGAAATAGGAAATAAATTAGAATTATTTGATTCAATAGAAACAATATTATTTTATATTAAAACAGAAGTAAATAACTATAAAGTAATTTCAAAATATTTATTAAATGTTGATATATATATTGATTATAGAGATGATACTTATGCTCATTTTATTGTTATGTCATATCCTTTAGATATATATATTAGAGCAAAACATATTAAAAGAGTTCCATTAATTAATGTTTGTATTCCTTTAGATAATTTAGAAATGAAATTTTGGATGGAATTAAATTTACCTAATTATTTTGGAAGAGATTCTTTAAATTTATTACATGAAAGAGAAGAAATTTCAAATTTTCAAACTTATATTAAAGGATTTGAATCTTATATTATTAAAGAAATTAAAAGATTTAATTTTAGACAACAAATGATTGAAAATATTATTCAAATGGGTTTTGGATTTCCTTTAGAAATTGATACTAGAAATTTTAGAAGATGTAGTATTTTATTTTATTATAAAACTGAAGATAAAAAAAAAATTGTTAATTTTATACTTAATTTTATATTTGAAAATGATGAAAAAGGAATTTTTGAATTTCAAGTTTTAGATACTTTAGTTTTGGAAATATTAATAAGAAGAAAATATGAATATTTTCAAAATGAAAATGAACAAATTGCAAAAATGAATTTAAACATTGCATCATCATTAAAATCATGTATAAATAAAGGTATAAATGAAAAATAATTTACTAATATAAAAAAAACAAGAATAATAAGATATAAAAAAATATTATTAATTCAATAATAATTTTTTAGTTTTCACATTTTTATTAATACATAATTTTTTTTTTCTTCTAGAAGAATTATTAATAGTAGAAGAACAAGTATTTAAATTACCAGAATCATTTTTATTTTCCTTCATTCTTTTTTTATTACTTAATTTTGGAGTTTTATGAATTTCTTCTTCATTATTAGAATTATTTCTAATAATTTTCATAATACCATTTGTAATAGAAATATTAATATATTCAGTAATAAAAGGACAATTATAACAAATAATATGAGGCATAAATTTATTATATGGATTATAATTTATTATTTTATCATTTTCATTTTCATTTAAATTTATATTTATTTTATTAAGACATCCTATACATCTACATAAATTTCCACATTCTTTTCCCATTTTATAACATTCACAATATTTTTTCAAACAATTTGATTTTGTACAATTACAAATAATATTTTCTTGATTTAATATTGGTTTGTTTGTTTTATTTTCTTCTCTTTCTTTCTTATTTTTTGAAGTATTTAAACAATTAATACATTCACATCCTTTACAAAATTTCCCATTTGCATAACATAAACAATATTTTTTTATACAATTTGTTTTCGTACATGTACAACATATTTTTTTATTTAAATTATTTTGATTTTTATTTCCATTATTAATTTGTTTATATATTTTATCATAATTATTTATTTTTTGAATATGATTAATTAAATTTGAATTTTTATAATTTTCAAATTCATTAAAATTAATAGATTTACCTTTAAATTCTTCTTTATTATTATAATCATAATTTTTAGAAGAAAATTCATTTAATCCTAAAATTGTATTATAAAAAAATTATACTTTCATAAGGAAAATCTAATCTAATATTCATTGGATTTAAAAGACTATTTTCAAATTCATTTTTAAGCGGGGTCTCTCTAAAGTGTATGTCTTTTATTGGAGAAATTAATGAAGTTTCTCCTTCAAAAAGTCTTCTTGGCGATATATCCCTATTAGTTAATTTAATATTTATTTTACATATAAAATAAACTTTGTTTATTCTTTTTATTTTCACTTTTTAAATTTTTTAAATCTGAGTTTTGAAAATTTGATAAATTTAAATTTTCTTGATTAGATATAAAATCTTGATTATTTATATTATAATATGAAAAATTTTTTATTTTGTCAATTGGTGTGTTTTTAAGTGAATTATTTTTCATTATTTCCTTTTTTCTTTTTTCTTTTTGGTTTTATAAAATTAATTATAGTATACTTAAATATTTACAAATAATGGGAAAATAATTCTTTTTTTAAATATATTATAATTAAATAGTATATTTTTCTATTTTCTCCAATTTTAAAAATTATTGTGAAAACAACCCAAAATAATTTCTTCCCATTTTTAATATAATTTTTAAAATTTAAATTAAAAATGTCAAGTACATCAAATTCTTCAATAAATAATAATAATGAACAATTAGGAAAATCAACATTAATATTTGCAATAACTTCAATAACATTAATACTAATAATAATAATAGTAATAATAATATATTGTATATGTAAAAACAGAAGAGAAAGTGTAAATGAAAAAAATCATAATATATTAATAGAAGAACAAGCAATAAAAAATAATATAAATCAAAATAATAACAATCCACAAAATAAATTTAAAAAAATTCCTAATTCTTCAACAATTGGAAGTGATAATATTCGTCAAAATATGTCTTTAAGTGAAATAAAAGAAAAAAATTTAAAAGATGAAATTCATAATATTATTCATTCTGCAAATCCTAATAATGAAAGTGAAAGAAGGAAAAAAAAAAAGAAAAATGGTAAAAAAATGAATAGAAATGATTCTCCTAGAAATTACAATAATAATGATAATGAGAGTAATGTAAATGAAAATGAAAGTAAAAATAAAGAAAATCAAAATGAGGAAAAAGATAAAAAATAAATATTAAATTAATAAAAATTATTATATATATTTTATTTTATTTTGTAATAGAGTAAAAAAAAATAAATATTAAATTTAAATATTTTAAAATATATAATAATTATTATCCTTTTAAATAAATTAAAGTTATGCTATACATTTTTATCTGTTTTTTCTTTTTAATTTTAATTCAAAAGTAAATATTTTATAGGTTGTTTTATTTAAATAATTGGATTAATATTATATATAATATAAAAAATTAAATATCATTTAATATTATATAATTGTGAATATCTTTATTTATCACCTTTAATACTTTTATTATTATTATTTAAATTATTAATTTTATCAGAAGATAAATTATTCTTTTGAGAAATATGATTGGTTTGTTGACTAGATAATTTATTCTTATTATTATTTTTTTTTTTTATCTTTACGAGATTTATTTTTATAATTTCGACTAGAACTACTTGAATAAGAAGATTTACTACTATAACTACTACAAGAAGAATAACTTTTTGAAGAATAAGAAGATCCACTCTTTAAACTTCTTGACCTACTTCTAGAATAATAAGAAGATGAAGAATATGATTTAGAATAATAAGATTTCCTCTTTTTCTTATATTCAGTCGCTCTATAACTATTACAATTTTTTTTTAAAGGACAATCTCTTTCTAAATGTCCTTTTTTATCACAATAATAACATCTTTTATTAAGATGTTTTTTATAATGTTTTTCAGGACAATCTTTTGCCCAATGACCAATTTTACCACAATTAAAACATTCATCTTCGTTATAATTTTTTCTTTTATAAGGTTTCTCTGAATAAGATGAATTTTCTGAATTATTAGATTTATCTTTTTTCTTCTCTCCTTTAAAAGCATTTTGTACTACTATTTTATTTCCAAATACTTTATTTCCATCCATTTTTAATATTGCATCTTTTGCTGATTGTGCAGATTTATATTCTATAAATGCAAATTTATTCTTTATTTCTATTTTCCTTATTGTTCCAAATTCTTGAAATTCTTCTTCTAATTCATTTTTTGATATATCTTTTGGAAGATGACAAATAAAAATTTGACAATTATCTTCTGACATATTTTTTGGTTAAATTAAAGTTAGATAATTATTTTCTTAATTTTTGAAAAAATATAAAATTTAGAAAAAAATAAATAAATGGAATATAATAATAATAAAGGAAAAATAAATAAAACAAAAAAACACCTTCAATTATCTTCAACAATTCAAAAAATTAAAAAAGAAAACCAAAAAGAAATATCACAAAATTATAATACAACAAGTGCTAATGAAAATATAAAGAGTATAATATAAATATAATTAATTATTTAGAAAATAAACCAGAATTAAAAGTATATAACAAAATAATAGAGAATAAAAAATTTGTTCCAATGAATGAAAATATAAATAGAAATTTAGAAAAACAAAATAGTAAAAATAGGAAAAAAGAATATGAAAGTATAGAAACGAATGATATAAAACAGTAAGAATAAAAATAATATATAGTGAATTAATTAACTTAAAACAAGAAGTATATATATTAAAACAAAAAACAATAGATATAAAAGATAAAGTAAATTTATTTATTGAATTAATAAAAAAATATGCTTCTGAATTTTCATTAATAAGTAAAATGATTTCTCCAGATTTAAAAATAAAACCAGAAGAAAAAAAAATATTATCAGATTTAAATAATGCAATAAATAAATTTCATAAAATGATATTTGATCCAAATTTAAATGATAATGTTTTTGAATTTTCATATTTTGAATTTGATGATGAATATGCTTCTTCTAATAAACCATTTAATGAAAGTAAAAGAAAAAAAATGGAAGAACAATTTAATAATTTAATTAAAAAATGTGAAGATAAAGTTAAATTATTAAATTTAGAAAATGAAAATTTAAAAAAAAAAATAAAAAATTTTGAAAGCATTCAAAAAAATTATGAACAAGAAAAAACAAATTATATAAAAAAAATAACTGAGAATAAGAAACAATTAGATGAACTTCAAAAGAAATTAAATGAAAGTAATGAATTATCAAAAGAACTTCAAAATAAAATAAATATATTAGAAAAAGAAAATATAAATTTAAAGAAAGAACCATTAAAAGAAAATATTTTAGAAATTCAAAATGAATTAAATTATAAAAATTCAATAATAAAATATTTAGAAGGATTATTAAAAAAAACAACAATAAATCCAAAATTATTTACTGAAGAAACTTATAAAGAAGAATATATTAAAGAATCAAATCCTAATTTAAATGATATTAATTATTATTTAGAAGATAGAAAATCTAATGAATTAGAAAATAATAATTTAAATCATCAATTAATGTCTTCTTTAGAAAATGAAAATTTAATTAATTTAACTGAAAAAAAAAATAATTATATAGATGATTTTGATGATGAAGATATAAAAGAGAATAGACCAAGTCAAATAATAAAAGAAATTGATAATTTAGATCAAGAAATTTTTGAATTACAATCAAAATTAAAAAAAATGATAAATAAATAAAAATTTTTAATAATCTTTTTATATTGGTAAAAATCTTTTTAATTGTTTTAATATAAATGATGAATTTAATTATTATATTAATCTTATTTTTTATATTGTAATATTTTTTAAAATAAGATATTTTGATTTAAAATAATTATTCTTAAGATATTATTTTACTTTAATATTTTAAAAATCTAGAGGAATTGATTTATAATTTTACCATATTTTTTTTGAATAAAACTTTTCACATTTTCAGCATCTTCCTTCAAAGTACATTCAGATTCAAGTTTCTTTAAAATTTTACGTAATCCTTCACTTAATTCATCAGTTTTAGTTGAATAATTTCCAGTTAATTTTAAATTAATTGAATCAGTTATTTTCTTTTCTTCTTTATTAATAACATAATCTTGAACTACATCTTTTAAATTTACATTATCAGCTTCCATAGCATCTCTTAAAATAACCATTTCATTTAACAATGATTCAATGGTTTCTTTTATTTCTGTAATGTTATGACAACTACAATTTTCTTTCTTTAATTGTTGAGATAATTCTTCTTTTTGTTGTTCAACATTTTCTTCTTCTTTTTTTTGTGGAGGATTTATTACTTCAAATACTTGTTCTTCTTGTTTTGGTTCTTGAGGATATTCTTCTTTATCTTGTTGTTGAACTTGTTCTTCTTGTTTTGGTTCTTGAGGATATTCTTCTTTATTTTGTTGTTGTACTTGTTGTTCTTGTTTTGGTTCTTGAGGATATTCTTCTTTATTTTGTTGTTGAACTTGTTCTTCTTGTTTTGGTTCTTGAGGATATTCTTCTTTATTTTGTTGTTCTACTTGTTGTTCTTGAATTGGCTCTTGAGGATATTCTTCTTTATTTTGTTGTTCTACTTGTTGTTCTTGAATTGGCTCTTGAGGATATTCTTCTTTTTTCTCTTCTTCTTTTTTTGTAATATCTTCTCCTTTATTAATTTTCTGAATTATTTCATTTATACTATCTTCCATATCATTAATAACATATTGATTTTTTTCTTCATTTTTTTTCTCTTCTTGATTAATTGGCTCTTGTATATTATCTTCTGGTTCTTGAACATTACTTTCTTGAATAGAATAATCTCTACTTTCTTCTTGTTGAGGAATACCATCATTTAAATTTTGTTCAGGTTCTTCATTATAATTATCATCTCTTTGACTATTTTTATTAATATTAAAATCTACAATATTTAATTCCTCTTCTTTATTCTCTTCATTATTAAATCGATTATTTTCTTGTTTTGGGGGTTGAATAATTTCTAAAATTTTATTATTATCAAAAGGAGAATTATCAATAATTTCTTCATCTTGAATAATTGAATTTTCAGGTTCTTCAATTTTTTCATCTTCTTTATTTTGACTTTCTTGAGATTTTTGTTGAATTATAATTTCTTCTTGTTCTTCTTGTTCTTCTTCTTCTTTTGCTAATTCTTTCATATTTTCAAATAAAACTGTCCAATTAATAGAATCATATACTTCTTTTAAAGTTTCTGATTCATTATAAACTTCATTAATTAAAGTTTCATTCTTATCTGATACTAAATTATTAATATCTTTTTCTAAAACTGATACATCAATAACATGTTTTGGTTCATTTCTATAATTTGTATTATTTTTTATTGAATCATGTTTTATTACTTTATTTAATAAATTTTTTTTATTATATTTTCTCTTTTCTTTTTTTTCTTTTACTTCATTGTGAAGTTCTTTTGATAAATCTGAAAGAACTTTATCCACAACATATGAAGTTGCGTTACTCACTGTATCTATTAAAGAGTCTTTTTTTTTTTTGAACTTAATTGTTTAGATGTAATATATATTATTGCAATTATTAAGATTATTAGATGATGAAATTTCATATTTATTTCTTTTTTAATTAATTTTTTTTTAATTTATTTTTTATTCGTTTTTTAATTCATTTTTAAAATTTATTTTTTGATTTAAATTGAGGATTTTGGATATTAAAAAGTTGTTTTTTTTATGTAATACTATTTTTAAAACAATAGTTTACAATTCTTCACATTTTAAAAATATAATTATAAAAAATAAAAGAATTTAAGTTTCAATAAATGATATGATTAAAATTAAAAATAATAATTAATTTATAAATATTAAAATGGAAAAACATTTTGTAAATAACATTAATAAATCTCAATTAATATTTTTGATTCCAATAGACGATTATTTCCAAAATAGAAAATATAAATATGAAAAAAGAAATGATTCTGACTCAGATTCTAATAATATATCACTTTTAGGAGAAGAAGATGGAGAAATACATTCATCAAATTCTCTTAAAAAAATTCATTTTACAGAACAAGTATTATTAAATAATTGGAAAACTATGGTTTTTTATTTTAAGAAATATAAATATAATATTTATAAAAAATCATCTTAAAATCAAAAACAAATAAATTCTAAATTCTTTAATTTTAAATCACGTATTTCATATATATTTATGTTTAAATATTTTAATTAGATTTGTTTGGGGTAATGAATAAGTTTAAATAAATAGTTTATCTCCAATTAATTTATAAAAAATATTATGAAATCTTATAAACTTAATGTAAGTCAAAATAAACTATAATCACTTTTTTTCTTACTTTTATTTTTCAATTTTAAGTTTTTTTAAGGTTGAAAAATTAATAAATATTATTTATTTAATTTTTTAGAATAAGAATCATTGGCAATTTCTTTATGTATTTCATTTAAAAAAGAATTTAAAGAATTATAATCATTGATTGATTTATTTATCACATTTCCAATATATTCTTTTATATAGAAACTTTCAATTTTATCATTATTTACAGTTTCTTTTCTTATTAAAATAATTTTTTTATCCTCTGTTGATTTAGATATATAACCAATTATTGAAAAATGTTTTATTCTTTTAAATATTACAATTCTAAATTTACATATTTCATTATTAATATTATTTTCAAAATCAGTTAAACTTTTATTAATAGGTGATTTAGTAATTTTAGGATTATATTTTGGTTTAAAAGGAATATCTTGTACAAAAGTCCAAAAATCTGCATTTTTAAATATTTGTCTAAACATCGGTAAATTAGCATCAATCTTTTTTTCTGATATATCCTTTGGCTTTTTATTCCTTAAAGATTTTTTAAAAGTTAAAAATCTTTTTCTTAAATTTTCAAGAGTATATTTTTCATAATTTTCTTCATTAACTTTTTCATTGATTATATCTTTCTTTATTCTTATCTTATTATTATTGTTTTGGTTAAAAGAGTAATTATTATTATTAATTACATTTCTATTTAAATTAATTATTGTATTAATATTATTATTAATGTTTCTATTTAAATAATTTTGAGTATTATTATATAAACTTTTATTTGTTGTATTTGAATTTTTTAAACCATTTGTTTTATTATTTATACTATTATTATCAATAATGTTTTTTTTATTATTAATAGAATTGATTATGGAAATGTTATTATTATTACTATTCATTCTTTTATTACCGAGAAAATTATTTTTTTTAATATTATTATTACTATATTTGTTAAGATTCATATTATTTTTTTGAATTATTATTTTTTGATCTTCTTCTGACTCACTTGAAGATAAATAAATAATTTCATCACTCATATTAAAAGAAATAAAATTTTTTTATAAATATATTATAAATAATATAATGAATTTTCAAAATTTTGTCAATATTAAAAAATTTTAAAATTAATTAATTTTAGATTACTAATCTTAAATTTATTTAAAAGCTTTTGAAATAGAATTTCCAATTTTAGATAATCCTATTTTAACACTATTAAAAACATTTCCATTTTCATTCATATTATTATTAGATTTATTGAAAACAAGATTATATTGACCAAGTTTTTGAGCTTGTTCATTCTGATTATAATAATAATTTTCTATAATTTCATTTTTTTCTTCCTTATTCATTTGTTCTTTTACAAATTCATATCCATTAATACTTTTTTCTTTAATTAAATTTCCAAAATTATATATACCATTTTTAATAATTTCAATTTTACTTTTTTTCAAAGAATTATTATTATTATTATTATAAATATTTGGATTATTAATATTATATCTTTTCAAATTACCATCAAATGAACTAAAAAAGGGTTCTACATTATTATTTCTCATTAAATTTTCATATCTATATATTGTTTGTTCCATATCATTTCTTATATTTACTATATAATGTCTTCCTAAATGATTATTTATCATTGAATATTGAATAATTAAATTTTCCATAGGAGATATATTTTCCATTAATTCATAAATTCCTTCTTTCATTTTATCAGAGTTTAAAGAATATTTTCCTTCATCTATATATTCATTATATATTCTTATTTTTTCTCTCCATATATTTTTTATATTTTCTGGATTCTCCAATAAACTATTACTTAAATTGTTATTTATTGAACTCATATTATTTAAATAAATAGGATTTTTTGTATTCTCATTATAAATAATATCATTATTTATATTTTGATTATTATTACTATTATTCAAATAAGGATTTCCATATTGTATAATATTATACTTTTTATTTTCACTTCCTAAATTCACATTATTAAATGTTAGATTATCACCATTTGTTTTATTTTGATTTATTTTCCTATTATAATTATTTTTAAAAGAATTCACATTTATATATTTATCATATGTCATCAATTTAAAGTCAATTCTAGGAAAAACAATTCCATTTTTTTTTAAAAAATCATATTTGTTTTTAAAATTTGGATAATTCTTATTTTTAATCCCCCATTTTTGAATTAAAAAAATGATTTTTTTTTGTAAATTAATACTTGTTCTAGCATTTTTTCTAAGACGAGAAATAAAAGTATTTAAAAAATTGTCTTTTGAAATTAATTTAACAGTTTTCTCAGAAGAAAAATCAACAAGAAAATCAATAATATCATATAATAATTCATTATTGGAAATTGTTAATTGATTTTGAATAAATATAATAAAATCAAATATATAATTTTCTTTTTCAATTTCAAATAATAAATCAATCCAATATTTTTCTTGATTTCCATTATTATTAATTAAAGTAAGAAATTTAAAGATTAAATTTTGACAATTCATCTTAAATTATAATTATTGTTTTTTTTATATAATTATTAATAATTAATATTTTAAATGAAACAATATTTTAATTAACCTAATAAAATAGGAGAAATTATTTTTTCATCAAAAAATTTATAAACAATAAATTAATAGAAATAAAAAAAATCCAAATTCAATTATATTACTAGATGAAGGAATTAATTGTGCAAAAACAATATTATTATATTGTTTAATATAATTCATTTTATTTATTATTTATAAAAAGAAATATAATATTATTTGTTTTAATCATTTATTTAGCTATTTTCTTTTTTTAGTTTATTATTTATATTTAATGGATAATTTACAACAAAATGTAGATTTAGGGAAAATTATTAAGGATAAAAGTGAAGAGGTATTTAATAAAGTTATGAATGATTGTTTATTTAATAATTTTCAAAATATTGAAAACACAATTAATTTAATAAAAAAACAATTCGAAGAAATAAAAAATAATTTTTTAAATGAACTAAAAAGTAATATAGAGCAATGGGAAAAAACAAAGGAAATATATAATAAAAAGGAAAAGAATCTATTAATTCAAAATATAACATCATTTCAAATATTTCAAACAAAATTAATGGATAATAAAAATAACAAAATAGAAAAAAAAGAAGAAGAATCTGAAAAAAAAGTAGAAGAAAAATTAATAAAAGCAATAAAAAACGAAGAAAAAAAGGAAGAATTAATAAAAGAAGAAAAAAAAGAAGAAGAAACAGATAGAAAGAGAGAATTTGAAAGGAAAATAAAGGAAAAATTAAAGCCAAAAACAACAGAAGAAATAATATTAGAAATAAAAAAAAATTTATCAAATGAAGATAATGATAAATTTCAGCCTCCAATGATTGAAAAAAATCAAATATCAATATCAAATGAATTAAATGAAGGAATAATGCAAGAAGATTCAAAAGATTCTTCAAATTTTGAATTTTTAAGATTAGATTTAGAAGTATATTTAAATCCTATTAAAGGGCAAATTTTCGATGATGAAGATAATATTTTTCTATTAGAATCAATGAAAAAAGATATTTTCAATAATATTAAAAATGAAATTATATCAAAAGAAGACTCAAAAGATAAAGATGAATCAAGAAAAAGTGTTACAATTCCAATTTATTCAGTAAAAGATCAATTAATGAGTGATGAGAATAATTTAAAAAATGAAGAAAATAAAATAAAAATAATATATCAAAAGTATAAAAATAAATGTGAAAAAAGTGAATTAGAATCTTTAGTAAAAAATTTAGATTATAAAGAAAGAAATTTAATAGAATTATCATGTTTTTATCCAAATACAAAATATTATAATGTATATAATATAATATTAAATACAAAAGAAAAAATAGATTTAGATCAAAAACTTCCATTATTATTTTCTTATATAAACATTCCTCCATATTCATATATTAGTGGAGGAAAAGATTCAAATTCAAAAGAATTAAAATCAATAATAAGAATCCAAAGAATTGGAGAAAATAATAGTGAATATAAACAAATTGGAAATTTAATTAAAGAACGTTCTAATCATACTTCAATTTATGTTCCATTTATTAATTCTATTGTTTTTATTTCTGGTTCTTTTACTAAATTATGTGAAGCTTTCAATTTATCTGAGAATAAATGTAAAAAACTTGGAGATTTACATATTGAAAGAGAAGGTGCTACTCCTTGTTTAATTAATGAAAGTATATTATATGTTTTTTTTGGATATAATGCAAAGAAAGAAAAATATATTACTTCAATTGAAAAAATAGATTTAAAAAAAGGAAATAATAAATGGGAAGAAATAAAATTTAAAATTACATCAACAAATATGAATTTATTTCAAAAACAAAGTATGTCTTCAATTCCATATTCAATACAAGGAAAAAATGGTATTTTATTAATAGGAGGTATTGGAACTAATGGTTTAGAATCAAAAGAAGTTTTATTTTATTCTGATAATGCTAAATCTATTAATCCTTTTATTACACTTAATTTTGCTTCATCTTATACTCATCAATCTTTTATTAATTATGGATTTGATTATAATGATGAATTATATAATTTAAGTAATTTTGGTATTTTAGTTAGATTTAATCCGAAAAATGAAATTTTCACTCCGATTATTATTTGATTTTATTTTATTTGTTCTTAATAGATTAAAAGAATTAATTTTAACCTTTAATTCGAAACAAAAAACAGTTAAAAAAATATTTGTTAATTGAAAAAAAAGGTTTAATTAATTTTAATATATTAATTATCATCATTATCAAATTTTTTAATACAAGCTTTTTGATGTTGTTTAATATTTTTCTTAAAAATTTTATGACAAAAAGGACAACAATTAGGATTTTTTTCTAATTCTAAATTTATTTCTCTTTCAAGGAATTCATTAGTTTTTTTGAATGATTCAATATTTCTTTTTCCATTCCCATTAAGACAAGCATTAACATGTTCATTTTTTTCATTAAAATCCATAAATTCAAAATATATAAAATTACAGTTAGGACATTTCTCTTCATTATTTTCCTTTTTTTTCTTATCATTTCTATTATTATTTAATGTTCCTTCTTCTTCTAATATATTTCTTTCATTATAATTTGTATTATATCTTTTTCTTCCAATATAATTTAATTTATTTTTGTTATTATATTTTTTATCATATTCTGAATTATCAAATTCAAACTTTTTTTCTTCTTCTTCTTCATTATTTGAAAATGTATCTATTAATTTAGTTCCGTCTTCATTTATTAAAATTGGGTTATTATTTTTATCATATTTTACTTCAAATATCTCTCCTAATCTCAATCCATAAAATCTATTTTCTTTATATATTTTATCATAATTTAATAATTCTATTTTTCTACTGAATTTCCCATATTTTAAATTTTTATTAATTTTTAATTCCCCTTCTTTTAAATTTTCTTCCATCATTTTTGATTTTTTATTTGAATTGAAACAATTATTTTTTTTTGATTTTTATCATATTCAATTTGAATTTATTACAATATTATATTTATCATTATTATTCTCTTTTATTATTTGAATTCATAATTTTCGAATAATAAAATTGGTTTTTGAAAAAATAAAAACTCAATATTTTTTGAGTTTGACAATACAATAATTAAATAACAATAAAAAGAAAAAAATATAATAATTTAAAAATTAATATTATAATAATCTAAAAAGAATAAGAAAATGAAACTTTCAAAAGGACATCCACCAATATTGACAATAGAAACAGATTTAAATAAAAAAAAATTAAATAGATTTACTTCTTTATCATCAAAAGCGACTTCAAATATGGGAGAATTAGTACAATCAATGAATAAAATATGTGAAGCTATGATTCATTCACCAACAAATTTAGATTTTAAAGCAATTAATTATTTAAGTAAAAATGGCTTAAATACATCAAATTTATTAAAAAATTCTATTAAAAATTCCAATTTAATTATTGATACTTATGATAATGAAGATTTTTTAGAACAAGATTTATATACTCCAAAATATTTAAAAGAAAAAAAATTACCTAAAAAAAAAAGTAGAAAAAGAAATCAAAGTAAATTATATAATAATAATAATAAAGATTTTGATTTTGATTTAACAAAAGGTATAAAGATTGAAAACAATTCAAAAGCTATTAATAAGTTATTTAAATATAATAAAAAGTTTATGAAAATGAAAAAATTAAATACATTAAAATCTGAAATAATAATGAATGAACAAAAGAAGAAATATACTACTTGTAAAAGTTTTGAAAATAATTTTAATACTGAAAGCTTAAATTTTTATAGAAATAATAAAAAAATATATTATAATGGAGTAAAAAGCAAATATTTAAATTTCTATAATGAAAATCCAAATAAAACAAAAGATATTTCTTTAAATAGTTTTTCTTTATCTTTAAGAAATGGAAATCCAATGAAAATTTATAATAATAATAATGAAGAAATAAAAAAGAAAATAGAAAAAAAAAAAATAATAATTGATCCTAATTTTATTTTAAATAAAAATAAAAATTTAAGTGTTGATTTTTTTCAAAATACAACATCTAATACAACAACAAATAATTCAATTCTTTCAAATAATAAAAATTATAATTCAAGTAATTCTTTTAGATTAAGACCTTTTTCTTCTACAACTTTCAGAACAAAAAATTCAAATAATATTGTTAAAGAAAAAAAAATTTTTCATAAGAAATTATGTGAAAATATTATTTCTAAAATTAAAAATATTCAATTTGATGCAAATAAACAATCTTTTCTTTTTAAAAAATATATTAATTCAGATTTAATTTCTAAAAGAAAAAATTTTTCTGAAAATTCAAAAAATGAAAAACAAAATAATAAAAAAAAAATAAATATTGAAAAAATAAATGAAGAATTTAATTTTACAAAAGATGATAAAACTAAAATATTTGATGAACATGATTTAATAAAAAATAATGCTAAAAAATTATATCGTCATTTAGATAAAAGAGGAAAACAATATTTAAATGAAGTAATTAAAAAAATTATTTATGATGATAAGAGATTACATAAAAAATATATAATGGAAAGTTTCTTTGAAAGAAAAATTAAAAAGGTAAAAATGGAAAATGAATTTAATTCTGTTTCTCATCAAACTTTACTTTTAGAAAAAAAATTAAATATGGATTTTGATGATAATATTTATGAAAACGAAAGAAAAGAAGTTAAAGAAATTATACATGACATTATTAAAAAGAATTGGTATGATGAAGAAGAATTAAAAGAAAGTATTTTAAGATGTAATGTTATGAAAAAATTACAATTATATGAAAATAATACTCAAAGAAAACATTTTAAATATAATAAAGAAGTTAAATTTAAAGATCATTTCGATAAAGAAAAAAATAATTTTAAAAACTTTGGTAATAAAAAATATTATTATAATAGTGATTAAATTTTATTGTATTTATTATATATAAATATTTAACTATGGAAAATTATTTTTTTTTAATGATTCTTAATAATAAAAAATTTTGATAATAAAATAAATATTTATAATATTTATTTTTCTTTAAATTACTTATTAATTTTTTTTTATAGAATAATAAATAAATAAATATATGAGTTCAACACCATCAACACCAAATAAAAAGGTGTCAAAAATATTAGATAAAAGTCCTTCAAAAAATTCTAATAAAATTATATTTCCAGATAAAGAAAAAATAGACCCAAATAATATAAAAATTAATATAGAAATTGAAGCAGAAGAAGAAATAAAAAAAAATAATATTAAAAATTCAAATGTTCATGATAACAATATTATTAAATATGATAATAATCATAAAAAGGATAATAATCAAAAAGATAATAGTTCAATTTCAAATAATGAAAAATCAAAAAAAAAAAGTAAATTAAGTGATGGTGCAAATAAAGTTAAAAAAAAGAAAGTTAAAATAAATGATAATATTGATATTATTCAAGTTGAATGTTGGAAACAATATAATTGTGATATGAGTGAAATTAATATAGTTAAAAAAAATTCAAAATATAAATGTTGTTATATAATGTAAATTAAAGTGTCTTTTTTATATAAATTAGTATAATATTATGGTATATTTTAATTAAAAAAAATTAAACATAAAAACTTATTTGAAAAAGAAAAATATAATTTAAACCCAAAAAAACTACTTTTCCTATATTTAAATAAAAAAATCAATAATTATAATATTCAATGTTATTTTTAAGAGAATAAGCTTTTTCAATTAAAGGATGAAAACTTTTATTTTTTTGAAAAATCCAAATATCACTATTTTTTGGTTTTGCCAAACGATGATAAGTATCAATATCAAAATGTAGAAAATTCATGATAAAAACTCTTAAAAAACAAGAATGAGTAATAAGAACAATATTTTTATAATATTTTCCTCCAAACTCAATTTCATCGAATAATTTTTTTTTAAATTCTTCAACTCTTCTATTAACATCACATCCACTTTCTCCTCCATTAGCTCTATAATAAAATTTTCCTATAAAAAGTCTTTTTTCTCTTTTTTCTTTATTTATATCTGACATCATTCCAAAATCTTGTTCTTTTAATAGAGGTTCTATTTGATATTTAAATATATATTTTTTCTTCTTTAATTCTTTCTCTATTTCTTCATATGTTTCTATTGCTCTTTTATATGATGATATATAAAATTTTAATGATTCTTTTGGTTTTATTATTTTTTGTAGTTTTTTACTCATTTCATTTGCTTCTTCTTTTCCCTTCTTTGTTAATTTTATTTTATTGTTTGGAGTTGTTGAATATATATTTGGATTTATATTTGCCTCGGTTTCACCATTACAAATTAATAAAATTTTCTTTGGTAAATGATTAAAAAGATATCTTCTTTCTATATTAAAACATTTATGAATTATTATCTTTGATAAACTCATTATTATATATTTAATATAATATTTTTTTTAATTTTATCTAAGATTAAAATTAAATTGGTATTTTAATAAATAAACCAAATTTTAAAAAAAAAAATGAAAAAAAGGAAAACAATTTAAAAAAATAATGTTTAATAATAAAAAATTGATAAAATTGAAAAATTAATGAAAAGTGAATTCAAAGCCTCCCGGGAAGCCTGAAAATCCTCCTTGACTTCTTCCTCTTCCTCCACTTTGAAAGAACTGGAACTGAGGACCTCCAGAACCACCAAAGAACATTCTAAGAATATCAGAAGCATCTCCGAAATTAACATTCATTCCTCCTTGTTCTTCAGGATTTAAAGGATCAATTCCTTGATCATACATACTTTTTTTTTTAGGATCACTTAAAACATTATAAGCGTCATTAACATCAATAAATTTTTTTTCTGCCATTTTTTTTGTTTCTTCACTTTCTGAATTTCTATCTGGATGATATTTTAATGCCATTTTATGATATGCTTTCTTTATTGTTCTTTCATCTGCATTTCTATCAACTCCTAAAATTTGATAATAATCTCTTTTTTTAACTTCCTTCTCAATCATTTTTAAATTATTTAAATAATTTATTGCATCTTGATTTGATGGATCTAATTTTTTCGCTGTTGAATAATCATTTCTTGCATCATCATACATTTTTAATTCTTCATATACTTTCCCTCTTTTCAAATATCCACCAATATAATTTGGATTTAATTTTACTGATGAATTACAATCTTTTAAAGCTTCTGTTATTTTATTTAATTTCTTAAAACATAATGATCTATTTGCATATATTATTGATGTAAATTTCTTATTATCAGGATCAAAATCTAATAATTTTGTGTATTCTTCTATTGCTTCTTCATACTTTTTATCTTTAAATACTGAAGTTGCTTTATCTTTTATTGTTTTTATTTCATTTAATTTTTCTTTTAATTTATTATATTTTGAACTATCACTTGATTTACTTTGAAGAATAGAAAGTTGTTTTTTTGCTTTATCATATTGACCGTCATAATATAATGCTAAAGCTGCATAATAATCAAATTCTTCATATTTTATTTTTTCTTCTCCTTTTACATTATTTTGAATATATGTTATTGCTTCTAATAATTTTACATTTTCTATTAAACATTTTATATATTTTAATTTTAATTCTGTGAATTCAGATGATTCTTTTATTAATCTTGAACATATTTCTTCTACTCTTTCCCAATTTTCTTTTTTTTCATATTCATCAATAGAATCATAATCTTGAATTAATCGTTTTATTTTATCAATATCATTTTTATGAACTGGATCTCTTGGTTCTAAAGAAACACATTTTTCATATATTATTTGTGCTTCACCATAATTTCCTATTAAAACATATACACTTGCTAATCTTTTTAAATTTTTTACATTTTTTGGATTTAATTCTAATGATGTTTTATAATCTTTTATCGCTTCTTTTAATCGTCCTAAACATTTTAAACATGTTCCTTTATTTGAATATAATACTTCTTGATCTGGAGCTAATTTAATCGCTTCATTATATAAATCTATTGCTCTTTCATAGTTTTTGGATTTAAAAAATATGTTTCCTTTCTCTTTCAATGATTCCCAATCTTCTGACATATTTATTTGTGTAATAAATTAAGATAAGAGAAAAAAATAAAATTATTTTTTATTTTTTTTATTACGATATTTTGAAATAATTTTAAAATTAATTTAAACTATAAAAAATTAAAAAAAAGTTAAATTTTTCATAAACCATTGAATTATATATTAATTATAATAAATTTAATCAAAAATTAATATTTTAATATTCAGAAAATTTCTGATTTTGGACTCTAAGAGTATTAGGCATAGTAACAATAACTTGATTTTTATTATACTTAAAAGTATTTCCAATAACAAATTGATTAACTTTCTTAATTTTATACTGATCTAAAATTCCTTTTTTGATTTTATTAAAATTCCAAATAACAATATATTCTCCAATAGAAGTGGTAATATTACTTTCATCTTCATTTTTGGAAATATTAAATTTAGCAGGAGTAAAATTATCAGATTGTAAATTATATTTACTAATATCAAAAGGAGTAATTTTTAAAGTTTTAGGTCCATGTTTAAATTTGCCTAATCTTTTTTCGAATCCAGTATTTCCACTTTCAGGATTAACAGTATTAATAACCATTAAATATTTATCACAAGTAGCTAAAATATATTTTCCATCTTTAGTAACATCAATAGCTCTAATTGCATCTCCATAAGTAGTTAATAATGTTTTTGCTTTTAATTTTAAATCATCATATAATCTTATTTCCCCATTTAAAGATCCTATTGCAACTCCACCAAAATTTGTTGATGTCATACAATTGAATTTTGGATTTGTTTGATATTGCTTTACATTTCCTAATTTATTTTTCTGTCTGCCATCTAATATCAATATATTCTTTTGATTTATACAATTTATTATATTACTATTTTCCATTTGACTGAATTTCTTCTCGTGAGTAAAATCTTTTATTTCATAGTTTGTTTCCCATTCTTCTACAATTTTCCCTTTTTCTACATCAAATTGAAATAAACTTTTATTATTATTCTTATCTAAAAATAACATATTTGTATCACTTTTAAACATTTTTGCATCTGATAAATTAATTTTATTTCCTTTATATTCATTAACTGAAGGTAAATTCATAACAGAAAGTAATTCTCCTGATTCATTACTTGGTTTGAAAACTTCAATAGTATTATTATCTTTTGCAACAAAAGTTCTATCATATAAATAAGCTTGAGTAGTAAATTTATTATTAATTTTATCTTCTTTTTCATATCCATCTCCAAAATCAATATCATATAGATTTCCAAAAGATGCTGTTTCATTTAATGTGTTTTCTTTTTCAAAAAATATTTTATTATCTTCTGACAAATCTTCATATGGAGTTAATGTACTTGTTTCATATTGTGATTTATGAATTATACTTTTTAGTTGTTCTATATCTACATTTTGAAAACTAAAAGAATAGGCATTTACTATTTCTTTACCTATTTCTCCTTTAACATCACAAAACATTATATTTTTTTCTTTATCAAAAATTATAATATTTGCATTTTGATTTATTTGAGTATAAACTAAAACATAATTGTCATGTTCACATGAAATATAATATTTAAATATATCAACATTATAAATTTTAAATAATCCATTTTCAAAAAATAAATCTGAATTTCCAGTTTCTCTATTATATTTAAATAAATTTCCAGTCCCTGAAAATTTCTCAGTAGCTTTAGGAAACATATTTTTAAATTTAACTAAAGAAATTTGAACATTACTCATTTGACTAATTAAATTATCAACATCTTTATTTTCTCTAAATTCTTTATAATTATCTTCAAGAAATTTTTCAATATCATTGATAACATCATAATGCATAATATATTGACTTTTTGTTTCTTCATTTTCAGCAGTTTTTAAATCAATTTGAAAATCATTGGAACAAATTAACTCAGATAATTTATCTAAAAATTTTTCTTTTTTATTTATAATATCAGGATCACGAAATAATTCAAAAATGAAAAAATTTAAATTTTTTTGCCACATTAAACAATCATTTCCCATTGAATTAATAAAAAATTTAAAATGACCTTCATTAGTAATTTTAATTTGCATATTGCTCCAATTTCCATCATCTCCTTCTTGATATTCATCATTTACAATATTTAATAAATATTCAAATTTATTTTCATTTAAGATTATTAGTGAAATTGTACATTCTTCTGTTATTTTCTCTAATTTTTTACCTATTTCTTTTATGTATAATGAGCCTGATAATTTCAAATTTGGAATTTCATATGAATTTGGATTTGTTGTTGAAGATGGTATAAAATAGTTAAATATTTTATTCATTGTTTTTATTTATGTTTTTTAAATTTTTTTTCGGTTTTATATACTTTTTTGGAGGGAAATTATTTTTTTTTGAATGAAAATTATTTTTTTTTATTTTAACATTTTTTTTAATTATCTATTTTAAGGGTATTCAAATAAATATATTTAAAGTTAAATTTACACTTGAATAAATATTATATTATTTAATAAAAATAAAAATTAAAAAAAAAATAAAAAAATAACTCAAAATAATACTGAGATAAAAATGAATAAATATATAAAATCCACTTATACCTAAATGAATTAACTAATAGATACATTTTTAATAATATCTTCTTTATATTTTTTAATTTCATCTCTGATATCTAAATCATAATCATTTTCTATCATATCAATAGCAATAGAAACTAAAATTCTTCCTAATTGAAGTAAAACTTTATCATCATCATCTTCTCCCCAAAAAGAACTAATTAAAATTCCATTTTCTTTTTGTAATTTAAAATTTTGTTGAATATTATCAACAATAATAATTTTACTTAAATCTCTCCCAATTAAACTAATATCTTTAATAATATCATTATTTCTAATTGTACAATGTTCTCTATATAATCTATAATCAAAATATTTTCCTTTTTGAATTTCAATATTATCAATTAATGGATCTGCATAATTAGAAGTTGCAGTAGTAAAAATGATAATTTCATAATAACTTTTAATTAAATTTAAGAAATTATATAAAAAAGGTCTTATTCTTAAAAGACCTTCTTTATTATCTTCATTAATATATATAAATGACATTATAGTTTCATCAAGATCTAAAACTAATGTTAGTTCTTTTAAAGGAGGACTTGGTAAAAATGAAGAAAATAAAGGATTACTTTGTTTTTTTGATGAATATGTTATTGAACCTCCTTTATTTTCTATATATATTATATTTCCCATAAATATTTTATTTATTGAATCTGAATCATATTTTAAGTAATTTTTATATACAATTTGAATTTTCGGATTTAATATATTATTATTATTACCATATGTATTTATTATTTTTAATAATATTTGATTTATTGATATTAAATTTTGCTCTATTGAACTAATTAAAAATGAATTTTTTGAAGTTTTTGAATAAATTATTTCTTTTAATCTATCAACCCATTTACTTGTTAAATATTCAGGTTTAATTCTATTTATTAAACTTAAACAAATATTAAGATAACTTTGATAATTTATAATAACTATTTTATTCATATATTCTATTATCTTACAAAATATTTTGGATTTGAGAGATAAATCATATATTAACATCATACTAATTAATAATAGAGAATTATAATGAGTAATTAAATTTTTTTTCCTTTGTTCATTAAATAAATAATCACAATTTCCTTTAAATGAACAATTAAAATAATAATTCCACCATTCAAAACAAATTTTATTTACAAAATTTATATTTTCTTCATTTAATGCTTTAATTAATTTATTAAATTTATCTTCAATCATAATTAAATCCTCAATATTTAAACATAAATCTCTATGAAAAAAATTTGAAGTAGTATTATTTTTTTCAATTGATTTTCTATTATCAAAATTAAAATTTCTACTAGATAAACATCTATTATTAGAAAAATTAATTGAATTTAAAAAATTAATTGAAGAAACACTATTTTTTAATTTATTTCTTGCAGTTTTAATAAAATATTTTGCTCTTCTATTATCATCTTTATTTATAATAATAGAATCTAATTTTTCAAAAGATTCATTATTATTATTTATTTTTTCTGGATTTGTTCTTTGTGAAGTAGATAAAGTAGAACTTTCTTTTTCTTTCTCAATTAAATTTTCATTAATAATAATTGGTTCACATATAATATTATCAGTATTATTTTCTTCATTTGAATTTACCATATCTAAATTATTTTTGTTCCTATTTTTATAAATTATTTTCGTTTGTTTTTTTTGAGGATTTACTTTTATAATATTTTTCTTCTTAAAATTTTGAGGATCTAAATCTATTGTCAATGAATTTGTTTTTTTATGATTTACTATTTGTTTTTTTGTTATATTTGTTATTGGAGTTTTTATATTTATTTCTTTTTCATGTGAAGATGATTTTAGATTTTTATTCATATCAATGTTATTTAATTTATTTGAAAAATTTATAAATTTTTGAAATGAAATATCAAAACTTTTTGTGTTCGGTATTTTTTTTCTTTTTTTTATACTTTCTATATATTCATTTCTTGATATTTGAGTTTTTCCTTGTTTTATTGAAAGATTTTTAAATCCAGTGTTAATTGAATCCATATTCTTTGTTAAATTATTTTTTTTTACTTTTTATTTTTTTATTTAATTTGTTTTTACAAACATTTATTTATCTGTTTTTATAATAATTTTTATAAATATTTTCAGAATAAACGATTGAAATGGAAAATGAAAATAATTAGAATCAAATAATATATATTTCATTTTGAATATCAAAATAAAAACAAAAAATGTAATTAAAAATAAAGAAGTAAAAACAGAAAATATTTTACCTTTAAAAATCTTTCTTTTTTATATAAAGATTTAAAATCTAATAAACCTTTAATTTGAAAATCAACTAAAATTTAAAATTAGATTTTTTAAAAAAATTTTAATCTTTAAAATAGAATATATATTTAAATATTTATTATTTAAAATTAATTATAGATAAATTGTTTATATATATTAGAGGGAAAAAAGATAATAAATATTTCTTTATTTGCAAATTTAAGTTAATAAAATTTCTTTTATTTTTTCATTTAAATTTTTATAACCATTATAACCTAAAACTTTATTAAAAAGTTTAATTTCTTCATCTTCAAAAATGGCCCTTCATTATATTTACACATTTTAATTTAATTATCCAAAAAATATTCCATCAATATTTACTTTTAATATGAATTAAACCTTTACTTTTACTTCTTAAATATTTAATATTATCCATCATTTTGTCATATCCCACCAACATCTTTTGCTCATAATATGTTTTTTTCTTTCTTCTTTTTCTTTTAATATTTATGTTAAATTTTTTGTTATGTTTGATTCAAATTTTTATTCTTGTAATAATTATTCTATTTCTAATGTCTTTATTATTGTATATAGGAAATTTGATTCATTATTTATTATATATATTAAATAACCTTTGAACACTTTTTTCATTTTGATTTTTCAACTTCTTTTTTTTAAAATACCTTTTAAACTATTTTTTTTGTTAAACAAAGAGAAAAAATCAATAAACAAGAATTTCATTTTTTAATTGATTATTTTTCCAAGAAAAAAAATAAAAAGTATAAATAAAAAAATACAATCAAAAAAAAGAAGAATATAAACAACATATATATTTGAAGAATAAAAACACATATTTAAATAATATAACCAAAATTTTTTTATATTAATAAAAAAATATTCAATAAATTTTATTTTATTATTTTTTATTTTTCACTTGAAAAAATGCTTAATACAAATAATTATACATCAACATCTACTTTTACCTTTATAATATTACAAGATGTATAAAATCTAATTTATTATGTTCTTTAGATATAAGATATAAAGATGGAAATCCAATAATTATTTTTTCTGAAAAAGGTCATTCAGGAAATATTTTATTATATGATTATTTATCAAAATATAATGAATTTTCGCTTTTAAAAGAAAAATGCAAAGATTGTGGAAAAAATTCACATGAAATAAAAGGGATTTCGGTTTTGTGCAAAATGTGATAAATTTATTTGTCATAATTGTCAAATTAATCATATTAATGAAAATGAACATAATATAACTAATTATAGAAAATATGATGGTTTATGTAGGGCACATTTAAATTCATATTGTTGGT
>JAEEGL014503142.1_pt1 | contig 30585 bp, 26 predicted proteins | sample 9134231 | NCBI WGS metagenome assembly JAEEGL01 (sample SAMN16246548, study PRJNA631951) | gut metagenome | biome: gut microbiome; feature: rumen; material: fiber-attached | host: Bos | place: Iran: Karaj | collected 2018-10 | reverse complement strand
AGGTGAGCCCAGTCGGCAGTCATGGCGTCGGTGCTCGTCACGGCACGCAAGGCAATGGGATGCTCATAGGTGCGCTCGTCGCCCATCACACCCACGCTGCGCACGGTGGAGAGAAGAATGGTGCCTGCCTGCCATATCTGGTCGTAGAGCGATACCTCTATCTCGCCGTCTTCCATGTGGGCGGGTACACCGGCAGCCAACACGCGGCGGGCCTCCTCGCCAGAGAGCCTCACCTTGTAGTTGCGCAGACCGTTGATATAGATATGGTCGGCTTCCTGCAGCACGCGTACTTTCTCAGGGGTGATGTCGCCCAAGATGCGGACGGCAAGGCCCGGTCCGGGGAAGGGATGGCGGGTGATGAGGTGTTCGGGCATGCCCAACTGGCGGCCTACTCGCCGCACCTCGTCTTTGAAGAGCCATTTCAGCGGCTCGCACAGTTGCAGGTGCATCTCTTTGGGCAGTCCACCCACATTGTGATGGCTCTTGATTACTTTGCCCGTGATGTTGAGGCTCTCTATGCGGTCAGGATAGATGGTGCCCTGGGCAAGCCATTTGGCGCCTTCAATCTTCTTGGCCTCGGCATTGAACACCTCCACGAAGTCGCGGCCGATGATTTTGCGCTTCTGCTCAGGGTCGGTGACACCGGCCAGGTCGTTGAAGAATTTCTCACTGGCATCCACACCCACCACGTTGAGACCAAGACACTCGTAGTCGTGCATCACATCGCGGAACTCGTTCTTGCGCAGCATGCCATGGTCGACGAAGATGCAGGTGAGGCGATGGCCTATGGCACGGTGCAGCAGCATGGCGGCCACAGAGGAGTCTACACCGCCGGAAAGACCTAAAATGACCTTGTCATCGCCCAACTGGCTTTTCAGTTCGGCTATGGTGGTGTCAACGAAAGAGGCGGCGCTCCAGTCTTGTTTCGAGCCACAGATGTCGACCACGAAGTTTTTGAGCAATTGGGTGCCCTGCACGGTATGGAACACCTCAGGATGGAACTGGACGGCCCACACGGGCAGATGCTCTGCCGCATAGGCGGCATAGCGCACGTCGTGGGTGGAGGCTATCACCTTGTAGCCCTCGGGCAGGGCGGTGATGGTATCACCATGGCTCATCCATACCTGCGATTGAGGCTCAAAACCTTTGAAGAGAGGATTGTCGTTGTTGAAACTCTCCAGTCGTGCCCGGCCATACTCACGGGTGTTGGCTTTCTCCACCTTGCCGCCTTGGCTGTGGGAGATAAACTGCGCGCCATAGCAGATGCCGAGCACCGGCAGACGGCCTATGAACTGACTGAGGTCGACCTGGAAGGCTTCAGGGTCGTGCACTGAATAGGGAGAGCCGCTCAGGATGACGCCGATCACAGAATCGTCGTCTTTGGGAAACTTGTTGTAAGGCAGAATCTCACAGAAAGTGTCCAGTTCGCGCACTCTGCGTCCTATGAGTTGTGTGGTTTGTGAACCAAAGTCGAGAATGATGATTTTTTGCTGCATATAGGGTTGAATTATCTAAAGTGTCAGAGACTGTGGAGGAATGTTTCAGCGGCTTGCAGGGTGTCGAGCTTGCCCACGTCCATAAGCCGCAAGTCTTCTTTCAGATAACCTTTGATTTCCACTTGATGGCATACGGAGAGATAGAAGTCGATAATGCCGAAACGGTCGGGCCAAGGTTCCATCAAGTGAAAGAGGGTGGGGGAGAAGGTGTGGATGCCGGAGAAGGCATATTGAAGGCACGACTCGGGCTGAAGGTCAGGATAGGGAGATTTCACCTCACCCGTCTGCACATTGGTCCATCCCACCAGGCGCATGCTTTCATCGAAGAGCAGCTTTCGTGATGAGGGCCGGTCGCTCACCAGGAGCGTGGCCTGGCCTTCGGCATGATGGTAGAAACCGGCAAGGTCCACATTGCTCAGTATGTCGACATTATGGATGAGTATGGGGAGTGAATCGTGGAAAAGAGAGGAAGCCTTTTTCAATCCGCCACCCGTTTCGAGCAGCAGGTCGCTCTCGTCGGAAACGCGGATATCCAAACCGGGAAAATCATGATTTTCCAAAAAAGAGATTATCTGATTGGAGAAATGGTGCACATTGACCACGACACGGACTGCACCTGCCGCCTCGAGTCGGTTGAGCACATGTTGCAGCAAGGGTTGTCCGCCTACCTCTACCAGTGCCTTGGGAATACGGTCGGTGAGTGGTTTAAGGCGTGTGCCCAGTCCGGCGGCGAAAACCATTGCCTGCATTGCTTTTGAAGCATTGTCGGAAATCATGTGTGCAAAATTACTCATTTTTTTCCAATATATGTTATTTGCTTTTGCTTATTAACCCACGATTTTTCGCTTATAATAAAAAAAGGGCACCGTCATCCCGACAATGCCCATTAATCTTCGTTAACCTGAGTTTTCAATCTGAAAAACTTATGTGTCTACGTTAACTCAAAAGTATGAAAAACCTATCAATCTGAATCCTAAAATATTATTTGCCACAAAGATAATAAAAAGAAACCACAAATATATGATACTTTAATAGCATAAATTTGCGGTTTCTTGCAATTATCAAAAAGTATAGTTGTTCTCCCAATTATCAAATTTTGGAAGTGACGCTGTTGCGCAGTCCCTTCATCTGTGTGAGGTATGCCTTGGCAATGCCGAAGTTGAGCGTCATATCAATCCTGACAGGCACATGGTTGGCATCATCGGTGACGTATAACCGTCCGAACTCCTTGTATTTTTTCTTTTTCTTGTCCCATTCGCAATAAGAAAACCTGAGGCAGCGGTATTTTACGCCGTCGTCGCCCTTGATGTTTTCTTTTCCCTCAAACTTGAGTTGGCCTGTGGTGACATCCTTTCCGTCGGCGATGGGAAAATTCAATATCTTGCCTTTTGTCCATCCGTCCGTTTTATAGCTTCGGGCTCTGACAAAGATATTGAGCATATCGAAAATACATTCGTTTTTCTTCACGTTCGACCATCGGTGGGTACCGTCCTTGTGCTGCCTGTGGAGGCGGACAGAGCATTGGGAACCCTGATAAGAGTACCACACTTCATCGACAGTGTATTTCTCCCCTTCCTCGGCACCTTTACGGAAATAGAGTGGCACCAACGAGGCTGTTATATAGCTGCTGAGTGTGTCGCGCATGATAAAGAACTTGTCCAGTTTGCCGTTGCCTCTTGTTATGAGGCTGCATTTGAAAGCGTCTTTATCCTCATACCTTGTGGAGTGGGTGCTCATGGAGCCGGTGCCCACTTTCACCCAGACAAACTTCCAATTATAATACAGGTTGTAGGAGAGCACCTCGCCACTCTTGAAAGCTGTGTTCTCAAGGTCGCATTGAGCTGTTGCCATTGATGGGACAAAAAGCAACAGCCATAATAATAACGTTTGCAGATGTCTCATTTTGTCATGGTTGACGGGTTGTAAGGTATACCCAGCTTGCGTGCTCTGGCAGCATTCTGCTGGCGTATTTTTTTCTCTTTTTCAGGCTTCTGCTTGGTTATTTCAGACCTTTTCTGTTTCTGCAGCGGAGTGGCGTCGGGATTCCAATCACGCTGTAGAACCCATTTTGCCTTGCATTCAAGCAGATCCGGGTAATAGTATACAGCCTCGGGCTGGAGATCTTTCTCATATTCGCCGGTGTCCCATTTACCATTGCCGTTAAGGTCGGTATAGGCTTTCATATAGTATACACCGGGCTTCACATAATTGAAAACGGCAGAACTGTTGATATATTTTGTTTCGCTGATAATATTTCCCGAACGGTCGAGCAATTGTACTATCATGCTGGCGTTATGCTCGTGGTTTATTTTTATTTCAATGGTTGTATAGTCTGCCTCGGTGATGGTTTTGAATCCTTTGTTTTGCTTGAGCGAAGCCTTGCCGTAAATATCGGTGAAGGCGGCGGAATCGCATACAAGCTTATACTCCATGCCTTCCTGCCACAAACTGTCGTCGCTGTGTATTTCAAAGAAGCGCCGCGCCACATTGCCCTGACCGGTATTTTTTGTGTTGCCCGGTAAGAGAACGACGTGACGTTCTTCCCATACTGTGTCCACTCTGACCGAAAGGTGAATCAGCGAGGTGTCCACCCGCTCCACAGGTGTGGGTGTTTCAATCGTAACGATGCTGATGGGGGATACAACGGAAGGAATGCCTATTTTTACATCCAATGGGTCTGGCGGCATCTCAGTGAGATACGACTTGCCTTTTTTCTTGGCTTTTTCCTGGGTCTTCTCCCACTTTTCGATGGCTTTCTCTTTTTCTTTTTGCCGTTTCTCGAAAGAGTTTTTGGCTATGAAACTAAGTGTGTCGGTCTTTTCCTGCAGAATGCCGAGCGTGTCGGTGGCCATGTATCTTACAATTGTCTGCAGGGTGTCGGTGTTTACCAGGGCGGTGTCGCGCAGCCAGAAATGAACCGTGTCCTGTTTCAGGGTGGATTCGGCAATAAAAGCCTCTTCGGCATCGAAACCGATACCTTCTATTTGTGGAAGCTGCTCATTGCCGTATGTGAAATAGAATGACACCTTCTCGGCGTCTTTCCGTTCGGTCTTGATAAGAAAACGGTCGGTCACCTCGGCGGTGAATGCCCTCAGTGCTATGTCGTCCGGCAGAAAATGTGTGTACCCGGTTTGCAGGATATTGTCGATATGGAGCGAGTCGCGCCATATTGTGTCCTGTCTCACATCGGGTTTTGATGAGGGAACGATGATATCGTGATTGAAGGCAAGTTTTTCGGATTTTTGAGAGTAGCTGTAATTGCCGTCCATATCATTGAGGGCATAGATACGGTATTGTCCGGGTGCTATGCCTTTGATGACGAAATGGCCGCGGCTGTCGCTACGCGATACACGCAGCATGGGTTCCGTTTGGAAAGCGCTGTCGGCCAGATTGGCATACAGACCCACAAGGATACCCTTGATGGGTTCCAGGTTTTCTGCCTCGAGCACATATCCTGAGACCTCCATTGTGTCGATATTCTCTCCCGTTGAGAAACTGTAGGTATAGTTGCCCAGCGGATTGCCCTCATTGTTGTCGGAGATGGCGTCGGAGAAATCGATGGTATAGGTGGTGTTCTCCTTGAGCGTATCGTTTAGTTGGATAGAAATGCGTTTGCCCATACCCTTGATGATGGGTGCCTCCAACTGTGGCGGAGAGACAACCACTTTCTCAGTGGGGTTGTCAAGCTTTATGTATTCGTCGAAATAGATGTTTATTTTCTTGGTTTGTGTTTCTACTGCCTTGTCGACAGGGGTAGAAGTCACCACGCGTGGAGGTGTCTCGTCATACCATCCGCCATCGGGCTGTCCCATCTTGGCGCACCCTGTAAGCCACAGTGTGAGCACAGTCAAGGATAGTATGGCGTATTTTCTTATCATGACGGATTGGAGATGGGTATGCTGTTTTCTATATCAAAACTTGAATTGTTCTTCTCAAGAAGTTCGTTGATGATGTCTCTGTTGTTGGACAGACGCGGTACCTTGTGCTGGCCGCCCAGTTTGCCTTTCGACTTGAGCCACTCATTGAAAAGGCCGGTTCTGGCTTTTACTATCTCCAGGTGCTGCAGGGTGATGTCTTTATAGCGCTTGGCCTCATAATCGCTGTTTATCTCCTGCAGGTAGGTGTCGAGATAATCGGCAAACTGATTCAGGTTGTCTGGTTCCTTGGCAAATTCAATCAGCCATTGATGCCTGCATTTGGCATGGTGGTCCATAAAGATGGGCGCTGCTGTGTATTCCAATACTTCCGCACCAGTCTTATTGCAGGCAAAGGCAAGTCCTTTCTCAGCGTTGTCAACAATCAGTTCCTCTCCAAAAGCATTGATAAAGTGCTTTGTGCGGCCGGTGATGACAAACTTGTACGGGTTCTTGGAGGTAAACATGACGGTGTCGCCGATGATATAGCGCCACAGACCGCAGGAGGTGGTTATCACCATGGCATAGTTGCGCCCTGTCTCTATTCCGCTTAAGGGAACAATTTGCCGGTCGGGCTTGTCGAATTCGTCCATGGGGATGAACTCGTAGAAAATGTCATAGTCGACCATCAGCAGCAAAGCAGGGTCGTTGGGGTCGTTCTGTATGCCGAAAAATCCTTCGCTGGCATTATATGTCTCCATATAGTGCATGTCAGGATTTTGGATGATTTCCTGATACTGCTGGCGGTAGGGGGTGAATGCCACTCCGCCATGGAAGAAGACTTCCAGATTGGGCCACACCTCGTCTATCCGGTTCTTTCCCGTTATTTCAATCACCTTGGTGAGTACGGAAAGCATCCATGAAGGCACACCGGAGAGGTTGGTGACGTTCAATTTGCAGGTCTCAAGGGCTATCCGCTCCCGCTTCAGTTCAAAGTCAGACAGAAGTGCGGTCTTCTTTTTGGGTACCCTCACCAGATTGATCAGCGGATTGACATTTTCTATCAGGATGGCACTAAGGTCGCCTACGAGACTGTTCGAAAAATTGTAGTTGGGGGTGTGGCTTCCGCCTAAAATAAGTGCTTTGCCGTCGAAGAGTCTGCTCTTGGGGTTGTTCATCAGGTAGATGGCGACAGTGTCTTTACCACCTGCGAAATGAATATTCGTCAGACCTTCGTCGGTTACAGGTATGAATTTGCTCTTATCATTTGTCGTTCCTGAAGATTTGGCAAACCAATTCACTCTTCCCGGCCACAGGATGTCGTTGCCCTCATGCCGCATGTGGTCGATATCGTTTTTGATATCCTCATAGGTGTTGAGGGGGACATTCTTGACAAAGTCTTCATAGTCTTTGATAATGCCAAAGAGATGGTTCATGCCATACTCGGTGTTCTTGGCCTTTTGCAACAAATCCTGCAAGACCGAGTTCTGCAACACTTCGGCTTCTTTTTCATATCGTGCCAGCTGTCTTTGTCTGGCAATGAAAAACTTCCTTAATATGTTGGTAACGCTCATGAAATATTCTCCTTAGTTTTCTCCTTGGAATGCAGCGTCTTCAGCCGCGGAGATAATATCTTCTTTTGAAACAGGCTTGGTGGAGATATCGCTCAGGTCGAATTCATCACCGCCTTCATTATTGTTCTCTGCCGGTTCTTCCAGCTGAGAATCTGTTTTGTAATCTATATTGGAAATGCTTTGAGCTGGTTCGTTTTTCGAGTGACTTATAATAAAATCGTCGCTCTGCTCGGTTTCAGGCACAGTCTGCACAGGCATTTCCTCCATCTTGGTGCGGTTTGCCTTGGCTGCGAAAATAGCGTCTATGAACTGTGGTTTTTTCCTGAGTTGTTCGAGTGTTAGTTTGGATGCGGTCTGCTGGCTCTCCTTTTTCGAGTATCCGCTCCCCACTCCAGCTTCCAGTCCTTCTATTATCACTTGATAAGTGAATTTGGGACTACCGTTCTTGTCTTTTTCCTGGTCAAGAAGTTTGAAATCCACTTTCACGCGGTTCTTCTGGCTCCATTCTATCAGTTTGCTCTTGAAGTTGACCTCCTTATAGGCCACTTTGTCGAGGTCGATGTATTTGGCGAGTATGCGTTTCTCCATAAACGTCATGCAGGCATCGTATCCTCTGTCCAAATAAATGGCGCCTACCAAAGCCTCAAAAGCATTTCCGCCAAGATAACTGTTGTGCGAGGTGTTGCTTCCAGAGGTTATGATAAGCTGTGTGATTCCTAATTCTTGTGCCAGCTTGTTAAGCGTCTCGCGCTGTACTATCTTGCTGCGGGTGTTGGTAAGAAACCCTTCTCTTTTTTTTTCGAAATGCCTGTATACTATATCACCCACTACGGCATCCAAGACGGCATCTCCGAGAAATTCCAAACGCTCATTGTTGAGCGGTTTTCCTTTTTCCCGCCGCATGATGCTTTTGTGCATCAGGGCGAGTTTATAGTGATGGATGTTTTTCGGATAAAACCCAAGAATGTCGTAGAGAGAGGAATAAAGCTCCTTCTCTTTTATGAAAGGGAGCTTTATCCGAAAAAATAGATTATTCAGCATATTTCTTGAATACGACACAAGCGTTGTGTCCACCAAACCCGAAGGTATTGCTGAGAGCAGCGCGTACAGTGCGTTTCTGCGCCTTGTTGAAGGTGAAGTTCAGATTGTAGTCTATTTCTTCATCCTTGTCATCCTCATCATGGTTGATGGTGGGAGGTACGATATCATTTTGTACAGCAAGAACGGCAACCATGGCCTCCACTGCTCCGGCAGCTCCCAAGAGGTGACCAGTCATGGATTTTGTGCTGCTTATGTTTAATTTGTATGCAGCATCTCCAAAGACATCCTTGATGGCTTTTGCTTCAGAAATATCACCCACATGTGTGGATGTGCCATGAACATTGATATAGTCGATGTCCTCGGGCTGCAGTCCGGCATCCTCAAGTGCATTTTTCATTACAAGTTTGGCACCGAGTCCCTCTGGGTGAGATGCTGTGATATGATAGGCATCGGCACTCTCTCCCTCACCCACCATTTCGGCGAATATCTTGGCTCCACGGGCTTTGGCATGCTCCAGTTCCTCAAGGATAAGGCATCCGGCGCCTTCGGCCATCACGAATCCGTCGCGGCTTTTGCTGAATGGACGGGATGCCCTTTTGGGGTCGTCGTTTCGTGTGGAAAGAGCTTTCATTGAATTAAAACCACCCACACCACAGGCACAGATAGCCGACTCGGCTCCACCGGCCAGAATAATGTTTGCTTTGCCTAAGCGTAAAAGGTTGAACGCATCTGCCAAAGCGTTGCTCGAGGAGGCGCAGGCTGATGTTGTGGTGTAGTTAGGACCATGGAAGCCAAAATGAATGGAAATATGTCCCGCGGCGATATCAGCTATCATCTTGGGAATGAAGAAGGGGCTGAACTTAGGTCCGTTGGCTTCATACACACCATACTCCTTTACCTCAGTCTCAAAGGTGTTGATACCTCCAATGCCCACACCATATATCACACCGATGCGGTCCTTGTCTTCCTTCTCAAGGTCTATGCCGCTGTTTCTGACAGCCTGAATGGCACTTGCAAGAGCTAATTGGGTGTAGCGGTCCATCTTACGGGCTTCTTTCCTGTCAATGTACTGATTGATATCAAGTCCTTTAATCTCACAGGCAAAATGAGTTTTGAACAAGGAGGTATCGAAACTTTTTATCGTATCAGCACCACTCACACCTTTCAGCATATTCTCCCATGTCTCCTCATAGGTGTTGCCTAAAGGAGTGATAGCACCAATACCCGTGACTACTACTCTTTTTAATTCCATTATTTGACTATAAATATTAATTAAATTTATGGTTTATAACACACGACAGAAAAATCTGCCATGATGCTATAAACCATAAATCGTGAAAATTCAGCTGTTATTTTGCGTGTTCCTCGATGTAGGTAATAGCATCACCTACAGTAGCGATTTTCTCTGCATCCTCGTCAGGAATGGTAACATTGAATTTCTTCTCGAAGTCCATGATAAGCTCTACGGTGTCGAGAGAGTCTGCACCTAAATCGTTAGTAAAACTTGCTTCGGGCTTCACATCAGCTTCATCTACACCAAGTTTCTCAACAATGATGTCCCTTACTTTTGCTTCAATTTCTGACATAATACTTTAATTAAATTAGAATGTTATAACTGTTTCCTTGTTGAAATTCGGGTGCAAAGGAACAAATTTTAATTTACGTGTGCAAATATTTTTTTAAAAAAAGCACACCCCTCTGCACAAAGCACTATCAATTGTGCAAAAATTAGGGTGTTTTTTACAATTATTTCAACAAATGACATAAATTTTGTCGCCAAAATAGGTACACTGTTGAGCGGGAAGTTGGAGCTGACATCAGAAAATGATAAAAATGAGAAGTTTTTTTTGGAATCTAAGAGATTATTTTTATATTTGCAGACTAATGTTTATATCATCAGTAATCTCATTTAAATCTAAAAGTATGTCAAACACCCAGTATTATAACGAGATATTCCGTCATGCCATCGACGACTACCACATTATTGATGACGTGGACAGTTCCATCAACAATCCCTATGACAGGGATACTTTGGAAAACCGCCTGTATCTGAAATGCTGGATAGACACCGTGCAGTGGCATTTGGAGGACATCATCCGCGACCCGCACATCAATCCGATAGATGCCTTGCAGTTGAAACGCAGGATAGACCGCAGCAATCAGGACCGCACCGACCTGGTGGAGCAGATAGACAGCTATTTCCTCCATCTCTACAGCGATGTGAACGTCTTGCCCGATGCTCGCATCAACACGGAGAGCCCGGCATGGGCAATTGACCGCCTTTCTATCCTGGCCTTGAAGATTTATCACATGCAGGAACAGGTCGACAGGAAGGATGCAGCCCCGGAGCATGTGGAGCGTTGCCGCAACAAGCTGGCTGTCTTGTTGGAGCAGCAGAAAGACCTGAGCACCGCCATCGACCAGTTGCTGGAGGATATCGCGGAGGGTCGCAAGTACATGAAAGTGTACAAGCAGATGAAGATGTACAATGATCCTTCTACCAATCCTGTGCTGTATGGTAAGAAGTGATATTGCAGCAGATTGTAGATACCACAATTATTGTTGATGAAGAATAGTCATGTTCTCATAGTTCGTTTTTCGGCCATCGGCGATGTGGCGATGCTGGTGCCTGTAGTCCATTCGCTGAGCCAGCAGTATCCCCAACTGAGGATTACCGTATTGAGCAAGCCGTTTGCCCGCCCGCTGTTTGAGGATTTGGGCCCCAACGTCGGTTTTATGGAAGCCGACTTGAAAAATGAGTATTCGGGCATTAGGGGGCTGAACGCCCTTTACCGGCGTCTGAAGGCCAAGCGTTTCACGGCTGTTGCCGACATGCACGGAGTGTTGCGCTCCAGCTATCTGCGGATGCGTTTCAATTTCGACCGGTTTAAGGTGTGTCATATCGACAAACATCGTAAGGAGCGCCGGAAAATGGTTTCTTCGCGCAATAAGCGTCTGATACAGCTTCCATCCACAGTGCAGAATTATGCAGATGTGCTGGCGTCATTGGGCTATCCTGTGAAGCTGGAGTTCACATCAATCTTTCCTCCTTCGGGAGGCAACTTGCGACTATTGCCTCCCGTGGTGGGTGAGAAGAAGAAATTCCAGTTGTGGATTGGTGTGGCGCCATTTGCCGCCCATAGAGGCAAGGTATATCCGCCTGAGAAAATGGAGATGGTGATAGCCAAACTGCTTTCGCTCCATCCCAGTGGAAGAGTGTTTCTTTTTGGTGTCGGAGCCGATGAGCGGAAGTATTTCAGCCAATGGTGTGCCAAGTACTCCCGTTGTACCGATGCTTCGGCTGCTTTGGGCGGCTTGAAGCAGGAGTTGATTCTGATGAGTCATTTGGACGTGATGGTGTCGATGGACAGTGCCAATGCCCATTTGGCATCCATTGTCAATGTTCCAGTGGTGAGTATATGGGGCGCAACGCATCCGTATACCGGTTTCATGGCATGGAATCAGAAGGAGGATAATGTGGTTCAGGTAGACCTGCCTTGCAGGCCTTGCAGCATTTATGGCAATAAGATGTGTCAACGGGGCGACTGGGCCTGTCTCGACATGATAAACCCCGAAACTATATTGGAAAAAGTGGAAAGTGTTTTTAAAAAAACGCAAAAGCGATAATTCAATCAATATTAACCTAATTTATAAAAAAAAACATTATGGCAAAATTTGTTTGTGACACCTGCGGTTATGTTTATGATCCGGAAGTCGGCGATCCTGAGAATGGCATTGAGCCCGGAACATCTTTTGAAGATTTACCCGAGGATTGGGTTTGCCCTCTTTGTGGTGTAGGCAAGGAAGATTTCTCGCCCGAGGAGTAATTTATTTTAAAGAGTCAAAAAAAGTGTGGAGATACCTGAGAGTACCTCCACACTTTTCATTATGTCATAAATTTTACCTTACTCAATCAGTCTTTTTCGAATGGCGGGATGATGCCGGTAGGAGCTGCATGCACACATTTGATATTCTTTTCGAGTTGAGCCACACTGCTTGCGCCCACCAGCACCGAGGTGACACCCTTTTGATACAAAATCCATGCAAGTGCCATCTCTGCCAAAGTCTCACCCCGTGATTCCGCCTCCCGGTTCAGCCTGTTCAGGTAAGAGAGCAGTTCGGGAGTCAGTTCATTGCTCCTGAGCGAAGTCTCACGCGCCATACGTGAGTCATCGGGTATGCCGTTCAGATAGCGGTTGGTGAGCAGGCCTTGAGCCAAGGGAGAGAAGGAGATAAAACCGATGCCGTTCTGGTGGCAAAAGTCGAGAATGCCTTCCTCCTGCGGACTGCGGTCGAGCAGATTGAGTTTGCCTTGGTAGATGAGCAGCGGCACATCGCGCTGCCTAAGATATTCGTGTGCTGTCTTCAGCGCCTCCAGAGGCCATCTTGATATACCCACATAGAGAGCCTTTCCTGCCCGCACGATGTCGACAAGAGCCTGGAGCGTTTCTTCAAGGGGTGTATTCGGGTCGTAGCGATGGCTGTAAAACAGGTCCACATAGTCCAGGCGCATTCTTTTGAGGCTTTGCTCCAAGCTGGCCATCAGGTATTTGCGTGAGCCCCAGTTGCCATAAGGTCCTGGCCACATGTCGTAGCCGGCCTTAGAACTGATAAAGAGCTCGTCACGGTATGGCCGGAAGTCATCTGTCATCAGTTGTCCCATGGTCTCCTCTGCGGTTCCATAAGGAGGTCCGTAATTGTTGGCCAGGTCGAAGTGAGTGATGCCATGGTCGAAAGCGTAGTGCGTGATGTCGCGGCTGCGCTGATAAGGGTCTACTGCACCGAAATTGTGCCAGAATCCCAAGGATATCTTGGGTAGGAGGACACCGCTTCGTCCGCAGCGAATGAACATGTTGTCGGCATCCTCATATCTGCCGCCTGATGGGATGTAAGTGCCTTTCAGATTCATTTTTATTGGTTGTTGGATTGGATGAGTCGGAGCAGTTTTTCAACAGCTTCTTCTTCGGGAATGTTTTTTTCTATGCACGTCTTGCCTTTGTAGAGAGAGATCTTGCCGCGTGCCGCACCCACATAGCCGTAGTCGGCGTCGGCCATCTCGCCGGGGCCGTTTACAATACAGCCCATGATGCCGATTTTCAGACCCTTCAGATGTTTTGTGGCTTCTTTGATCTTTGCTATGGTGGAACGCAGGTCATAAAGTGTGCGTCCGCAGCCCGGGCAACTGATGTATTCAGTCTTGCTCATGCGCAGACGGGCTGCCTGCAAAATACCGAATGCGGTGGAAGTGACAATGTCGAGAGGCAGGTCGCCGTCGTTCATCAGCCATAGTCCGTCGGCAAGTCCATCAATCAGCAAGGCACCCGTATCGGCTGCCGCCTCGATCTGGAAATCCTCTTTCTCCTCTTTCCCGTGCTGATAAGGAAGACAGAACACCAGCGGATTGGTGAGACCCTCGTTCATCATCTCATGTGCCAAGGCACGCAACTCGCCGGTGGGATTGGCATGGCGGGTCACCGCCACAACCACCACTTCAGGGTGCTTCCTCAGACAGGCGGCATACTCCTCCACTGGTGTGCCGAACTTCAGTACGAGAAACTTCATCGGTGCTTCCATGACTCCGATAAACGGCATTTCCAGTGCCGAAAAGATGGGGAAGGTGTTAGGATCGCCACTATAGGCACGAAAGTCGACAATGTATTTCTGTTGTGGATTGATTTCCTCGGGTATCTCGCTGCCCAGGTAAATATAGTCGGGACATTGGTCGGCAGGAAATCCATTGTTCCCCGTCTTTCCTCCCATATCGGTGGCTATCACCACAGGCACATTGTCGCCGCCTATATCGGCCACGGGTTTTGTCATTCGGCGCTGAGGGCGGAGGAAGTCGAAGTCCTTGCAGGCCTTGCCGGGTATATAGAGATGCCCACTGCGTCGCATGATGTGGTCAACCAGTTTTCTCGCCACGGGGATTTCAGCTTCAGGTTCCTCGCTGAGCGAGACCCTGATGGTGTCGCCGATGCCGTCGGCGAGCAAGGCACCTATGCCCAAGGCGCTTTTCACCCTTCCGTCTTCACCCTCTCCAGCCTCGGTCACCCCAAGATGAAGAGGATAGTGCATGCCGCTGCGTTCCATCTCCTCTGCCAGCAGACGTACGGAACGCACCATCACAACGGTGTTGGAGGCTTTTATGGAGATCACTACATCATCGAAATGCTCGCGCTGGCAGATGCGCAGAAACTCCATGCAACTTTCCACAATCCCTTCAGGTGTGTCACCATAGTGCGACATGATACGGTCGGACAGTGAACCATGGTTCACGCCAATCCGTATGGCGGTATGGTTCTTTCTGCAAATATCCAGGAAGGGGATGAAACGCTCCTCTATCCGCTTCAGCTCGGCATCATATTCCTCTTTTGTGTATTCCAAATGACGGAAAGTGCGTGCCGGGTCGACATAATTGCCGGGATTGATACGCACCTTCTCGGCATAAAGAGCAGCCACATCTGCCACTTGCGGATTGAAGTGCACATCTGCCACAAGAGGAGTCATCACACCTTTCGCCCGCAGTGCGGCATTGATGTTTTTAAGATTCTCCGCTTCTCTCACACCCTGTGTGGTGAGCCGCACATACTCACCTCCTGCCTCGATGATACGGAGCGACTGACTCACGGAGCCTTCTGTGTCGTTTGTAGAGGTGGTGGTCATCGACTGGAGCCTGACAGGCCATGTGCTTCCAAGGGGAATGGAGCCTACATTGACTTCGGAAGATTCTCTCCGCTTGTAATTGAACAAATCGGTCATGGCTGAGTGTCAGTTGGTCTTAAACCGATATTGCTTTATCTCACTGAGCTGGAGATTGGCTTTCTCAATCTTTTTGCCCAATGACATTTTGTACGCATCCATGCGCCCGGCTATCTCCGTGTCACACAATGACAGCATCTCGGCGGCGAGAATGGCGGCATTCATCGCACCATTCACACCCACAGTGGCAACAGGGATTCCGGGAGGCATCTGCACAATGCTCAGAAGAGCGTCAAGACCATCGAGCATACCTTTTATGGGAACGCCGATCACGGGCAGCGTGGTGGAAGCCGCCACAACGCCTGGAAGAGCGGCAGCCATGCCGGCGGCGGCAATGATAACCTTCACTCCACGTGACTTGGCTCCTTTGGCAAAAGCCTCCACAGCCTCTGGTGTACGGTGTGCCGACAATGCGTTCACCTCAAAGGGAATTTCCATCTCCTCAAGAAAAGCCATTGCTTTCTCCATTACGGGCAAGTCGCTTGTGCTGCCCATGATAATGCTTACAACAGGATTCATAATATGGTAATAAAATGTATTTGAATTTTTGTACCAAGGGTTTTAAGAATTTTGGCAAAGATAGTCAAAAACAAGTGTAATACAAAATAAAACCTGCAAATAATGCTTCACCTCCCTTTCATCAACAGCGTCTTTATTGGATGGACAACCGATGAACAAGGCGGGACACAGCAGTTATAGACACAAGATGGAAAAATAGGAACAGGCCACCCCCACAAGGAAGCCTGCCACTACTTGGTGAAGGGAATGCTGGCGGAGAATCATGCGGCTGGAAGCTACGAGACCCGCCAGCAGGAATATCAGACTAATCCACCAGACAGGATTATAAGTGAATGCCCATGAGAAAGCCATGAGAGCGCCCAGCATGCCGCCTATGGCAGCGGTGTGTGTGGATATTTTCCATTTCAGGTTGATAATGGCGCATACCACCTGTATCATGAGCGATGCCATCAGAATGCTGCCTATGATGTGCGGCGCATGATACAGGCTGAGCAGGTAGTAGCAGAAGAAATAGCAGAGAATGGAGATGACATAGGGTATGAGCCGACTGTCTTTCCTTGCCAGTTCTATCCTGCTCCATCCTTGATACTTGCGGTAGGATTTTATCAGTGTGGTAGGCAGCACAACCGTGAGGGTATAGATAAGGATAAGGGTGAACAGTTTGTAGTTCCAGGGCAGAAATTTGAGATAACTGAACATACATAGGATAATCAGTCCCACTACCGGCAGGTAGAAGGGATTGAAAATGGCGCTTAACAGCTTGGCTGCTATGATGATGTCTCTCTTTCTCATTCTTTACGCAGGGTGGCTTTGGGTATGCCCATTTGGTCGCGGTATTTCATGATGGTGCGGCGGGCAATATCAAATCCGCGTTCTTTCATTTTCTGCTCCAATGCACTGTCGCTGAGGGGGTGTTTCTTGTCTTCCTGGTCAACGATTTCTTTGAGGGCGAGTTTCATCCTTCTTGTCGACAGTTCCTCTCCATTCTCGTTGGTGTATTTGTCGGTGAAGAAGAAACGGAGCCGGAAGATGCCCCATCTTGTCTGGGCATACTTCTCGTTGGTCACTCTCGAGATAGTAGAGATGTCCAGTCCGGTCTTTTCGGCGATGTCTTTCAACCGCATAGGGCGCAGGTCATTCTCATCACCATCCTGAAAGAATTTGTATTGCCATCGTATGATTGCCCTCATGGTCAGCGTCATGGTCTGGCGGCGTGTCTTCAGTGCATCGATTAGTCCGCGTGCACCATCAATGCCTTTCTTGGCGAAAGCGTATGCCTCGGGATCTTTCTTGTATTCGTCGAGTGTGTCGGTATAGGATTGTGCTATGGTGAGTTGGGGCAGGTGTGCGTCATTGAGTGAGAACGACACCTGACCGTCGTCGAAGGTTTCGATGATGAAGTCGGGATTGATACGGTCTATGCTGAACCCCTGTGTCTCGCCGAGCGACGAACCGGGTTTCGGATTCAGTTTTTTCAACTCCGACAAAAGCGCGTTCTTTTTTTCTTCATCGAGATTCAGCACCGTCTGCAGTCTGGACCAGTGGTTTTTAAGAAAATCATCAAAGTATTTCTCCACCACGGTGCGCATCAGTTGCTGCATAGAATCCTTCTTCTTGCGGTCTATCTGTATGAGCAGGCATTGCTGCAGACTTTGTGCCCCTATGCCGGGGGGATCGAAACTTTGCAGTATTTCAAGCACAGAGGCCACCTCTTCGGTGGAGGTGTCGATGTTTTCATACACAGCCATCTCATCGGCCAGCGATTCGGTGCTTTTGCGTAGAAGTCCGTCACCGTCGAGCGAACCTATCAAATATTCTATGATTGTTCTTTGTTTCTCGCTGAGGTCATGTTCTCCTATCTGCTCTTTGAGTTTGTCGTAGAACGATTCTATGTTGCCGTAAACCCTCTCTGTGGTGTTGGTATTGTTGTGGCTTACAGGAATGGTGTCTTCCGGCAGGGTCATACTGTCGTTGCCCGTGCTGTCGTTATCGATGGCACTTGTCTCATCGCCAAGGCTGTGTTCGGAAGGAGTCGCCTCGAGCGCAAGATTCTCTATCAACTGGTTTTGTATGAAATCTTCCAGTTGATTGACCGGCATCTCAGTGACCTGAACATTCAGCATCTGCTGAGGTGTGAGTTTCGTGCGGGCCGTTTGTTTTTGGGTGCCTCTGGTTCCTTGTCTCTGCATGGGTTGGAAGTTTCTATTTGAAATACTCTTTCAGTTGAATGGCATAGGCCGACAATTTCTCTGGCTGCCCGTTGCCGTATTGTTGCCATATCTCCCTGCAAGCTTCTGAGAGAGGTGATGCACTGACAGAAGAGCGTTTCAGGAAAGGGTCGTAGTATTGGAATATTTGCATTATTTCCACGATATCATTCGGGCTGATTTGCAACATCTTGCCTAAATTGATGATTTCAGGTGTTTCTTTCACCATCGTGTTAGGAGTGAGTTGGAAGTAGAGGTCAAGGATGATAATGAGCATGATGGGCTGTATGCTTTCCTTTTCAGGAATGGGCTTGAAAAGCAACTCGAATGTTTCTTTTATTTCCACACCGTCATAGAATGCGGCGGCATTGTTGAATCCTTGCATACTGCGCAGCAGTTTGACCAGTCTTGCCAGTTTGAGCGGACTGCTCGAATATTTGTCCCACAGTCTTTCAATCCGTGGCGTGTCCAAATTGCGGAGCCGTACCATTCTCCGATAGAGATACTCGGGTGGAATGTGCAATTCCAAACTGAGCTCCACCATAGGACGTGAGTACAGCGGCTTTACTCCTACGGGTTTTTTGAGGTACAGCTGCATCACCAACAGCCAATACTCATCGCTCCAAGGTATTCTGGATGTCATTATGATAGGTACTCTTACTGCTTATGGATTGCAAAGTTACGTTTTTTTTTCAGTGAATACTAAAAACGGGATATATTTTTGATTTATGTTCCTAAAAAACATTTGTCAGAGGTTGTTGAAGAAGTTTACTGTCTCAACCAGACGGTCGAAACGGTCGATGAGCCAATCGGCGCCAGCCTCGGCCAATTGTTGTGCGGTGCCGTTTCCATAGGTCACCCCTACGGTATGGCACAAGGCACGTTTGCCCATCAGTATGTCGTAGGCTGTGTCGCCCACCACAAGGGTGTCGGCGGCATCCATGCCTGTATGCTCCAAGGTCTTTATCACCATGTCAGGATAAGGTTTTGCCCTGTCCACCTCATCTCCTGCCACAATATAGGAAATGATATTCTCAAGCCTCATGTCTTTTATGAATCCTGCCAATGAGGGTCTTGAACGGCTGCTGGCTATGGTGAGGATACAGCCCTGATGGTGCAACTGGTGCAAGGTTTTCTCGACATACGGGAACAAATCCACAGCGCCAGGCTTGTTGTTTTCTACGAATATTTCACGGTAGGTTTGTTCGCACAGGTCGCCTATCTCGTCGCTCATGGCAATCAGGTTGGTGAAGGTTTGCTTCAGCGGCAATCCTATCATGGCCGCACACTCCTGGTCACTTTTTGGCGGAAGATGCAGTCGGCGGAGCGTCTGCTGCATGGTCGATACGATAAGGCGCTGGGTGTCGCCAAGGGTTCCGTCGAAATCGAGTATGATAAGGGGATGGGGGTGTGGTGTTGCCATGATGATGGAATGCGTTAGATGGAATCGGGCACGGCAAACTGGTCTGCCGTGTTGTCAGAGAGATGGAACAGGGAGTCGGGCACAGAGGCGGAAGCAAGCGTGACAGCCACTGTCTTGAGTTTGAAATAGTCTGCGGAGAGATATACGAGAGAGTCGGCAGGAAGGTCTTTCCCAACGAAAAAGAACTTGCCGTTCCCGTCATGTGCTGTCCCCACCAACAGGAGAGCCTTGTTCAGAACGGTCTCAAAACGGTCGAAAGCCTCTTGTCTCATGGCTTGGGTCACCTCTTTTCCCATTGTGCAGACACCGTTATTCAACCCGCTCAAGTCACCCTCCCAGCACACGGTATGGCCTTGCCGCAAGGCAGAGACCACCACACGGGATAGCGTGTCAATGGGTAGGTTGAGAAAAGTGTCCCTGTATCGGTTCTGGTCCACTTCAAGCACAAAACGTTGCCCGAAGGGATGGTGTGTGAAACTGGAGAGCGACAGGTACTCATTGTCGCGGCACATGCTGCGGCCGAACTCCATCGGCGTGTATACACATCCCAGCATAAAGACCGACCTTGGCATGGGGCAGATCTGTTTTTCCATTATCCGGTCTGTCTGACGGGCAAGCAGCGACGCACCCTTTTGCTGCGTCCTGTAAGAATCGGCCAGGCGTTCCATCTCCCTGCATAGCGGGAGGAAACGGAAATCGGAAGAGGCATGGTAGGCACTTTGGTGCATGGCTCCATAGGTGGCGAGGAGCCGCAGCAGGGTAGGGGCCATCCCTTTCAGGCTGATGGACCGGTCCTTGCCCAGATAATACCTGTCGGCAGTCTGTTCCGCTATCAGATTGTGCACGAAGAATGCAACAGAGAGGGACACCTCGTCGCCATAGGCGCGGTGTTCGCTCTCTATGACGGCTTTTGTGGTCAGAATCCAATCCAAGTCGGGGTCGTTTTCCTGCCCCCTTGGGGAGACCACGGTGATGAGCGTATCCACCACATATTGGGTATCGCTGCGGTCGGCCGGTTGTTGACGGCAGCCGGTCAGGCAGAGAAGCAGAAGCAAAAAGTATACAAGACGCAACATTTGTTTGCAAAAATAGATAAAATAGACTGAATTCTTATGCGCTGAAGGCAAAAAAAGCGTCAGGGAAGCAAAAATGGAGATTGCTGAAAATTTATTCGGAAGGTTTTTTGTACCTTTGCACACCATGCAGCATACAATAGACGACTATGAGATAATGGCGCCCGTGGGCTCGCACGAAAGTCTGCAGGCCGCTATCCAGGCCGGTGCCGACAGTGTGTATTTCGGTATCGGACAACTCAATATGCGTGCCCACTCGGCCAACGCCTTCACCATCGATGACTTGCGTTTTATCGCCGAGACTTGTGCCCGTCACAATATCAAGACCTACCTCACTGTCAACACCATTATCTACGGTGAGGACATTGCCACCATGCACACCATCATCGATGCCGCCCACGAGGCAGGCATCACCGCTGTCATCGCCTCCGATGTGGCGGTGATGATTTATTGCCGCTCCGTAGGCCAGAAGGTGCACCTGTCTACACAGCTCAACATCAGCAACATCGAGGCATTGCGTTTCTATGCCCAGTTTGCTGACGTGGTGGTGTTGGCCAGAGAACTTAATATGAATCAGGTGGCGGAGATATACAGGCAGATCATTGAGCAGCAGATAAAGGGGCCAAGCGGTCAGTTGGTACGCATAGAGATGTTCTGCCATGGAGCGCTGTGTATGGCCATCAGTGGAAAGTGCTATATGAGTCTTGCCGATTCGGGCCGTTCGGCCAACAGGGGTGAATGTATACAGATATGCCGCAGGTCGTATCTGCTCACTGATGCGGAGACGGGCAATCAGATAGAGGTGGACAACAAATACCTGATGAGCCCCAAAGACCTGAAGACGGTGCGTTTCATCGACCGAATGATGCATTCCGGTGTAAGGGTGTTCAAGATAGAGGGCCGTGCCCGTGGGCCGGAATATGTATACGAGGTGGTGCGCTGTTACAAAGAGGCCATCCAGAGTGTGCTCGACGGCACCTTCACCGAAGAGAAGAAAGACCATTGGGACGAACGTTTGGCCACTGTGTTCAACCGTGGTTTCTGGGACGGCTACTATCAGGGGCAAAAGATGGGAGAATGGAACTCCAACTATGGCAGCAACGCCACTGTGAGAAAACAGTTGGTGGGCAAGGTCATCAAATTCTATTCACGTCTGTCTGTGGCCGAAGTGTCGGTGGAGGCCGCCGAGATAAGTGTGGGCGACTCTTTGCTCATAACAGGTCCCACGACAGGCGTCATGTATATCGATGCCTCAGAAATCAGGTATGACCTTAAACCTGTGGAAACGGCCCGGCAAGGATGGCGTGTTTCCATCCCGGTGAGCGGGAAAGTGCGGCCGAATGACAAATTATTCAAACTGATAAAAACACCTCTACCATGAGCATCAACGAGATACAAGACGAGATTATTGAAGAGTTTTCCGAATTGGACGACTGGATGGACCGTTACCAGTTGCTGATTGACCTGGGCAACGACCAGCCGCCTTTTGACTCCAAGTACAAGACGGAGAGCAACCTGATAGACGGTTGCCAGAGCCGTGTGTGGCTGCAGGCCGATTACCGTGACGGACTGCTTTATTTCAGTGCTGAGAGCGACGCGCTTATCGTGAAGGGAATTATCGCCCTGCTGATAAGGGCGCTTAGCGGGCACACTCCCGATGAGATTCTTGACGCCGACCTGTATTTCATAGAGCAGATAGGTCTGCGTGAGCACCTCAGCCCCACCCGCAGCAACGGCCTGCTGGCCATGATGAAGCAGATGCGGCTCTATGCCTTGGCTTTTAAGAGCAAGGGCCATGCGTAAGTTGCGTACCATAGAGATGCGCCGCATCTCGGTAGAAGAGTTCAAAAACGCCGACAAGCTGCCGCTTGCCGTTGTGCTCGATGATGTGCGCTCTCTCTACAATGTGGGCAGTGTGTTCCGCACCTCCGACGCATTCAGGGTGTCGGTGGTATGCCTGTGCGGTATCACGGCCACACCTCCCCATCCAGAGATTCACAAGACAGCTTTGGGAGGCGAGGACAGTGTGGAGTGGCGCTATTTTCCCGCCGCCACCGATGCGGTGGCGTGGCTCAAGGAAGAGGGGTATCATGTTCTGGCTGTCGAACAGGTGGAGGGCAGTACCAAACTGCAGTATTTCCGTGCCGAGGAGGGTGTGCGATATGCCGTTGTGTTCGGCAATGAGGTGAAGGGTGTGCACCAGGCGACGGTGGATGCCTGCGACGGTTGTTTGGAGATACCTCAGTTTGGTACCAAACATTCAATGAATGTCTCTGTGACGGCGGGCATTGTGCTTTGGGAGATGTGCCGGCAAATGGTGCTGCAAACCAGCAAGGATTAACCCGTATTTTTTGCTGCCATTAATACAAATGGCAGGCAATGTTTGGCAAGCCACATCATAATAATGGCTTTATTGAGATGTGTCATTTTTGACAGATTCTCAAGTCTGAAAGGATGAAAAACGTAAAAAATTTGGAGTTTATTAATAATTTGTTTATATTCGCACATTATTATTGATAAACCAACTAAATCTTATTACGTTATGGTAGCAATTTTATTACTGATTTTGGGACTGTTTTTGTTCCTGATTATTGTTGTCTTCGTTTACATTTTCAAGACACAGCGCCATTTGGTGAATTTGGATGAGCTTTGCAAGAATGCCATGGGTCAGATAGCCGTTCAACTTAACTCCCGCTGGGATGCCGTGATGGCTTTGGCCAAGATGGCTTCCCAGTATGCCAAGCATGAGTCGGAGACCATTGTCAACACCATCAAGGCACGCCGTCAGACGCAAGTCACCACTGCCGAGGATGTAATGGCACAGCAAGGGGAGTTGTCGAGCATTATGGGCCGGCTTATAGCTATTGGCGAGGCATACCCTGAATTGAAGGCGAACGAAGTTTTTATCAAAGCCCAGGACGGCATCAACACATACGAGGAGAATGTGCGGTTGAGCCGTATGGTATACAATGATACTGCCACCAAGATGAACCGCATGGTACGCCAATGGCCGTCATCGTTTGTGGCCTCTATGCTTAATTTCCGTGAACGTACTTACCTGACAGTGGACGAAGAGAAGAAATCCAGTTATCCCAATTTCGATGAGGCATTCAACAAGTAAATTCCTGTGGTTGGTCTTTGCGCTGACATTGGGATTGCCCGTGTTGGCCGGTCCTGTTATCAGAGACATTCTTATCGAAGTGAATGTGCAGGACAACGGTGATGCCATTATCACCGAACAGCGCACTATGGATATTGATTCCGAAGGGACAGAGGGCTACATCGTCATAGGTAATCTGGCCGGCAGCCAACTGACAAATTTCCGTGTGACCGATGAGACGGGAACAGAATACCTGGTGGAGCCAACTTGGAACGTCAAGCGTTCGCGTGCAGCCAAGACGGAACGTTGCGGCATTCTCGAAAAGAGCGATGGCGGTTACGAACTCTGTTGGGGCCTCGGAAACAGTGGACTGCGTATCTATTACATCCAATATACCATCACCTCGTTGCTTCGCTCCTACAGCGATGCCGATGGATTCAACTGGATGTTTGTGGCACGTGACATCTCGCCCACACCTCAGCATGTGAAAGTGAAAATATCCTTCCCTTTCGATGAGAAAACAACCACTGAGCAAACCCTTGCTGCGTGGGGATTCGGATTCGACGGCGATGTGGATGTGTTTACCGATGAAGTGGTTGCTGAGACTGACGGACCTCTCCGCCCCGGTGGCTCTGTTATCGTGATGACTGCGGTCAAGAAAGGCCTCCTTCATCCTTCCATGAATGAAACCGGCACTTTTGAGCAGGTGAAGAATGAGGCTTTTGAGGGCAGTGATTATGGTGAGGAAGCAAAGCCGAAGGGATTTGTAGAAAAGGCCAAAGATATAGGCGCGAACTTGTTGATTGGTTTAACCTTCGTGGCGCCCATAGCACTTCTCATTGTTGTGGGTGTGCGTAACAGGCGTGAGCGTAAAAAGGTGATGAAAGACCTGAACTGGTATCGTGACATACCTATGGACGGTAATTTGGTCAACGCCGGTGGTGTGCTCAGCACTTATTCCATAAAGGGATACAGTTTTGACAATCTTGTATCAGCGATGGTGTTGAGATTGCTTCGTACCAAGACTCTCCGTATAGAAGACCATTTTATTGAAGCCAGCCGACTGAAAAAAGTGTTTGGTGGAGAAGGCAAGGTGCAGCCTTGCATTGTGATAGGTGATTACGACACGAGCAACAAGCTATTGGCCTCATCATCTTTGCGTACCCTCTATGATATGTTCAAAAAAGCAGCCGGCGACGACAATATCCTGCAACCCAATGAACTGAAGAAATGGATGAGTCGTAACTATCTGGAAGTGAGGTCGTTTGTTAACGCAGCACAAAAGAAGTTCACTTACAAACAATGTGGAAATATGCTGGAAGACGTGCGTCAAGTGCTTGGTCTGAAGAAATTCTTAGAAGAATTCACCTTGGCCAATGAGCGTCATTTGGCGGAGCTGAGTCTTTGGAACGACTACCTGGTTTATGCTGAGTTGTTCGGCATTGCCGAGCAGGTGCGCAAGGATATGGAGAAAATCAATCCTGAGTTCCTGAGGATGGATGAGGTATGCCAGGCTATTACCAACAAGACCGTTCTGCCTGCCTTCACCGCAGCCGTATTGTCGGGACCACATGCTGTCAACAGTTCGCGTTCATCAGGTGGCGGCGGCCGTTCTTCCTTCGGCGGTGGCGGCGGCTTCCATGGCGGCGGCTCAGGTGGTGGTGTGAGATAAGTCTCACCCTGCCCGCTTTTTGTAATAAATGAAAACACCGCTGTTTGGCAGATTGCCGGACAGCGGTGTTTTCTTTTGGTTATTGTGCTTTCTTATTTCACATATTCAGCAAAGTCGGTCAGGTGCATGTCGCCCTTGCGTGCCAGTGTGTCGTGCATGGCGAAGGCAGCCGGCAGGTTGTGACGGGTATGTCCGCCCTTGGCAAGCTTCAGATAGTCCCAAAGCAATTGCTTGTAGTCGGGATGTGCGCAATTCTCGATGATCAGCTCGGCACGCTGCACGGGGCCCTTGGCACGAAGGTCGGCCACACCCTGTTCGGTCACGATGATGTTCACGTCGTGCTCTGAGTGGTCCTGATGGCTCACGAAGGGAACGATGCTGCTGATGAGACCGCCCTTTGCGGTGGAGGGGCAGGTGAAGATGCTCAGGTAAGCGTTGCGCTCAAAGTCGCCGGAACCACCGATACCGTTCATCATCTTCACGCCGCTGATGTGGGTGGAGTTGACATTGCCGTAGAGGTCGCACTCGATGGCGGTGTTGATGGCGATGACACCAAGTCGGCGGATAATCTCAGGACTGTTGGAAATCTCGCTCTGACGCAGGGTGAGGTGGTCTTTGAAGTAGTCCATGTTGTCGTACACCTGCATGAGGCACTCGTTGCTCACGGTGAGCGAGCAGGCAGAAGCGTCTTTCACACGGCCGTTGAGCATCATCTCGATGACGGAGTTCTGAATCACCTCGGTGTAGATGTTGAAGTCGGGCACATGCTTGTCGGTACCCAAGGCGCCCAGGATGGCATTGGCGGTGCTGCCCACACCACTCTGCAGCGGAAGGAACTCTTTGGGTATGCGTCCGGCGTGCAGCTCGTCGACCAGGAACTCGGCGGTAAGGTAGCCGATGCGGTCGGTCACAGGGTCATTGTCCTTGAAGGCGCGTGCCTCGTCGGGGATGTTGCATTCCACCACACCCACCAGTTTCTCTTTTGGAATCACTACATAGGGCACACCGATGCGGTCGCTTACCTTGGTGATGGGAATGGGGAGACGGTAGGGCGGGTCGAGCGGCTCGTAGACGTCGTGGATGAATTTTGCGTTAGGGTTGTGGAACGAGTTTAGCTCCAGAATGATATGCTTGGCCAGACGGGCTGCAGTGGGGCTGATGCCGCCGGCAGCGGTAAGGTAAGCCTTGTAGTAGGTGTCGGCCTCTTCGATATCGCATACCTCGAGAATGGCCCAATTGACATCGCCATAGAATCCATACCGAAGTTCCTGTGCCATGTGACTCAGGTGAAGGTCATTGTAGGGAATCTCACCCATGTTCACATGTTTGCGGAAATCAGGATTGGTGGTGTAGGGAGCACGGTATTTGAGAGCGTGCGCATTGGCAAGGTCGCCATCAGTGCTCTGACCTGTGGAGGCACCCGTGAAGATGCCCACGGCGAAGGGACGGCCGGCTTCATGCTCAGCCTGAGCCAATTTTGCCAGCTCCTTGGTGACGGCTTTGGCAACTCCGGCGGGAGTGAAACCACTCAATGCAATATTATCTCCGTTTTTGATAAGGGACGCAGCTTCGACTGCGGTCATAAGTGTGTAAGCCATATAATATTATGATTGGTTGTTATTTGGCCGCAAAGGTACGCCAATTCACGGAAAAAGGCAAATTATTCATACTTTATTTTGTCTTTTTTTCTCTCATGTGGATTTATTTCTTAATTTTGCGGAGCAAAGACTGTATGAGACTGTCATAAAAACATAAACAATGAACGATAATAAGAGAATTGTGACATTTGGGGAGTTGTTGCTCCGTTTTTCAAAGTATGACCACAGACGTTTTACCCAGACTGAGGTCTTGCGCGGCAATTTCGGTGGCAGTGAGGCCAATGTGGCCATATCACTTGCCACACTCGGTAATGAAGTGGAGTATGTAACCCGTTTGCCCAAAGGACAGGTGGGACAGGCAGCATTGAACATGTTGCGTGAATACAACCTCAAGACCCCCCATGTGGTATGCGACGGTGACCGTATGGGTGCCTACTATTTTGAGGGTGCTGCCGGCCTGCGCAACTCGAGTGTGGTTTACGACCGCAAGGACTCCGCATTCTACAACCTCACCCCAGGTTTTTTCAATTGGCATGAGATTTTGAAAGACGCCGCCGTTTTCCATACCTCTGGCATTGCAGGCGCCTTGTCGCCCGGTGCCTCAGACGCCACCTTCGAGGCTCTCGATGTGGCGGATGAGATGGGCATAACCATCTGCTTTGATATCAACCACCGGAAGAATCTGTGGAAATATGAGGGTGCCCAGCCCCGTGAGACGCTTAGCCGCATGCTGTCGTATGCTGACGTGATGTTTGGCGACAAGATAGAGTTTGAGTTTCTCACCCAGCACCCGATCATACCTTTTACAGCCACGACACCCGACTATGAGATGGACTTGGAGGCATACAGCGCATGGTTCGACGAGATTCATGCCCGCTGGCCCCGTTGCCGCAAGTGGCTCATGGGCATGCGCAACCAGGTGAGCGCCAGCCATCATCTGCTCACCGCACTGCTTTGGAGCGACGGCAAATTATACAGCACCCGGATCTATGACATACAGGACATGGTAGACCCGATGGGTGTGGGCGACGCCTTTGTGGGCGGTGAGCTCCATGCCATGTTGACCTATCCCGGCGACGACCAGATGATGCTTGATTATGCCCTTGCCGCCTCTACCTTGAAATATTCTTTCAACGGAGATTTCAACCTGGCCACTGACGAGGAGATATTGTCGCTGATGGCCACCAAATGAGAAAAACGGGTGAATATTTTGAATTTAGCCCGATTTCATGTAACTTTGCACAAATTTTGGTAATATGAAACAGAATCTTGTCATTTACAATACGTTGAGTAGAAGGAAGGAACCGTTCAGACCCGTACATGCTCCCAATGTGGGTATGTATGTGTGTGGTCCCACCGTCTATGGCGACCCACATCTGGGCCATGCCCGCCCGGCCATCACCTTCGATGTGGTGTTCAGATACCTGAAGCATTTGGGATACAAAGTGCGTTATGTGCGCAACATCACTGATGTGGGACATTTGGAGCACGATGCCGACGAGGGGGATGACAAGATAGCCAAGAAAGCCCGTTTGGAGCAGTTGGAGCCGATGGAGATAGCGCAGTATTATACCAACCGCTATCACGCAGCCATGGAGGCACTCAATGTGCTGCCTCCCAGCATTGAGCCGCATGCCACCGGCCACATCATAGAGCAGCAGCAGTTGGTAAGCCAGATTCTGGCCAATGGTTTTGCCTATGAGAGCAACGGCAGTGTGTATTTCGACATAGAGAAATACAACAGGCAGCACCACTACGGCATCCTGTCGGGCCGCAACCTTGATGATGTGATCAATGCCAGCCGCGAGTTGGACGGCGTGGGCGAGAAGCACAACCAGGTTGACTTCGCCCTTTGGAAGAAAGCGCAGCCCGAACACATCATGCGGTGGCCCAGTCCGTGGAGCGATGGATTCCCCGGATGGCACTGTGAGTGTACCGCCATGGGCAGGAAATATTTGGGCGACCACTTCGACATCCACGGTGGCGGCATGGACCTCGTGTTCCCGCACCATGAGTGCGAGATCGCACAGGCTGTGGCCAGCCAGGGCGACCAGATGGTGCGTTACTGGATGCACAACAACATGATTACCATCAACGGGCAGAAGATGGGCAAGAGCCTCAACAATTTCATCACGCTTGAGGAGTTCTTTACGGGTTCCCATGCCACGCTCGAGCAGGCCTATTCGCCAATGACCATCCGCTTCTTCATCCTCTCCGCCCACTATCGCGGCACTGTCGACTTCTCCAACGATGCCTTGAAGGCCAGCCAGAAAGGTATGGAGCGCCTGCTCAGCGCCATAAAGGATATGGAGCGCATAGTGCCGGCCAAGGCATCCACCCCGGCTGTGCATGAGAGCATAGCAGGCCTGAGGCAGAAGTGCTATGATGCCATGAACGATGATTTCCAGACACCGATAGTCATCAGCCATCTCTTCGAGGGATGCAGACTCATCAACCTTTGTCTTGACCATAAGGCCAATGTGGATGCAGCCGACCTGCGTGAGCTGCAGGAGACCATGCGACTCTTCACTTTCGACCTTTTGGGTCTGCGTGACGAGAAGGGCAACAGCAGCGATGCCCGTGAGGAAGCTTTCGGCAAGGTGGTGGATATGGTGCTCGACCTGCGCGCCAAAGCAAAGGCAGCCAAAGACTGGACCACGAGCGACCAGATAAGAGACGCCTTAAGCGCCGCCGGATTCGAGGTGAAAGACACCAAAGACGGTGTCACATGGAAATTGAATAAGTAATTATAGGCCCCTGTTGGGGCAACACTATCAAAAGCTGAGAGATGGAACGTAAAACGAAACCTTGTCCCGTGTGTGGAAAAGAGATTTATCTCCATGCGCGTGTGTGCCCTTATTGTCAGGCGGAGACGGAATTCGTTTCCGTTGATGAAATCCGTGCCCGGCAGACCGCCGGCATGGACGATGAAAAGGAACCACTCTCCTCTCAGCCCACAGCCGCTCTGTCTGAACAGGAAGCTATTCAAGCAGAGCCGGTACCGACTCCCCGGGTGGAGCCGGCAGACCTTGCCGGGGAAAAAGCATCCGTGTCTTCACAGAATGCCCCTGTGTATGACGAAGAAGAGGCATCGCCTTCATGGCGTCAACGTCTGTCGTCGATATGGAAGAAAGACAAAGAGATTATCAAACAGGAATATTCAGACAAGATAGCACGCAAATATTCCGGCTCCACCATTCTTATCGGTTCGGTGATAGGATTGCTTTCAGTCATCGTATTGGGCATTTTCATTGCCGTACAGTTTCAAAACCATAAAGTATACGAAATCGATTCATCAGTTGACGGATGGGCCAAGCAGGTGCTTGACAGCATGGATCAGGAAGTGTCGCTCCGTGGCACTACCATCGCCATGTTCCCCGACAAAGACCGTCACTATATGTTGTATCTCCAGAATAAATACCTGCATGTTTTCGATGCCAAGAACCGCGTGGATGAGATTTTCGATTTGGAGGACGCAAATGCCCGGGCGGTAGTGGACTATACCGGCAGCGGAGTGCTGAATGCTTATCTTAGTCCAAACGAAAAGTACGTGCTGGTGGTCGCGTCGCGGGCTCCGGGCAACACCGAATGCGGTCTGTATAGGATTGAGACAGCCACAAAGATAGTGCAGTATATAGACCGGGGCCGTGTGACCCCCGACAAAGAGGGCTATCAGGTACAGTCATTGGGCCGTGTGGCCCGTTATGATGCCAATGGAGAGCGTATCGCGGGCATGAGTGGCGATGAGGCTGAAAGGGCCATGCAGCAGCGTCAGGTGACACGCACGCAGCGCGAGCCATCCAAGACAGACGAAGGCAAAGAGGTCTCAGCGCCGGCACCCTCTGTGACACAGCAGATAACACCGAAAGTGGACTTAGCCCCCAAACCCAAAGTTCCGGAGAAAATAACCATCAAGCCTGTGGAATAGTAAACTTCGAAACACAAATGCTAATCAGTAAAAAAGGAAAGGTGGGAGAAAATAGTTTCTCCCTCTCATAATTGCAATTATTCAGGATGGACACCCAAAAAAAGATTCTTTTGCTGTTGCTGTGTGCCGTAGTGGCCATGGTGATGTATGCTATAAATCCCATTGACTTGTCGTTTGCCAGCCAGCCCCTGAAGAAAATTAAGATAGCCATGCTTCAGGAGATAAATGACACGACGGCGTTGAAAGAACAGGCCGACACTGTGCCTGTGAAAGTGAAAGACACCACTCCTCAGACCATATTGTTCATCGGTGACTCCATGCTCGAGGGACTTGCACGCCGT
>JAEEGL013348136.1_pt1 | contig 30586 bp, 26 predicted proteins | sample 9134231 | NCBI WGS metagenome assembly JAEEGL01 (sample SAMN16246548, study PRJNA631951) | gut metagenome | biome: gut microbiome; feature: rumen; material: fiber-attached | host: Bos | place: Iran: Karaj | collected 2018-10 | reverse complement strand
CTCAGATGCAAAAAGCGGTTTTGCTGTTGACGGCAGCATCAGCGGCAGGCTGAACGTGACTTTTGATAAAAACGCGGCGGGCTCTTTTCCTGCGGATAAGCTTGAGGGATTAAAAGAGATACTGTCTCTCGATCCCCGTCCCGGTTATATTGAAGATGAAGAGCGTATATACGGCTTTCCTTTTGCGGGGTATGAAATAAAGTTTAAAGTAAAAGGCAAAAATCTGACGGTAACCGAAATAACCGAAAACCTATAAAGAAATCCGGCGATTATTAATCGCCGGATTTTTATTTTTAAATATTCTCTCTGTATTTTTTCCTGACAAATCTGAAAATGATATAAGCGGCGCATATCAGCAGAAATACTCCTATACATATGCCGTATTTTACGGTATCGCCTGTCATATCCTCTCCGGTTGATGAAACAACCGTATCATCGCCGAAAAAGACATATTTATATGAGCCGTTGGACGGAATATAATTCTTTACGTCATCCCATAAAGTGCTCATCAGGTCAAGAGTATGCTTTGAAAGGTTACTGAAAATCTGAGTTTTGAAAGCGCCTTCCTCGGGGTAAAGCAATTCATCCTCAAAATACTCATAGTCAGGGTTGGTGTAAACCGCCTCATTAGGGCTGCCGTAGCAGATATACTCGGCATTGGCAAGCGCAACATCCGGCTCATTCAAAAAGTTCAGATAAAGCTCGGCGGCAAGCTTGTTTTTGGCTCCTTTTAAAATACAAGCACAGTCAACAAAATAGTTAACGCCTTCTTTGGGATAAACAAACTCAAGGTCATCGTTGTTTTCCTTCATTGTGAGGAAATCGCCTACATAATAAGGGCCGAGTGCAGCTTCACCGGACTCCATTTTCAGGAATATTTCGTCATTCACATAAACAGGGGCAACTGTTTTCTGCTCTTTGAGCAGCGTCGCGGCTGTCCTCCAGGCAACATCGGACTCCATATTGTAATCCATTCCGAGCAGACTCTGCGCAATTGCAAAAGCGTCTCTGGGGTTATTGAACATAAGGATATCGTTTGTGTAATCCTCATCCCAAAGAATTGCCCAGCTGTCGGGAATTTCGTCAACCATTGTTGAATTATAAATGAGACCGACATAAGAAACAGTATAAGGAACAGAATACTTGTTTTCGGGATCATAACTGAGATTTCTGTATTTTTCCGGAATATAAGAAAAATTGGGTATATTTGAAAAATCTATTTCCTCGAGCAGATCCTCAGCTATCATACGCTCAACCATATAGTCCGACGGGAAAACAACATCGTAAGACACTCCGCCGCTCTTGAGCTTTGAATACATAGCTTCATTATTATCGTATGTATCGTATATTACCTGTATGCCGTATTTTTCGGTGAAGGCAGCATTGACATCAAGAGTATCATCCTGACCGTCTGAAATGTATTCGCCCCAATTATAAACATACAGCTTTGTGCCTCTCAGGGCCTCTATTTCCGTGCTTCTTGCCTGAGCGCCCGCATTGACGGCGGGAAATGCACATAATACAAATATAACGGAAAAAACCGAGCAAATTATTTTTTTCATCTGTACATCTCCCTGTGTTTTTTAACTTCTTTCTGTTCGCTCTTCTGCTGGAAGGAATTATAGAGAATAAGCAGTACAAGAATGCTTACAAAAATAATTGCGGCAAGAGCGTACATATCGGGCTTCACTCTCTTCTTTGTCATGGAATAAATAACAATCGGAAGAGTCTGGAAGCCGGGTCCTCCGGTAAAATAGCTTATTATGAAATCGTCAAGCGAAAGAGTAAACGCCATAATCATACCGGTAATGATAGCAGGGGTAATCGCAGGCAGCACTACCTTAAAGAACGACACAAAAGGTCTGCAACCAAGATCCTGTGCGGCTTCCGAAAGGTTTTTATCAGTCTGTCTTAGCTTTGGAAGCACGGTCAGAATAACATAAGGAAGATTAAACGTGATATGTGCAATAAGCAGTGTGCCGAAGCCGAGAACGGAATCAACTTTTATAATTCTGCCGATGAAAACAAAGAGAAGCATCATTGAAATACCGGTTACTATTTCAGGATTCATCATCGGAATATTTGTAACCGCCATAATTGATGACCTGAGAGGGCTTCGCCTGTATTTTTCGAGACCGACGGCAGCCGCAGTGCCAAGAACCGTGGATATTACAGAAGATGAGACAGCGAGAATAAGCGTATTCCTGACAGCTTTGAGCGTTGCGGAGTCGTGAATAAGCGACTTATACCAATGCAGCGAAAAGCCCTGCATGACAACCGTGCTTGTTGAGCCGTTAAATGAATAAACCACAAGCACGGCAATCGGAGCATACAGAAAGAAAAATATGAGGAAGATGTAAATCTTTGAAACAGCCTTCATATAACCATCTCCCCCTCATCGGAAAAGTGATTCATAATAGCCATTGAAGCAAGAATGAGAATCATAAGAACAAATGAGATTGATGCACCGAGATTGTAATTATATGACTGCTGGAACTGTCTCTCAATAACATCACCTATCAGGTCAAATGAGCCTCCGCCGAGCTTCTGAGAAATATAGAACGTACTTACCGAAGGCACAAAAACCATGGTAATACCGCTGACTACGCCGGGCATACTCATAGGAATAATACAACGCTTTATGACCGTAAACCTGCTTCCGCCGAGGTCCTGGCAGGCTTCTATCATTGAAAAATCAAGCTTGGCCATGACCGAGTAAATGGGCATAATCATATAAGGCAGGAAATTATAAACCATACCGAGTATAACGGCACCGCCGGTGTTTATCATATGAACGGGATGAATACCGATTTTGGCAAGGAACGAATTGATGATACCGGTATCCTGAAGTATTGCCATCCAGGAATAGGTCCTGATAAGGAAACTCATCCACATAGGAAGCATAACAAGCATAATCATCGTGCGCTGAATCTTATCGGTTTTCTGAGAAATAATGTAAGCGGTTGGGAAAGCGATAACAAGGCAGATTAAGGTTGCCACTATTCCAAACCAGATAGAGCGCAGAAATGTGGGGATATATTTATAAAGCGCCTGTATGCTCACAAGGCTGAAACTCCCCGAAGCATCTGTGAAAGAATAATATATAACAAAAATCAGAGGAGCAACAATGAAAAGAGCCGCCCAGACAATATAGGGAGCGGAAATCAGCTTCGCTCTGAATGCAGCGCGGTCTTTCATTCCTCTTCCTCCTCTGCAGGCTTTGAGAGCTCGTCAAACTCTTCGCTGAATGAGCTGTAGTCGCCGTAAAGGCCGGAGTAACGGCTCTTTTTCATAATGTGGATAGCGTCCGGCTCAATATAAAGCCCGATATTTGCGCCAACCGGCTGATAGTCGGTAGTCTGAATCATCCATTTGAATCCGCCTATATCAACGATAATCTCAAAATGAACGCCTTTGAAGGTAACGGATGTAACTACACCCTTCAGCATACCGCTTTCGGTGCTTACAACATCAACATCCTCGGGTCTGACGACAACATCGACCGCTTCGTCTTTATCGAAGCCTTTATCAAGACAAACGAATTTGCAGCCCGAAAACTCAACAAGACAGTCGTCGTGCATTATGCCGTCAAGAATATTGCTTTCACCTATAAAGTCGGCAACAAAAGCGTTTTTAGGCTCATTGTAAATATCGGTGGGGGTGCCGATTTGCTGAATAACGCCTCCGTCCATAACAACTATGGTGTCACTCATCGAAAGGGCTTCCTCCTGGTCATGGGTAACATAAACAAATGTTATGCCGAGACGCTGCTGAATACCTTTAAGCTCAGCCTGCATATCCTTGCGAAGCTTTAAGTCAAGAGCGCCCAGGGGTTCGTCAAGTAAAAGCACTCTCGGATGAACGGCAAGAGCTCTGGCTATGGCAACTCTCTGTTGCTGGCCGCCGGAAAGAGAGTTAATATTGCGTTTTTCAAAACCTTTCAGGTTCACAAGCTCAAGCATTTCCTCAACAGTTGCTTTGATTTCCTTTTCTTTGAGCTTTTTAATGCGAAGGCCGAAGGCGACATTTTCATAAACATTCAGATGAGGGAAAAGAGCGTATCTCTGAAAAATAGTGTTTACCTGACGCTTATGTGGAGGAAGGTAATTGATTTTTTTACCGTCAAAAATAACCTCTCCTTCGTCGGGATTGATAAAGCCCGCTATTATCCTTAAAGTTGTGGTCTTACCGCAGCCTGAAGGACCGAGCAGGGTTATGAATTCCTTGTCACGAATGTAGAGGTTTAAATCTTTAAGTACATGGTTATCCCCAAAGGAAACCGAAATATTTTTTAAATCGATTATCACGTTTTCTTTCAATTATCTGCCCCTCCTTTGAAAAACGAATTATATTTTATATAACACTAAATGTTTTAAAAGTCAATAAAACTTATTAATAATTATAAAAAAGCAAAAGAAATGCCTGCAGAAAGAATCTGCAGGCACAAACGAATAATATGTCAGTTTTCTTCGTATTCGCCGACTATGGTGTTCACCTGATCGGGAACGTTTGTGATAATGCCGTCAACGCCGTACTCAATCATTCTTCTGACTGTGTCAGGGTTGTCAACAGTCCAGGGATTAACGCCTATTCCGTTCTTATGGAGCTTTGTTACATAAGCGGGATAAACGAGAGAATAATGAGGATGAAGGTAATCAGCGCCTATTTCCTTTGCAAAATCAACATAGTTGAGAAGCATTCTGTAATAAGTGATACTTCTGTCGGGACTGTAAAGGAAGCCGGTTTTGCAGGCGGAATCAACGTGCTTGCATCTGACAAGAATAGCAGGATCGAAAGAGGAAACGATCAGCTTGTCAAAAAGCCCGAATTCCTTGACCATTTCAATAGTCTTATCGGCGATTTCCTTGTTGCCGTCCTTCGGCTCCTTTATCTCAATGTTCATTACTTTCACGGAATCGTCCTTGCATATTTCGAGAAACTCCTCAAGCAGAGGAAGCTTTGTGCCGGCAAATTTTTCATCAAAATATGAGCCGAAATCAAGGTCGCGAAGTCTTTCAAGAGTCATATCCGCCACGTTGCCTGAACCATTGGATGTTTCGTCAACCGTGTAGTTATGGCAAATAACGATATGTCTGTCGGCGGTAAAGTGAACATCAGTTTCAAAGCCGTCAATACCTATCTCAAGAGCTTTTTCAAATGCAGGAACGGTATTCTGAGGAGCATATCTGTTTGCACCTCTGTGAGAAATAACATTTACTTTTGACATTTTATATCTCCTAACATTAATTAAATAATACGCAGCCCATACGCCTGAAATTCTCTATCATTTCATCAGCTTTTTCGCGCGGTATTCCGAAATATTCGCAAAGGCAGTCAATGCACATAAACTCCTCAGCTCCGCGGTTAACCATCTTTTTGTGAAATCCGATGTCTTCAGATGTAAGGTCTTTTTCGCACGATATACAGGTTTTGCTGTTCATATCACTTTGAAAGTGTGCAAAGATAGCACTCGCAGTCATGGGGTTTTATGGTTCTCTTGAGATACTCTTTTTTAACGCCGAGGCTCTCACCGGTAAATACGTCTTTCATTTTCAGACCGTATCCGGAAGCAGCGGGAATACCGGCATCCTCAAAATACAGATCAACTCCCCTTTCCCTTTCATCAAAGTTGACAAAAGCTACTGCTATCTCATTATCGGAGAGATGTTTTACAAAGACTTTCATATTGTCATCTTTCCTGGTTTCAAAAGCGGGTCTTCCTTCTATATCCTGATTTATACGGATAAGGTCCTTGTTGGTAACAAGCCTGAGTGTGTCCTCACTGAATGTCCTGATATCTCCGCCGAGCATAAGAGGCGCACTGTACATGCACCAGATTACAAACTCGGTTTTATAGTCTGTGTCGGTTGAACCGGTTGAGCCGACATTGCCCTTGCCGTACATACCGATGGTAAGCATATCTATATCATTGAAACAGCCGGGCGCAGAATAAGCAAGGTTATCAATCTGGCTGATTGCGATATCCTTCATTGATTTAAAGTTATCGATTATATCACCTGTCGATCTGTACATATGAGCGCCTGTTGAGCGTATCCAGTTATGTACGTCATCACAGCCCCAGTTGCAGGCGGAAAACAGAATCTCTCTGCCGCAAGCTTTAAGAGCCATACCCATTTTTCTGTAAAGAAGATCACCGTAATAATGATGGGGTCTGTTGCAGTAATCATACTTGAGGAAATCAACACCATACTCGGCAAAAGTCTCGGCATCGAGAAATTCATGGTCAAATGATCCGGGGTAATCCGCGCAGGTTCTTGTGCCGGCACATGAATACATGCCGAACTTAAGGCCTTTGGAATGAACGTAATCCGAAACAGATTTCATGCCGTAAGGAAACTTGATTTCATCCGGAACAATTTTACCTGTTTCGGGGTCTCTCTCCCTTTTGCTCCAGCAGTCGTCGATAACAAGATACTCATATCCCGCATCTTTAAGGCCCTTTTCTACCATAGCATCGGCCGTTTCCCTGATTACCTGATCGCTGATGTTCTCACCGAAGGTGTTCCAAGTATTAAAGCCCATAGGTGGTGTTCTTGATAGCATTTGAAAATCTCCTTTACAATTATTTCCGGCAGGTATAACCTGCGTTATTTACATTTACCGAGTTCCCAGAAAGCAACCGCTGCAGCCGCCGAAACATTAAGTGAATCCACATCGTGAAACATAGGGATTTTAACTATGTAATCACAGCCGTCAATCACGCAGCGCGAAAGCCCTTCTCCCTCTGTACCCAGAAAAACAGCAAGTTTCTTCTCGTTCCTGAGTTTCTGTGACAATAGTGAAACACTGCTGTCTGAAAGCGCAAGAGCCGCGGATGCAAAGCCGAATTCTTTAAGCAGGGATAGTATCTCAGCCGAATCCTGCGCAAATGACCACTGAATGTTGAAGACATTGCCCATACTCACGCGTATTGAGCGCCTGTATAGCGGGTCGCTGCACCCGGATGTGAGGATAACAGCGTCCATACCGAGAGCCGCCGCACTGCGGAAAATTGCACCGACATTGGTAGGATTCATTATGTTTTCAAGCACGGCGACTTTTGCGCCTGATTGCAAAATCTGCGCCGGCGAAGGATTCGCACGCCGCTTGAAAGCACAGAGCATACCCCTGGTAAGTTTATATCCGGTCAGCTGAGTAAGCACATCAAAGGGTGCTGTAAAAACGGGGATACCGGTGCATCGGTTTAAAATATGCCTGCCTGCTGTTTCAATATGCTTATCCTCAATCAGGATTGAAACAGGCTCATATCCGGCGTCAAGCGCTCTTTCAATCACTAGAGGGCTCTCAGCTATAAACATACCTTTTTCGGGGCAGTCTCTGTTAAGAATCTGAGCCTCGCTCATACGCGCAAAAACATCGAGCCGCTCATCCGAAAAATCTTTGATATATATAATTTCGGGCATATCAGAAAGTAACCTGTTCGCTCGTGTCGTCAGCTGAAAGAAGCGCACCCGCGGCAGGAAGGTTCTTGGACCTGAATCTGTAGGGCTTTGCAAACTCGCCTTCGGAATAGAGCCTGGCCTTAAGAAGCCTGTGGCCTTTTTTGTGGCTGAGTGAAATGACGTTTACTCCGGCGGTGTCCTTTGTGGTTTTGGGGTTAATAACTGCTGTATTTACGAGCAGGTGTCTTCCGGATGAAGATACAAGAACGACCTCAGTATCCTCGGGAATATAAAGTATGTCAACGAGCGGTGATTTGTCGCTGTAGGCTTTAATGAGTTTTTTGCGGTTTGTAAGAGTTTTATATGACTCAAGGGGTACCTTGGCAACTTTACCGTTTTCAAAGAAGAACATCATAAAGCCTTTGTAATCTTTGTTGGTAACTGTCATATAAACAGGCAATTCACCCTCATCCATTTCAAGCTTTGCCGCAACGAAATCACCCATTACGCTGATTTTGGTGTCGTCAAAAGCGTCAGCCCTGGTCTTGTAAACCTGGCACTGATTTGTGAAAAACAGGATTTCCTTGCTGTTGGTGGTTTCAACAGTCTGTGCGATATAGTCCCCGTCTTTGAACTTATGAGCGTTGCTCATTCTGAGAGACTGAGGAGTGACTTTCTTGAAATAACCCTCTTTTGTGAAGAAAAGGGTTACGGGATAATCGGGCACTTCTTCCTCTTCTTCTTCAACCTCGGTGTCATAAGAATATGAAATCTCAGTTTTGCGGGGCTTTGCATATTTTTTGACAACTTCTTTAAGCTCAAAAGAAATAATTCTCTTGATTCTGCCGGGGTTTTCAAGAATCTCTTCAAAATCCTTTATAGCAGCTTCAAGCTTTTCAATATCCTGAAGGCGTTTGAGAATATACTCTTTGTTGAGATGGCGCAGCTTAATCTCGGCAACATACTCCGCTTGAGTTTTGTCAATTCTGAAGCCTATCATAAGATTTGGCACTACTTCGCTCTCTTCGTCGGTATTCCTGATGATGGATATTGCCTTGTCAATATCCAGCAAAATCTTTTCAAGACCGCGCAGAAGATGAAGGCGGTCCTTAGCGCGCTTAAGGTCAAAAGACGTTCTCCTGCGTATACATTCCATTCTGAACGCTATCCATTCATTGAGTATCTCCGTAACACCCATTACTCTGGGATAGCCGTTTACAAGGATATTGAAATTGGCATTGAAAGCGGATTCGAGAGGAGTGGAGGCATAAAGACGGCTCATAAGCTTATCGGGGTCGGTTCCCCTTTTGACATCAATGGCGATTTTAAGGCCTTTGATGTCTGTCTCGTCTCTGATGTCGTTTATCTCACGGAATTTGCCGTCTTTAACCTTTTCAATGACCTTATCGATTATATCTTCAACCGTGGTCGTAGGCGGGATTTCCTTAACTTCAATGCAGTTGTTTGCCTTATCAAATTCATATCTGGCGCGTACTTTGATTCTTCCCCTGCCGTTAGTGTAAATCTCCTCGATAGCGGCGCGGTCATAAAGAAGGATTCCGCCGCCCGAAAAATCAGGAGCGGGAAGTGCGTCATAAATATCGGCGTGCGGATTCTTGAGAAGCAGAACAGTTGCATTGCAGATTTCTTCAAGATTAAAAGAGCATACGGCGCTTGCCATGCCCGCGGCAATGCCGATATTGGGGTTTACAAGTATCGAAGGGAACGTAACCGGAAGCAACACCGGCTCTTTTTTTGTATTATCGTAGTTATCAACCATATCGACAGCATCTTTGTCGATATCCGAAAACAGCTCTGTGCAGATTTTATCAAGCTTAGCCTCGGTATAACGGGAAGCCGCGCAAACAATATTCTTTGAATAAGCTTTGCCGAAAGAACCTTTTGAATCAACATAGGGATGAAGCAGAGCCTCATACCCTCTAGAAAGCCTGACCATGGCATCATATATCGCGGCGTCACCGTGAGGATTGAGCTTCATCACTTCGCCGACAATATTGGTTGATTTGACCCTGCCCGAGTTAAGCAGACCGATTTTATACATTGTATAAAGGATTTTACGCTGAGATGGCTTGAAGCCGTCAATAGCAGGTATCGCACGGCTCAGGATTATGCTCATGGCGTAGGGCATGAAATTCTCTTCTATAGTGTCGGTTATCTGTTTATCAACAACTTCACCCGCAAGAGAAATATGCGTTTTATCGTCAAGCTGTCTTTTAATTTCATTTGATTTAGTCTTCTTTGCCATAAATACTCCAATCAGGAAAGTTCCGTCAGGTCGATATATTTATTTCCGTTTTCCGATATATATTCTTTTCTGCCCTGGAGATTATCGCCGAGCAGAAGTTCAAACTTTTCAACGGTTTTATCAACATCAGAGGGGTTTACTTTAATAAGACGCCTTGTTTCGGGATTCATTGTCGTAAGGGACATCATATCGGGCTCGTTTTCGCCAAGTCCCTTTGAGCGCTGAATTGTGTATTTCCTGTCTCCGATTTTTTCGAGAGCGGAGGCTTTTTCTGCTTCCGAATAGGCAAACCACACTTCATCTCCGCAGGTTATTTCGTAAAGCGGTGATTCGGCTATAAACACCTTGCCCGCAGAAATAAGTGTAGGCATAAGGCGATAAATCATAGTCAGGAGCAAGGTCCTTATATGGTAACCGTCAACATCGGCATCCGTGCAGATAATCAGCTTGTTCCAGCGCAGATTGTCAAGATTGAATGAAACAACATCCTTGTCGGATTTGGGCTTGGCTTTGACCTCCACGCCGCAGCCTATAACCTTGATAAGGTCGGTAATAATCTCGCTTTTGAAGATTTTATTATAGTCAACTTTCAGGCAGTTGAGAATTTTGCCCCTTATAGGCATTACAGCCTGGAATTCGGAATCCCTTGCGAGAACGCACGAGCCTCTCGCCGAATCACCCTCAACAATAAACAGCTCACGCTTGCTGATATCCTTGCTGCGGCAATCCGCGAATTTTTCAATTCTGTTGGTTAAGTTGCTGACATTCTGTATAAGATCGTGTTTTATGCCGAGCCTGGTTTTTTCAGCCCTGACTCTTGAACGCATATTTATGAGCACCTGGTTGGTAATCTTATCCGCGTCAAGAGGGTTTTCAATGAAGTATATCATCAGCTGATTTCTGATGAAGGCTGTCATTGCATCCTGAATACCCTTGTTATTTATTGCCTTTTTTGTCTGGTTTTCATACGAGGTAACGGTTGAGAAAGATGAGATGATGAGCACAAGGCAGTCATCAATATCCTGGAAAGTGATTTTACCGTCGCTCTTCTGATACTTGCCTTTTTCTTTCAGATAGGCGTCTATCTGGTACACAAAGGCATTTCTGACAGCCTTATCGGGCGAACCTCCGTTGGCAAGGAAGCTGGAGTTGTGATAATACTCCTTAAACTGAATCTTGTTGGAGAAAGTAAGCACAATGTTTGTCTTGAGCCTGTATGTGTCAAGGTCATCCCTGTCGCGGCATTCGGTCTCCTGTTTCCAAACCTGTATGTCGGTAAGGCGGTCCTCACCAACCATCTCTTTAAGATAATCCTCAATACCGTTTTCATAGTAATACTCTGTGGTTTCAAAGGTCTTGCCGGTCTGATTCTTATATATGAAACGGACTCCGGCATTTACCACAGACTGGTGCTTGAGCATATCGCGGTAGTATTCATCGGAAACGTCTATTTCGGTAAAAACCTCAAGATCCGGCTTCCATTTGATTCTTGTGCCGGTGTCTTTTTTAGAATACGGCTCCTTGAGCATTTCGCCGTCGGGCTTACCTTTTTTGAAATTAAGAAGATAACGGAAACCGCCCGCGTGCACCTCAGCCTCCATATATTCGGAAGCATACTGAGTGGCGCACAGACCGAGTCCGTTTGTACCCAGAGAGAATTCATAGTTGCTGCCTGCGTTGTTATCATATTTGCTGCCTGCATAAAGTTCGCAGAAAAGGAGCTCCCAGTTATACCTGTTTTCATTCTTATTGAAATCAACGGGAAGGCCCCTGCCGAAGTCCTGGACCTCAACGGAACCATCATCAAATCTGGTAACAATAATCTTATCGCCGTAGCCTTCTCTGGCCTCATCAACGGAGTTTGACACTATCTCAAAAATCGCGTGTTCACATCCGTCAAGACCGTCGGAGCCGAAAATAACCGCCGGCTTTTCTCTTACTCTTTCTTCGTCTTTGAGCAAACGAATGCTTTCATTATCATACTTGGGTTTCTTGGGCATCGGTTTACCTCCGGTATATTTCATACAAATCCACGATATATTGTACCACATATTGAGATTAAGTCAAGACTTTACACAATCTGTTGTATTAAAATTTTAATTATATCTTGTAATTCATTTTACATTATGATATAATTCTGCCCATAAAGGAATGAAAGCGTGATTATTTGAAAAAAGTGGAAATATTTACCGACGGAGCGTGTTCCGGAAACCCGGGGCCGGGCGGCTGGGCGGCAATTCTCCGATACGGTTCCAGAGAAAAAGAAATCAGCGGCGGTGAAGAGATGACCACAAACAACCGCATGGAGTTAACCGCCGTAATCGAAGCGGTCAAGCTGCTTAAAGAGCCCTGCGAAATCACAATCACATCCGATTCATCTTATGTGTGCAACGCTTTTATCAAAGGATGGATAGACAGCTGGATTCTCAAAGGCTGGCGAAAGGCAGATAAGTCCCCCGTCCTTAACCCGGAGCTTTGGCAGGAGCTTCTTGACGCGCTGAAGGCACACAAATATGAGTTTATATGGGTCAAGGGGCACGACGGTCATCCCGAAAACGAGCGGTGCGATGCCCTTGCCGTAGCCGAATACCAAAAATACCTGAATTGAGAGGGATATAATATGAAAAAAGCATTATCAATCATTCTTGCAGTTGTAATCGGGCTGTCGATTTCGATTACAACCCTCGCTTCCGGAGGCGAATGCAACTGCGGCCATCTTCCGCTTGTTTTTGTACACGGCTTCGGTTCGTATCCTCTTTATATCGACCCCGAATCCGACAAACCCGAAACGGCATTTCCGCCGAGTACAGGAGCGATTATGAAGAGCATTCCCGACATAATAAAAGTCGCCAACACTCTTCTTGTAACCAAAAATTACAAAAAATGCGCCGACGCTCTCATGGTTGTGCTCGAAAAAATGATGGGCAGCCTCGCCTGCGATGATGAGGGTAACTCAATCTATAATGTCGGTATGGAGCCGCACGAGCTTCCCACAGCAGATAAGCACAAGGGCAGCGATTACAATTTTGACACACAGTCTGACGGTCACGCCGATCACGACCAGTATGATTATTATTATGACTTCCGTCTTGACCCGATGGAAAACGCCCGAGGTCTTGCGAAATTCATTGATTATATCAAAGAGCTTACAAATCACAAAAAGATACTGCTTGCATGCCACAGTCAGGGAAATACAATAGTAACCGCGTATCTCGCTCAGTTCGGAGCTAAGAGCATAGAAAAAACCGTATTTATGTCTCCCGCTTATATGGGCCTGGGTATGATAGGCAATATGTTCACCGAAAACGTCAGCCTTGACTGCAAGAGCGATGCTTTTGTTCTCTATTTCAAAGGCCTCCTCGGCAAGGACCCGGGCGCTCAGCTTGCAGGCGCTATAATATCGGCGCTTAACGATTACGGCGTGCTCCCCTATCTCATTAACGCTCTTGCCGCGCTGTTTGACGCAGAGTTTGAAAGAGTATTCGATCAGGCTCTTATAAAAACCTTCGGTACCATGCCGGGCGTATGGTCATTCTGCCCCGATAAGTACTACAAAGACGCCAAAGCGAATATGCTTTCAGACACAGAAAAATACGGTAAACTGATAGCAAAAATCGATGATTATCATTATAATGTTCAGGTTAAACTGAAATCCATCATTAACTCTGCACAGAAACAGGGAATGAAATTTGCAATCACCGCCGGCTATAATATTTCATCCATACCCATCACCGGCGAGCCTGAGGTACAGTCGGATATGCTGATTGATACCGAATATATGTCAATAGGCGCTTTGGGAGCAAAGCCCGGCGAATCATTCCCCGAGGGCTACAGGCAGAAAGTTTATCACTCCGGTAAAAACTATGTTTCCCCCGATAATATAATTGACGCATCAACCTGCGCATATCCGGATAAGACTTGGTTTTTCAAAGATCAGGGTCACGATAAATTCACAGACGGATATACAGCTTTTGTTACGGAGCTGCTTCTTTATAAAGGTCAGCCGACCGTAGAAAAAATGACTGCCTACACTCAGTTTATGATAAATGACTCCGAGGGAAAACTTGTAAATGTAACTGGTCCGGACGCCCCCGACAACCGAAGCAACGCAAAAATCATTTTTGATTCAATCGGAGATATGATAACGGCAAAAATCAAACTGTAAAAAGAACTTCCCTGCCGCAAAGCAGGGAAGTTTTTTTATTTATTGAGTAGTTTTTCCAATGCGGAAAGTTCAACGCATACGCATAGAATTTCAACAGCTTTTTTCAGCTCGTCAACCGATGGGAAAGTCGGAGCGATTCTGATGTTTCTGTCAAGAGGATCTTTACCGTAAGGGAAAGTTGCGCCTGCGCCTGTGAGAGTTACGCCGGCGTTTTTGCACAGTTCAACCGTTCTTTTAGCACAGCCCGGAAGAACATCCAGACTGATGAAATAACCGCCGTTGGGGTCGGTCCACTCCGCAATGCCTTTGCCGCCTAAATTCTTTTCAAATGCGTTAAGCACTATTTCAAACTTAGGTCTGAGTATTGCGGCGTGTTTTTTCATATGAGCGTCAACACCGTCAGCGTTCACAAAGTAGCCGGCATGCCTTAGCTGATTGATTTTATCATAACCGATTGTCTGCACGGACATTCTTTTTTTGATGGACGCGATATTTGAATCGGAGGCGGCAAGAGCGCTCACTCCCGCTCCGGGGAAAGAAATCTTTGACGTAGATGTAACCTCAATAAAGAAATCTTCAGTTCCGTTCTTTTCGGCCTCGGCAAAAATATTCAGCAGACGGTCTTTTTTGTCTTTAATATGATGCACGCAGTATGCGTTATCCCATATAACCCTGAAATCTTTTGCTACAGGTTTCAAAGCGGCAAAGCGCTTAACTGTTTCATCGGAATATGTAATGCCCGAGGGATTGGAATACATCGGAACACAGAATACTCCCTTAACGCTCTCATCTCTGATATATTCCTCAATGAAATCCATATCGGGCCCGTCTTCGTTCATGGGAATATTGATCATCTCAATACCGAAATGCTCAAGGATTGCGAAGTGCCTGTCATAGCCGGGCACAGGGCAGAGAAACTTGATCTTTTTGCCTGCCCAGGGGCCGTCACCGGCACCGAAAATCATGCACTGGGCAATATAATCGTACATTATTGTAAGGCTCGCGTTGCCGAAAACAATTATATTCTTTTCCGGCACTCCGAGGATACCCGCAAAAAGCGATTTACACTCCGGAATGCCGTCAAGCACGCCATAATTTCTGACTTCGGTTCCGTCGGAAGCCCTAAAACCGGAAAGAATCGCAGGATCAAGCATTTCGTTTGATAAATCAAGCTGATCGCTGCCGGGCTTACCCCTTGCCATATTCAGGCTGAGCGAAAGGTTTTTGTAATCATCGTATTGCTTTTTCAGCTCATCATATCTGCTATGAAGCTCTGCAGATGAAAGCTCTTTAAGGTTCATTCCGAAATTCCTCCGCGGTGATTTTTCATATATCGGGAGATATAATACAATAATAATACTGATTTTGCAAGAGATTTATTTGTTTCCTGCATTTTTTCTTATGAGTTCATATACTTTATTTCTTATTTTGAAAAATTCAGATTCGCTGTGCGGGTAATTCCTGAACGAAATATCCCCGATAAGTTCAAGCACCTTTTCACGGCCTGTATATGATTCAAGCAGTTTAAGAGCCCTTAAATCCTGAAGACCTTCATAAAACACTTTAAGCCTTATTGAAGGATAAGAGGAGCCGTCCGGAGCGGGATAAACCGTGAAAGCATCTCCCGACGGGAAGGCGCAGCCCGCGTCTGTGCATTCAAAGGGATTTATTCTGCACAGAGAATACTGAGTGTTATAAAAATTGTATCCCCACTGCAAAAATCCGCTGAGATTATATCTGTATGCAGGCAGACCGAATATCCTGCAGCGCAGAGAGGGCATGGCAATAAATCTGTTGGGAAGATAATCCTTGTGCTGACCGCAGCAGCAGTAAGTCCATAATGACGGCACTTTGCCGGCAAATGATTCTATGCTTCCCTCGTTCGGCACGGGAATATCCACATAACCTCTGCTGTAAAATTCATAATCCGAAAGCGCGTCAATCACCGGATATTTCCCGAATACTTTCTTAATGATTCCGGCTCTTTTTTCATAGACTTCCATATGCTCCTGAGACGGTTCATCGGAAATATGAAAGAATACTTTATCTGTAAGACCCCGGTTTTCAATGAAGCTGCAGAGAGATTTTCCGAACAGGGTCAGGAATTTATCATACTCCGGACTGTCAGTCGGTGTATCCCAACCAAAAATTCTTTTTTTGTCGCCGTTAATACCGGCAGCCATTATCTTAGGTGCGTGAAGAGCACCCCACTGAGTAAAGAAATGGCTCATCTCAAAATACTTGATGCCGCAATCCAGGCAAAGATCAACCCATTTTTCGAGCAGAGACAGATCGAAACTCCATGAGTCTTCATTTTCTTTCACTCCGACAAGCTGAACCGTAGTTCTCTCGCCGCCTATCTGTGTATCAAGAGGAGGAGTGAAAAGCGGCGTAAGTATGCAGTTTACGCCGTGTTTGACTGCTGTACTTATAAAGTTTTTGTTAATTCTCCAGTATTCATCGCTCATCGCTTCAACGCCGTAATAATCACACAAGCAGTCGCTGTGATACCAGTTGGTATATATCATCTCCTGCTCCGGCAAAACAGCATCTATCACATCTACGGTTAATGATACTTTTTCATCTCCGATTAGTATAATAAGCTCTTTGGTGCCGCAGACAGCCTCTCCCGGGTTTATTTCAGCCCATATGCCCTTTACACGGTTACTGCTGAGTGATAATTCACCGGAAAGAGGCACAAGCACATCCGGATACATACCGGGACCGCGGTCTATGTAATAATCATCTGAATCTTCATATTTTGCCAGCTCAACCGGAACCTCTTTTATTTCATAAAACTCCGTAAAGCCGGCAAGGTCGCCCTCTGCCGACACTTTCACACTGCAGTCCACGCAGTTTTCAACACCTATCTGAAAGGAAAGACGCTCATTTTTCAGCATTAAAAAAGAATCCAGCCCTTTTCCCGCCAGAGTGGTATCTGGGAATATTTTCTCAAGTGAAGAAAAAACTTTAATATTCATACTCCGCTCCTGATATTTAAAGAATTCAGCCACATCACACGGCGGGGATGTGGCTGAAAAATAATAATATTATCCGGATAATTATTCTGCCGATTCTTCGGGAATCTCGGAAGTGCAGTGAGGGCATCTGGTAGCTTCAAGAGCAATCTCACTCTTGCAGAAGGGGCACTCTTTGGTGGTAGGTGCTTCCTCAGCTTCTTCCTCGGGCTTCTTAACCTTATTTGCGGCTTTGTTTATTGCCTTGACAATAAAGAAGATAACAAACGCCATAATTACAAAATTGATAATCGCAGCAATAAAATTGCCGTAAGTGAGCACTGCCGCACCCTTTTCCTGAGCCTCGGCAAGTGTTGCATAATCACCGCCGTCAAGGGCAATAAACTTGGACGAAAAATCTATACCCTTTGTGATAAGGCTGATGACCGGCATAATAATATCATTTACGAGAGAGTTTACAATCGCCTGAAAAGCGCCGCCGATGATAACGCCGACAGCAAGGTCAATCACATTGCCTCTCATAATGAACTCTTTGAACTCGCTTCTGATGCCTTTACCTTTAGCCATGATAATCCTCCTCTGATTTAATTGTAATAATTATACGTTTATGATTAAAAAAAGTCAACACCCTCAAGATTAAAATCGGGTACAAAAGCTTCATCGGCTGAATCTTTCTGCTGAAAAAAGCAGTTTTCAAATCCGAGTGAAAGAACATACCTTTTTGCCAGCAAATACTCTTTAGCGGAAAGCTTTCTGTTTATGGGAGGCATTTCGAGCGCTTTTCCGAAGGGTGTGTACTGCCTCATAAGTGATACATAGGTTTGAGCGCCGTAGTTTTCGGCAATGAAATCAAAAATCTTCCTCGTCTGTGAAATATTGCCCGGAAGCACAAGATGCCTGACAAGCACTCCCTTAACAGCTATTCCGTCACCGTCAAGCACAATATTTCCGGTCTGCCTCATCATTTCGGCAAGTGCCTCAGAAGCGATTTTAAAATAATCCGCCGCGCGTGAATATTTCCGAGAAACTTCAGTATCATAATACTTTATGTCGGGAAGATAAATATCAACAAGACCTTCAAGTTTTTTAAGAGTATCCGTTTTTTCATAGCCGGAGGAATTATAAACCACCGGAACAGGTGAACGGTATTCCGAAAGAATATCCGCAAGTTTGTCGGCAAAATGCGAAGCGGTGACAAGATTGAGATTATGAACACCTTTTTCAATGAGATTATCAAAGATCGTGCAAAGCTGCGGCCCTGTAATCTCTTTTCCGTAACCGGAAAGGCTTATTTCTTCATTCTGGCAGAAAACACATTTAAGACTGCACCCCGAAAAGAAAACCGTACCGCTCCCGCGAGTGCCGCTGATACAAGGTTCTTCCCAGTAATGAGGAGCGGCTCTGGCAACTTTTATTGCCTCACCTGCGCCGCAGTATCCGTTTGAATTCTTGCGGTCGGCATTGCATTCTCTTGGGCAAATATTGCAATTCATATTATCACCCTTAATTTATAAAAAAACTTGAAAAATTAATTATTTTATGTAATAATATAAAGAAATTATGTGTTCGAGGTATAATATATGTTTCTCGCTATAGATATCGGCAACTCAAATATAACACTCGGTGTTTATTCCGGAGATAAACTGATTTTTGTATCGAGAGTATCCACCGAAAGGTCAAGGACTCCCGACCAGATAGCTGTGGAGCTAAAGCAGATTTTTGCCCTTCACAAGGTTGACATAAACTTCTGCGATGCTACTGCTATAAGCAGCGTAGTGCCGGAGCTTTCATCAACCGTTCAGAAAGCAGTGCAGACAGTTACGGGATGCAAGCCCATGCTTCTCGGCCCCGGCACGCGGACCGGCATGAACATCCTTATAGACAATCCCGCTCAGCTCGGTGCCGACCTTCTTGCGGGGTGCGTCGGCGCGGCGGCTCTCTACCCCCTGCCCTGTATTGTCGTTGACCTGGGCACCGCAAACAAAATCAGCATTATTGATAAAGACGGCTCATTCAAGGGCTGTGCCATAGCTCCGGGCATCAGAATATCGCTTGATTCCCTCTCAGAAAAAACTTCTCAGTTGCCCAACATAAGCCTCACAACGCCTTCACACTCTATCGGCACCAACACTTTGGATTCGATGCAGTCCGGAACGGTGTTCGGTTTTGCAGCAATGATTGACGGGCTTTGCTCAAGATTTGAAAAAGAGCTGGATCAGGGCAAATGTACCGTGGTTGCTACAGGAGGACTTTCAAGAGACCTTATAAAAAGCTGCGAAAGAGAAATGATTTTTAACGGAGAGCTTGTGCTCTACGGTCTTAAAGTCCTTTACGAAAAGAACAATCCGAAAAAGAAAAAATAATCAATATACCATATGTTTGCGTCGTATCATCCCCCGGATGAACGGCAGCAAGGAGGTAAAAAATGAAAGAAAACACAACAATCAAAAAGAACCTTTTCCTGGCACAAATCGCAATTCTGAGCGCACTTATTATAGTGATGACCTTTGTGCCGTATGTGGGATACATCAGCTACGGAGCTCTGAGTATCACCCTCATTCACATTCCCGTTATAATCGGCGCCTGCCTGCTCGGAGTGAAAGCCGGCGGACTTCTCGGCGCAGTATGGGGAATCAGCTGTATTATAAAAGCAGTTACCGCTCCGCCCTCACCGCTTGAAGGCATCATCTTCAGGAATCCGCTTATTGCTCTTATTCCGAGAATTCTTATGGGGCTTGCCGCAGGCCTTATGATGTATCTGCTCGGTAAAAAAAGCAAAGTGCTCGGCGCTGTTACGGCTTCGATAGCGGGATGCCTCACCAACACTGTGCTTGTAATGGGCGGAATATACCTTATCTACGGTGACAAATACGGCGAAGCGCTCAACATTTCAAGCATCAGCTTCGGCGGTCTCACAAACTATATCCTTGCGGCATTCGGCATTAACGCTGTGATTGAAATTGCAGTCGCAATAATCATTTCGATACCTGCCGTCAAAGCGATAAAGCCGAAACTCATAGGCAAATAACTTACTTCCGATTATATTATCGTAAAGAAGATATGTCAATGCTCACAAAAACGAGGTCAGTATGGAAAAGAAAAAAATTCTGATAATTTCAATTGCTTCCCTCTTTGTTATTCTCGCCGGTACCGTTACCGCGTTTATGGCTACGGGAGGGCTGAAATCTCTGAAAGACCGTTTCAGCACCGGTGAAACCGAAATCACTCAGGAGACAGTCGAACCGGTTTCGCAAGAAAACGCAAGACCCAAAACAGCAAAACCCGCATCGGTTGTTTCTGCCGTATTTGAAACAGTTACGGAAGATTTCGGCGCGGATATTGATTCGCTCGGAGCTCTCGGCTTCAACAGCGCGATTTTTGATGTTAACAAAGACAATTATACGCTCGTCTCTTCAGCGCTTCAATACGCAATGTCAAAGGGTATTTATTCCGGCGTACGCATTTCCGGCGACTTCACTGCCGAAGATACAGCAGGGTTTATTACGGAATATAACACAGATTTTATAATTATTTCGGGTAAAGACGAAACCTCGGATGAATACACTGCCGAGATAGAGGAATTATCCGAAGCAATAAAAGAAACAGACTCCGGAATAAGCATTGGCATAATGCCTTCGCTGATAACAAAAATCTCAGACAGCGTTTCTCAGCTGACCGGAGCGTCAACAGCGGATTTTGCTTTTATTCAGGAAAAGAGCGGAGACGAATCATCATTCAAAGATGCTCAGGAGCTCTATTCCGATAACAGCATTACCGTGTGGATGTGCCACTGTCTTGACGGGCTTAACAATTACACGGCAAATCAGGCTCAGAATAAAATTGACAGCATTGGCGCTTCAGCTGAAATGGCTCAGTGCGGCGCGCTTGCATTTTACCCGTTCAACGATATAAAAGCCGCCGACAGCCCCAACGGCAGTCTGGTAAGAAGTTACATTATAAAGAGAGAAAACTACCTTGAAGATAAGGAGTTTTCCATATCGAATTACGACAGCACCGCCATAACGGTAGAATCCCCGGTTATTACATTCAGGGGCACAAGCAGCCCTCTGTACGAGCTCACCTGCAACGGGCAGAAAATCGAGACAGCCGATAACGGCGATTTTTCTGTTGACTGCAAGCTAAATATAGGTGACAACGAAATAATTTTCAGCCACAAAGACAAAACATACAAATACAACGTTACATACAAGGTCAAAGTCCTTAAGTCGGTCTCTCCCTCAAAAGCGGTAACCGTTCCCGGCGGAATTGATGTTGAGGTAAAAGCTGTGGCAATTCAGGGAGCCGATCTTACAGTTTCATTCAACGGATCAAGCTACACGATGTCTCCTGCTGCCGGTTTCTACGGAGAAGACTCCGCCGGCTCTTCATCAGACTTTGTTACATATTACGCCAATCTGAAAACCCCTCAGGGGAAATCATCCCCGCAGAATCTCGGTTCATTTACGGTTTCCGCTTCCTACAGCGGCATTTCCGAAACAAAGACCGGAGCTAAAGTGACGATAAGCGCTGTGGAACCGGAAACGGTACCGGAGCCGGAAACAGAGCCGGTTGCCACAACCGGCGACACCTCCGTGCCCGAAACGGAAGCTCCGACTCAGCCGACCGTATCAACAAGGCATGAAATAACCCATCACCCGTCGGTAACCGCAAACAACACCTCATCATCCCCGACAGTAAATCCGGAAACAGGAAGTGACCAGACGCCTCCCGTTTCTCAGGATGCGTCCGTATCTGAAACATCCTCAACAACAACTACTACCACGAATACCACCACAACCACTGCCAAAACCGATTTGCCCAAGCAGTATGATTACAATACAAACTACGGACTCGGAAAAGCGAGAATGGTTGTTATAACGGATGACTATGTTGAAACCTACTCCGGTTCAAACACCTCATCAAACTCCGTTCCCGACTGCTCACCTTTCCTTAAAGGAACAGTCGATTATGTTACAAACACGGGAACATGCACAGACGATGATGACAATGTTAAATATTACTATCTCAAATCCGGCGTAAAGGTTCCGCTTTTCCGCGAGGAAAACACCTCTGCCGGAGCCGACACAAAAATCACTCATCTTAAAGAGATAGACGGCTATGTAATGCCCAAAAACAATATCAGCGTTCTTTCATGCAGCAACTCCGGCAACAAAACGATTATCAAGCTTTCCATGAACAGACTTGTTGCTTTCAACGCTAAGCTTACAGGGCAGACATATTCCTCTTATAACGGCAGGATGGTTGTTGTTTCATCGGTTGATGCGACAGGCCTTGAATTTGCTTTCAGTGACACCGATAAATTCAGCGGTTCACTGAGCTTTATGAACTCAAACATCAGGAGCGCTGCCACATCCGTTTCCGGGTCAACGGCATATCTGCGTCTCTCCTTCCAGAACGCCGGCAGATTTTACGGCTTCCACTATGAATACAACAACGGTATTCTCACAATTGTAATCAAACAAAAGCCTTCATCCATCAGCGACTATACAATAATGATAGACCCGGGTCACGGAGGATATGATGGCGGCGCAGGCTGCGTGGTTTCATCCTCCACCTGGTCCGAGAAGAAAGTCAACCTTGCAATAGCGCAGAAAGTAAAGGATTATCTTGAAAATGAAGGCGCAAATGTTATAATGACAAGGTCATCCGACGCTTTCCTTAGCCTCAGCGGCAGAAATGCGATGGTAAGAAGCTACCTGCCCGATTTGTTTATTTCAATTCACTGTGACTCTTCGAGCTCCGCGTCAGCCTACGGCACAAGCGCTTTTTATTACAGAGCTTATTCGCAGCCGCTTGCCAAGAGCATTCATCAGGCTATAGTCAACGCGTATAAATCAAGCATTTACGCCGGTCTCGACAAGCCGAAAATTGACAGAGGCGCATCTTTCTACGCATACAGAGTTGCGAGAGTTGAGGAGTGCCCTGCAGTACTTGTGGAATACGGTTTTGTTTCCAACACGGCTGAATGCCAGAAGCTCCAGGATTCATCTGTAAGAGACACTCTTGCCAGAGCGACAGTCACAGGAATCAAAAATTATATTTCAAATAACTGACAATAATCACGGAGGAATTAAATATGGAAAAGAAAAACAGGATTGAAACGATATGCGTACAGGGCGGTTACAGGCCCGGTAACGGCGAGCCAAGGCAGGTTCCGATTATTCAGTCAACCACCTTCAAATACGCCACAAGCGAAGATATGGGCAAGCTGTTTGACCTTGAAGCGAGCGGCTATTTTTACACAAGACTTCAGAACCCCACAAATGATATTGTTGCCGCAAAAATCGCAGAAATGGAAGGCGGTACCGCCGCAATGCTTACATCGTCCGGCCAGGCGGCAAACTTCTTTTCGATATTCAATATCGCCAACTGCGGCGATCATGTGGTAGCATCATCAACCATTTACGGCGGAACCTTCAATCTCTTTTCAGTTACAATGAAAAAGATGGGAATAGATTTTACTTTTGTTGAACCGGACTGCAGCGAGGATGAGCTTAACGCCGCCTTCAGGCCAAATACCAAAGCCTGCTTCGGTGAAACAATTGCCAACCCCGCCCTGACCGTGCTCGATATAGAAAAATTCGCGCGCGCTGCTCACGGCCACGGAGTGCCTCTTATTATCGACAATACCTTTGCAACGCCTGTAAACTGCAGACCTTTTGAATGGGGCGCCGATATAGTAACCCATTCAACAACCAAGTATATGGACGGCCACGGCAGCGCAGTGGGCGGCGCAATAGTTGACAGCGGCAGATTTGACTGGATGAAATACGCCGATAAATTCCCCGGCCTGTGCACACCGGACGAAAGCTATCACGGCATAACCTATGCTGAGAAATTCGGCCTTGCGGGCGCGTTTATAACAAAAGCAACCGCTCAGCTTATGAGGGACTTCGGCTCAATTCAGGCGCCTCAGAACGCTTATCTCCTCAACAACGGCCTTGAGAGCCTCCATGTCAGAATGGCCCGCCACTGCGAAAACGGGCTTGCAGTTGCCGAGTTCCTTGAAAACAACGATAAAATCGCGTGGGTTACCTACCCGGGTCTCAAGTCGGATAAATACTACGCTCTTGCTCAGAAGTATATGCCCGGTGGCACCTGCGGCGTAGTTTCATTCGGCGTTAAAGGCGGAAGAAAAGCCGCGGAAAAGTTTATGGCAAATCTCAGAATTGCCGCTATTGAAACCCACGTGGCAGACGCAAGGACATGCTGCCTGCATCCCGCTTCATCAACTCACAGGCAGATGAGCGATGAGGAGCTCCTTGCCGCCGGTGTTTCGGCAGATCTTGTGCGCTTATCATGCGGACTTGAAAGCAAGGAAGACCTGATTGAAGATATAGCTCAGGCACTCGAAAAAATCTGAATTCCGGAGGCGTTTGATAAATGCCGATTAAAATACCCAACAAACTGCCCGCAACAAAAATCCTGACAAATGAAAACATTTTCATTATGACCGAAACGCGGGCAATCTCGCAGGACATAAGACCTCTTCAGATTCTTCTGCTTAATCTTATGCCCACAAAAATAGACACTGAAACTCAGCTCTCACGTCTGCTTGGCAACACCCCTCTCCAGGTGGAGCTGACTCTTATGCACACCAAATCTCACGTTTCAAAAAACACGAGCGAAGAACATCTGCTTGCTTTTTATCTCTGCTTTGATGATATTAAAGACAGACATTTTGACGGCATGATTATCACGGGCGCTCCTGTTGAGCACCTTGAATTTGAGGAAGTTGAATATTGGGATGAGCTGTGCGAAATAATGGAGTGGAGCAAAACTCACGTTTACAGCACCTTTCATATCTGCTGGGGTGCTCAGGCTGCTCTCTATTACCATTTTGGCATAAAGAAATACAATCTCGATGAAAAACTGTTCGGCATATTCCCCCACAAAGCAAATTACAAAAAATCAATTCTGCTGCGTGGATTTGACGACACATTCTATATGCCTCATTCAAGGCACACTACAGTGAGACGGGAAGACATAATGAACGAGCCGGGGCTTAAACTGCTCGCTTCCTCAGCCGCTGCGGGGCCGGTAATTATGTCCACAAAAAACGGCAGGCAGATATTTGTGACAGGTCACGCAGAATACGATCAGTACACCCTTGACAAGGAATACAGGCGCGATCTTCTTGCAGGAAAGCCCATAAAATGCCCTGTGAACTATTACCCCTATGACGACCCTACACAGCCCCCTAATGTTATGTGGAGAGCGCACGGGAATCTGCTGTATGCCAACTGGCTGAATTATTTTGTATACCAGTCAACGCCCTATGACATTGGTAAAATCAATGAAAAATTATAAAACATTCTATTTTAATAAATTTTTTTCTTTACAAGTAAAAAAATATAATGTATAATAAACTAAATAAAAATGATGAAAGGAGTTATCGAGATGCCTGCTTTTACATTTGAAATCGTAGAAACCGTTGCTGTTCTTTCAGAAAACGCCAGAGGTTGGCAGAAAGAGCTTAATCTTGTCAGCTGGGGCGGCCGCGATGCTAAATATGACATACGCGAATGGTCACCTGAGCATGACAGAATGGGTAAGGGCGTTACCCTCAGTGATGAGGAAATGAAAGCTCTTGTTGAAGCCTGCAAAAAAATGTAATCTTTACTGAAATCGGCGCTGCGTAGGCAGCGCTTATTTCTTTTTATAATCATATTAAAGATATTGAATTAAGCACATTGCTGTGATAAAATACATTAATGTAATCAATACCTTTTAAGTGGATAAAGGAGATAGCTTATGGGTAATAGCGAAAAGAAAAAGTATATGAAAAAATCCGAAATTTTCACTTTCGGTATCGGGCTTTTCGGTGTAGCGCTTCTGACCGGATGGATGCCCGATTATACCCAGACCTACTTTGCTGATTTTGCTTTCAAAGGCAAGGGATTTGACGCCGGAGTCATATCAGCAAACATTTCAACTGTTTTTCTTGCAGCCGGTATTATCGGCGCCGTAATAGAGCTTATTACCGGGTTTCTTATTGACAACACGAGAACTCGACTCGGCAAAGTCAAGCCCTGGATCGGCTTCGGAGCTGTTCCCATGGTTATTATCGCGATGCTGGTGTTCTGCGCGCCGGACACGCGCAATCAAACATTGGCGATTGTATGGATGTATGTGATATATTCGCTTTATACTGCTGTCGGCTGTGCCGTTGAACGCCCGTCAGAGTGTTTCGGCGCGCTCTGCTCCCCCGAGCCATCCGAAAGGTCCACGGCTATTTCAATAGCTTCATTTATGAAGAGCGTAGGTCAGAGCGGCGGTATGGTTGTAATCATGGTAGTGGGTATTATAATGAAAGCCGTAATGGGTCAGCAGCAGTTCAAAAACGCCGAGGCCCAGGGCCTCGACCTTGTGATAGCCACAGCTATATGCGCTCTGGGCTTTATTATATTTGTTATGATATTTTTCATTAACAACAAAGAGAGAGTGCCGTATACAAGAGAAAAAGTGTCGCTCAAAGATGCCGTCAAGGTAGTTTTCACTCATAAAAACCTTCTTATGGTCTCGCTCACAAAGCTCACAGGCTTCGGCAGGGGCGTTTACGGCACCGTTTCCTTATATATTGCCATATATCTTCTCGGCTCCAAAGACCTTAAGCTTGCTCTCCTTCTTCCGATGGGCATCGGCACGGCGGTCGGTACACTGCTTGTAAACTTTGTTCTGAAGAAGTTCAGCACAAAGCAGACTTATATCCTTTTCTGTGTTTACGGTGCTTCCACGCTTACGATTCTGTACTTTGTCGCAACGGGAATAGGTTTCAGAAGCGAACTTATAATACCTTTCCTTATACTGAACTTTTTCTGCGGCATACAGCACGGAAACACCAACGTAACCCCCAATATAATGATTGCGGACTGCGTTGATGAAATCGAATACAAAACCGGCAAAAGGCAGGAGGGTCTGGCTTATGCAGGTTTCGGACTATTTGCGAAAGTCGCTTCGGCTTTCACAAAGGCTCTCGGCCCCTGGCTTCTTTACACCTGGAGCGGTTATCTTGCCTCCACAGACGCTAACATTGCTTATGCCGCCCAGTCGGACTCCACGCTCAACAAGTTTCTGATGATTTATACCATAATCCCCGCAGTTTTCGTTATTCTTCAGGGCGTGCCGATTATATTCTATGATATGGTCGGTGATAAGAAGGAAAAAATCACAAAAGCTCTTATGGAAAGACGCGCCGCCGCATCAGCCGGTGATGCCGACACTCCGCAAGAGAAAACCTCAGAAAATGCTTAAGGAGGCGATATAATGGCTAAAAAAGAATTCAACGTAAAGCTTTACGGAATACTCTCAATCATTTTTGTTGCTCTTATTCTCGGCCTTCTTACTGTAAGGACATTTATCACGAGATATAATGCTTTTGACCCGGGTAAAACCGCATCAGCTTATGTAAGCACCATAGTGGAAACCGGAGACGGATACGGCGCATACAAAATTTCTCTTCTGAGCAAAAACTCAAAATTCGGAGACTTTATCCGCAACAACTTCATTTACCCCGAAATATATGAGAATTACGAGCCCGGTTCATCCACAAAGGGCTTGAAAGGGCTCAACGATGAGTCACTGAAGGGAGAAAAGACAAAAAACGATAACGGAGCTCTTGAAGGAGAGCTTATAGACTCCATGTATCCGTATTACAAAAGCCTGATTGAAGCCAACAACGGATGGGATTACTATGATATTATATTCAAATCATATATCTCCCGTCTCAAAGAACAAAGGAAAGAAATATTCGGCGATGATTACTTTGATGACGAAACATTCTTCACTTGCATAGAATCCAATATAAAAACTTACGGAGAAGAGCTGACCGGCACAGAGGATGTCACAGACAAAAACACAGGCGTGCAAATATCATCGGCTTCTGTCGGAGAATATCAGAAAAAATACGGCGATGATTACAGATTTACTGTTGAAATAAAAGAAAGCAAAGACACCGATGTTATAGCCGACACCGCTCTTTATGACATTTCGCCTGACTCAATAAAAGGTGAAAAAGAAATGATACTCACAGTCAGATGCGGTGAAGAAACCGTTATTGACGAAATAAAAGTATATGCCGTGAAAATAGGTCACAGCTGGTTTATCGATAATATAAACACCGATACGGGCATTCTCTATAATTTCTATAAATAAATCAAGGAGATGACACAAATGATTAATGTCGGGCTTGCAGGCACCTGGCATGTCCATTTTAACGGATATGCAAACCAGATTAAAAATGACCCCAAGTGCAGAATAACCGCTCTCTGGGATCCCGATGAAGCAGCCGGCAGAGAAGCTGCAGAAAGATTCAGCTGCGAGTATGTAAAGGATTATGATGAGTTTCTTGCAAGAAATGATGTTGACGCCGTTTCCGTGTGCACCTCAACTAATCTTCATAAAGAAATTATCATAAAAGCCGCTCAGGCCGGCAAACACATTTTCACTGAAAAAGTGCTTTGCTTTACTGAAAAGGAAGCTCTTGATGTTGCGCAAGAGGTTAAAAAAAGCGGAGTAAAATTCTGCATATCCTTCCCCTGGCGTTCAAGAAGCGATTTCCAGTGGGTAAAAAGCGCTGTTGACAGCGGCCTTATAGGCGAAGTGAATTACTGCAGGATGAGAAATGCGCATAACGGCGCTTCATCAGGCTGGCTTCCGGCAACTTTTTATGACAGAGAAACCTGCGGCGGCGGAGCTATGATGGACCTCGGCGCTCACTCAATGTATCTGCTTAACTGGATTATGGGCGAGCCCGTTAAGGCTGCATCTGCGTTTACAAACGTGATGGTTCAATCAGTTGAAGACAACGCTGTAACAATAATCACATACAAAAACGGCGGTATAGGTGTAAGTGAAACCGCTTTTGTAGCCGAAAACAATCCGTTTGAGCTTGAGCTTGTCGGCTCAAAGGGCACAATACTCTCCGGCGGTTTTCTCGATAAAACCGCTTATAACACCGGTGACGGATGGGTTTTTCCGAAACTGCCGTCAGCGCTCCCCTCTCCGCTTGAAATGTGGACCGACGGAATCGAAAACGGTACTCCCATCCCTTACGGAATTGACGACGCCGTGGCTCTCTCAAAGATAATGGAGCTGGCTTACAGCAACATAATCTGAGCCGAATAATACTATATTTAAAACGCTCCCCGAAATTACGGAGAGCGTTTTATTATGTGTCAAAGCACGGAAACGGTGATTTTATTTATCACAACATCTTTGAGCGGCTTGTCGGAAGCGCTTCGCTCAACCGACGCAATGCTGTCAACAACATCCATGCCGTCATATACCTGACCGAAAACAGTATGCTTGTAATCCAGCCACGGCGTGCCGCCGAGGTTTGCGTAATCATCCACACATTCAGCAGGGAAATGCTCGGGAAGGTCTTTCATCTGACCGAGGAGGCCGGAATCAACCGAATGGAGCTGCACAATAAAGAACTGGCTGCCGTTAGTGCCCGGGCCCGCATTTGCCATTGAAAGCGCACCGCAGATATTATGATAGTTTCTGTCAAACTCATCCTCAAATGTATGGCCCCAGATGCTTTTGCCGCCCATACCGGTGCCTGTCGGATCGCCGCCCTGAATCATAAAATCGGGAATTACTCTGTGAAAGATAATGCCTTCATAATATCCGCTCTGCGAGAGACCCTTGAAGTTTTCAACGGTTTTGGGCGCGGCCTCGGGGAAAAGCAAAACTTTTATATCTCCCATAGAAGTTGAAATTGTCGCAACGGTGTCTCCGGGCGCGGGTTTTCTTGTCTGAACGCTCATTGTTATTCTCCTTTATCATGAATATTATCTGTCAGTATTATTTCATTGCTGTCGGTGAAGCTTGCGATTATTCCGTTGTAATCATAAGTGCCGTAAAAGGGTATTTTTGCGTGCATTGTGAGATTCCACTTAACATTGGGGTAAACCTTGCCCTGCAGGTTTGTTACAATGGCAAGCTCCGGGGTAAGGCGGTCGAGAAAAGACATTGATGATGAGCCGAAATATCCGTGATGGCCGATTTTAAGCAAATCACAGTGCCCTATGCTGTCTTTCAGCTTATCCTCTAGCCCGGACCCTTTTGTGATATCGGCGGCAAGGAAAGCGCTTTTATTGCCTTTTATGACCTTTATGCCGATGCTTTCGGAGTTATCTCCCCTGCCTTTTAAATCAGGGTAATTCACCGTGTTGAACAGCTCAAGCTCAAAATCGCCGAATGACAGGCGGGAAGGAATATCCTGCACAAGCTCTATACCTTCCTTTTTTACATCCGCAATAATGGTATTATATACATCCTGAAGGCCCCAGTCAACAGCCTCAAGCTTTTTACCCATAGAGGGGTCATAAACCTTGAAATAAGCGGTTTTGATTGAAATATCGCTGTCATTGATTATTTTATGGAAAGAGCCTGAGTGATCATAGTGATAATGAGTGCCGAGAATAAACTCGAGATTAACCTTTCCGTCTTTATCGCCGGCAGCTTTTTTTAGATAATCAATAACTCTCTGTGAATAGCCGTTATACGGCATTTTACGCCTGGGGTTTTCGTCACCTTCACCCGAGTCTATAAGAGCAAACCTGCCGTTGCTTTCAAGCAAAATGCAGTCTGAATTTGCCGTGTTAAGAAAGTGAATCCTGTCATCGCCGTTTTTACAGGAGAAATCCTCCTGCTCTATATTGAAGCGGCCGGCATAAATGTTGCCCATGACAACAGACAGAATATCAAGAACAAACACGGAAATCATCAGAGGCACTATAATCCAGGT
>JAEEGL014222925.1_pt1 | contig 30587 bp, 28 predicted proteins | sample 9134231 | NCBI WGS metagenome assembly JAEEGL01 (sample SAMN16246548, study PRJNA631951) | gut metagenome | biome: gut microbiome; feature: rumen; material: fiber-attached | host: Bos | place: Iran: Karaj | collected 2018-10 | reverse complement strand
CGTCAGGTAGAAGGAAGCTGGACATAAATACATACATCTGGGGGTCAATTGAGGTCTTTTTCATGTGTGCAAAGTTATAACTTTACACGGAATCAGACACTTATAAAAGACCTCTTTTCCACGGACATTATCCGGTGAGCCCCAAACAGGACAAAGACCTCAATGCAAGTCGCTGTGTTTCAACGGTTTACGCTGCGGCATTACTTTAGCAAAAAAATTGCTATATTTGCAAGCTATGAAAAACTTTGTAGAAGAACTCAGATGGAGGGGCATGATCCAGGATATTATGCCCGGAACCGAAGAAAAACTTATGGAAGGCCCTCAGGCTGCCTATGTAGGCATTGACCCCACGGCCGACTCACTGCATATAGGTCACCTTGTAAGTGTTATGATACTCAAGCACTTCCAGGCTTGTGGCCATAAACCTTTCGCCCTTGTCGGCGGGGCTACGGGGATGATTGGCGACCCCTCGATGAAATCGGCCGAGCGCAATCTGCTGGACGAGGAAACCCTTCGTCACAATGTCGAGGGTCTGAAGGCTCAGCTCAGCCGTTTCCTGGATTTTGACTCCGATGCGCCCAACCGCGCCGAGCTTGTCAACAACTACGACTGGATGAAGGATTATTCTTTCATCAACTTTATCCGAGACATCGGCAAGCATATCACGGTCAACTATATGATGGCTAAGGATTCGGTCAAGAAGCGTCTGCAGAGGGACTCTTCCGAGGGTATGTCCTTCACCGAATTCAGTTACCAGCTGATGCAGGGCTACGATTTCTACTGGCTGTGGAAGAACAAGGGCTGCATCCTTCAGCTCGGCGGTTCGGACCAGTGGGGCAATATCACCACGGGTACCGAACTTATCCGCCGGATGGACGGTGGCGAGGCTTTCGCCCTGACCTGCCCGCTTATCCGCAAGGCCGACGGCACGAAGTTCGGCAAGACGGAGAAGGGTAATGTCTGGCTGGACGCCAACCGCACCTCTCCCTACGAGTTCTATCAGTTCTGGCTCAATGTGTCCGACGAGGATGCAGAACGCTATATCAAGATCTTCACTCTGCTTGACAGGGAGACCATCGAGAGCCTGATTGCGAAGCACCGCGAGGATCCCGGCCGCAGGGAACTGCAGAAGGTCCTTGCCCGTGAAGTTACAGTGATGTGTCACGGACAGGAGGCTTATGATAAGGCTGTAGAGGCTTCCCAGATGCTCTTCGGAGGCAATTCCGAAGCTCTCCGAAGGCTTGATGAGCGCACTTTCAGGGCCGTGTTTTCGGATGTCCCTTCATTTGACATCAAACGCGAAGACCTGCCCTGCAATGTGCTGGACCTGCTGGCCGTGAAGACAAGCATCCTTCCCTCCAAGGGAGAAGCCCGCAAGATGGTCCAGGGCGGGGGAGTGTCCATAAATAAGGATAAAGTGGGCGACATCGCCGCCGAAATCACTGTCGACGACATTGTCAACGACCATTATATCCTCGCTCAGAAGGGTAAGAAGAACTACTTTATAATCAACGTTTTATAAATGGAAAAGCCAGCCAGCACCAGGCAGCTCAAGGTTGCCCGGGAAATACAGAAGGCCCTTGCCGAGATAATCCGTTCCAAGGGAATGGCCGCTTTCGGCGGGGCTATGGTCACGGTCAGCGAAGTCCGGGTGAGCCCTGACCTTTCCGTCGCCAAGGTCTATGTGAGCATCTTCCCGTCCGACAAGCAGGAAAGCGTTATGACTATGCTGGGAGAAAACCTGAAAACATTCAGGGGAGAGCTTGGCCACGTTATGGGGCGCCAGCTCAGGATTGTCCCGGAGTTGATTTTTTATCTTGACACGACTCTCGACTATGCCGAGCATATCGAAGAGTTATTGAAGAAATAGATTTCCCGACAAGCGTGAAATGACAAACTTGCCGCTGCGCATCGCCTTCCGCTACCTCTTTGCCCGCAAGTCACATAATGTGATCAATATAATTTCGGGCATCGGGATGGCCGGTATGGCTCTCGGCACGGCAGCCCTCATCATTATCCTTTCCGTTTTCAACGGTTTCAATGCCCTGGTTTCAGATGCCCTCGGCGACGCGGATCCGGACATTTCCGTCAAGCCGGCCAAAGGGAAGTATTTTATTCCTGATCACGAGGCTTTCCAATGGGCATATTCCCAGGATGCCGTCCTGAATATGTCCAGTGTTCTGGAAGAACAGGCCTTCCTTTCCTATGGCAGCGCACAGGCTCTTGGCCGTGTCAAGGGCCTGGACAGCGTCGCCGAAGAAGAAAGCCCTCTTGCCGGCCACGTTGTGGACGGACGTTTCCTCCTTCACCGTGGAGAATTGCCGCAGGCCGTCGTGGGGGCATCTCTGGCCCAGTCTCTCGGCCTGAATACCCGCTTCCTGACTCCTCTCGAAATCCATTATCCCGACCGCGAAACCCAGCTTTCCCTGTCTAATCCTGCGACCTCCCTGCGGAGCGTGAGACTGCAGCCTTCCGCCATCCTTTCGGTCAATGCCGAGCTGGATGCGACGCTCGTCCTTGTACCTATCGAGACTATGCGTGAACTGCTTGGCTATGAAAGGGAGGTGTCCAGCGTGGAGATCAGGCTCAGGGAAGGGGTGGACCAGGCGGCTATGGTCAAGGCTCTTTCGGAAAGGCTCGGACCGGATTATCGCGTCCTTGACCGCAAGCGTCAGAACGAGGCAATCTTCCGTATGATGCAATACGAGAAACTCGCTATCTACCTGATACTCATATTTGTAGTCATAGTCATAGCCTTCAATATCTATAGTTCCCTGACAATGCTCATTATAGAAAAAGGAGACGATATAGGGACTTTGAAGAGCCTCGGCGCGACTCCGCAGCTTATCCGGAGGATATTTCTTCTGGAAGGCTGGCTGTCCTCTCTGGTCGGAATGGCCGTCGGGCTTGTGCTGGGCATTGCTTTCGTATGGCTCCAGTCCCGCTTCGGCTTCATCAAGATGCCGGGGAACTATGCCTTCTCCGCTTACCCGGTAGTCCTTAAGTTTACAGATATTCTGTGGACTACGGCGGGTGTCGCTTTGATTGGTTTTATTATCGCACTTACTCCATCCAAACGCTTATGAAACGGATTTTAACATTCATTCTCGGCCTTTTGGCCTTTCTTCCCATCAACGCGCAGGGCATAGACGAAGCCCTTCTCGGCGAAATCAGCAAGGGCTATTCCGCATCAGCGGCGGACAAGGCCCTGCGAAACGCCCTCAGCGTCGCTCCGATAAATACTCTCGCCGCCAATGCTGAGAAGACAGCCCTTGACCTGCATTTCTCCGATATGGTCAAGACGAAGGGCCATACCGACCAGAAATCTTCCGGCCGCTGCTGGCTTTTCACAGGCCTGAATGTCCTGCGTGCCCAGATGATAGCCAAATACGATCTCGGTGCCTTCACTTTCTCGCAGAACTATCTCTTCTTCTACGACCAGTTGGAAAAGTCCAATCTCTTCCTCCAGGCCGTGATAGACACGCGTAAACTTCCCTTTGACGACAGGACCGTGGACTGGCTCTTTTCCCATCCAATCGGGGACGGCGGCACCTTCACCGGCGTTGCGAATCTCGTGATGAAATATGGCGTAGTGCCGTCCGAGGCTATGCCTGAGACCTATGCGGCCAACAGCACTTCCCAGTTGCGCTCCCAGCTCTCCCTCAAGCTTCGCGAGTACGGACTGCGTCTCCGTGAGGCCGCTTCGGCAAGTCCTGCCAAACTGAAAGCTATGAAGACTGCCCAGCTGAAGGAAATCTATCATATCCTTGCCTTGACTCTGGGCGTTCCTCCGACCGAGTTCAGCTGGAAGCGTTACGATGCCAAGGGAAATTATGTAAGCAGCGGCACTTATACTCCGAAGAGTTTTTACAAGGAGTTCCTCGGAGAAGACTTGGAGAGCGGCTATGTGATGCTGATGAACGACCCTTGCCACGAGTATTACAAGGTCTATGAGATCGAGTACGACCGCCACGTCTATGACGGCCAGAACTGGGTATATCTCAACCTTCCGGTGGAAGATATCAAGCAGATGGCCATAGCGTCCATCAAGGCAGGCAAGGCAATGTACTTCTCCTGCGACGTGGGCAAGTTCCTGGACCGCAAGAGCGGTATCGCCGACCTGGACAACTTCGACTACAGCTCGCTTCTCGGCGTGTCTTTCGGTATGGACAAGAAGGAAAGGGTGATGACCCACGCCAGTGGCTCCTCACACGCAATGACGCTCATCGCCGTGGACCTAGTGGACGGGAAACCGACGAAATGGATGGTCGAAAACAGCTGGGGCGAGACTTCCGGTTACAAGGGTAATATCGTGATGACCGACCGATGGTTCGACGAGTATATGTTCCGACTTGTGGTGGAAAAGGGCTTTGTTCCGGCTTCCCTGCAGGGTTATCTTTCACAGAAACCTGTGCTTCTTCCCGCCTGGGATCCAATGTTCGCTCCCGAGGAATAGGCTCGTCCGCTTAGGAAAAGCTGTTGATAAGTGATACTACCGTCGCGGCCTCTTCTTCGCTGATGCAGGGGCCGATGGGGATGCTGAGTTCCTGTATGGCCAGCTCTTCCGTGACGGGCAGGCTCAGGCGTGCCAGCTCAGGATAACATTCCTGCCTGTGAGGAGGGATTGGGTAGTGGATTAGCGTGCCTACTCCATTGTCCTTGAGATATTTCTGAAGTTCATCCCTGCGGGGACAGAGGATTGGAAATAGGTGATAGACATTTTGCGAATCATCCAGACGTGCCGGGAGTGTGACAAGCGGGTTGGAAATAATCTCGTAATAGTATGCTGCAATCCTCTGTCTATGGGCGTTGTCTTCCTCCAGATAGCGGAGTTTTACGTCGAGTACGGCGGCCTGGATTTCATCGAGACGGCTGTTCCTCCCGGTGTATTTGAATACGTATTTCCTTGAACTCCCGTAGTTTGCGAGTGAACGTACGGTTTCCGCCAATGCCGGGTCATCCGTGGTTACTGCGCCTCCGTCTCCCAAGGCGCCGAGGTTTTTCCCGGGGTAAAAACTGTGCCCTGCCGCATCTCCGACCGAACCGGTCCGTCTGCCGTCCGGAACGCGGCAGCCGTGGGCCTGGGCGTTGTCTTCAATCAACTTCAGTCCGTACTTGCGGCAGAGTGCTCCAATCTTTTCGGTATAGGCATTGCGTCCATAAAGATGCACGATTGCGATTGCCTTTGTCCTATCCGTGATGGCTCTCTCTATCGCGTCGTCGTCAATCTCAAGCGTTTCCCTGCGAGGTTCCACTAGTACGGGCTTCAGCCCGTTCTCGCTGATGGCCAGTATGGTGGCGATATACGTGTTAGCCGGAACAATTACCTCGTCCCCAGGCTTCATCTCACCAAGTTCGATGTAGGCGCGGAAAATCCATATCAGGGCATCCAGTCCGTTGGCGCAGCCTATGCAGTGTCCGGAACCAATGAATTCGGCATAATGCCGCTCGAAACGTTCGTTCTGCTCTCCCTGCAGGTACCATCCGCTTTGTACAACCTGAGACACGGCTGCTTCGATTTCGTTTCCGTGCAGAGCCGTTACGTCCTTAAGAGATAGAAAAGGTATCATTCGAGAAATCTGAGAGTGGAGCATAGGGGATTCGAACCCCTGACCTATAGATTGCGAACCTATCGCTCTACCAACTGAGCTAATACCCCGAAACGGACTGCAAAAGTACAACCTTTTCGTAACTTTTGCAAGTCCGGACTTAAAAAAGTGTCATCAGGAGATAAATTGCTCCTTCAGCCGTTCAATTTTTTCAGGCGCGTCGGCTCCGCAGGCTCCGAAATAGAACTTGATCTTTGGCTCGGTGCCGGAAGGACGTACCGAAACGACGTCTCCCGCTTCGTTGAAGAACTGCAGCACATTGGACTTCGGAAGCCCGGTCTTTGCCGGCTCGTTGTAATCGATGACTTTCGCGAGCGGGCTGCCTGCGATTTCCTTCGGTGGGCAGGTGCGGTAATCGGCCATTATTTTCTGAATTTCTTCCGCTCCGCTCTTTCCCTTGCGGACGATATACACCATCTTTTCCTCATAAAGTCCGAATTCTCTGTACACTTTCTGGAGCAGCTGATACAGGGTAAGTCCCTGTTCGGCGGCCCAGGCGGCACATTCGGCGACTGCGCAGCCTGCGACCTGGGCGCACTTGTCCCTTACGAATTCTCCTAGGTTGAAGCCATAGCTTTCTTCTCCGCCGCAGATGAATTCTCCCTTGCCTTCCTGCTCCTTGACTATTTCGGCAATGTATTTGAAGCCAGTGAGGACATTGTAGCATTTCACGCCGAAACGTTTGCAGATGGCAGCGATCAGTTCGCTGGTGACTATGGTCTTGACACAGTACTGGCGGCCGTCGAGTTTGCCGAGTTCTTTCCAGCGGGTAAGGATGTAATAGGTGAGGAAGGACCAGGTCTGGTTGCCGGTAAGCTGAACCATCTTGCCTTCGTTGTCACGAACTGCGATGCCCAGCCGGTCGGCGTCAGGGTCGGTGGCGAGGACAAGGTCGGCCCCGGTTTCTTCAGCCTTTTCGAGGGCCATTTTCATAGCCGCCGGTTCTTCGGGATTAGGCGACACCACTGTCGGGAAGTTGCCGTCGTTCACGTCCTGCTCCGGAACGTGGATGATGTTGGTGAAACCTATGCGGCCGAGAGCCTCAGGCATAAGGCGTACGCCGCAGCCGTGCAGCGGAGTATAGACAATCTTCATATCCTTGTGGCGGGCGACGGCCTCCGGGCTCAACATCAGGGAGGTTATGTCCCTCAGATATGCTTCGTCGACCTCTGCGCCCATCATCACGATTTCGGCAGGTTTTTCACCTTCCACGGGAGCAAAACGGACATCCGAAGGGTCGGTAATCTTGGCGACCTCGGCGACGATGTCCTTGTCCACGGGCGAGGTGATCTGACCGCCGTCGGACCAGAAGACCTTGTAGCCGTTGTATTCCTTGGGATTATGGGAGGCGGTAACCATTATTCCGGCCGTCGCTCCTTTCATCCGGATGGAATAGCTCAGTTCCGGTGTGGGACGCAGCGCATCGAAAAGCCAGACTTTGATGCCGTTGTTGGCCAGCACATCAGCGCTGATTCGGCCGAAGAGGGCTGAATTGTTGCGGGCGTCGTAGGAGATGCAGACGCTCTTGGGACCGTCCACGTGGGCCTTGATGTAGTTCGCAAGGCCCTGGGTGGCCATTCCGACCGTGTACTTGTTCATCCTGTTGGTGCCTGCGCCCATAATGCCGCGGAGTCCGCCGGTGCCGAATTCCAGCGTCTTGTAGAAAGCGTCTTCAAGCGCGACGCGGTCCGAGTCCATAAGCTGTCTTACTTCCGCCTTGGTCTCTTCATCGAAGTTGCCGCTGAGCCATTGTTCAGCTGTGGCGATGTAGTCTTTCATATTCTTAAGGTTATTAGTGTTTCCCATTCTACAAAAATAAATATAAATATGTATTTTTGCAATTGAAAATGACTTTTGCAGAATTCATACTTGCCCACGGGGAGGACGATCCGGTCCGCCTCTTGCTTTCCCGGAAGCGCTATCCGGAAATTGACTTGTCCCTTGCGGTCTCGACTATAGAGGCCAGGCGGCAGTTGAAAGCCAAAATTCCTGAATGGCACGCTGTTCCGTCTCTATGGTTCCCCTCCAGACTCTGCGCCGAGCAGTGCAGCTCTTCCGTAACCGCCCGCTTCAAAGGGGACATCGCCGCAGGCCTGCGGCGGATAGCTGACCTTACGGGAGGACTGGGGGTGGACAGCTGGGCCTTCTCAAAAGTGGCGGGGGAAGTGTTGTACAACGAGAAGGATACTCGTCTCTATGAGGCTGTAAGGCACAATTTCAAGGAGTTGGGGATAGACAACGTCAGGTTTGAAAACAAATGTCTGGAGAAAGGGAAGCTCGCAGAAATACTCGGTGATTTCGTCCCCGACCTGATCTATATGGATCCTGCAAGAAGGGCCTCGGACGGGCGTAAGGTTTTCCTTCTGGAGGATTGCTCGCCTGATGTGGTGCCGCTTTTGCCGGAAATGTTTGATATCTGCCGTTTAGTTTTTCTGAAGCTTTCTCCTATGGCCGATATCACCTTGCTTACAAAGCAGCTTCCGCATATCAGGGATATATATATAGTAGCGGCCGGGGGCGAGTGCAAGGAGCTTCTTTTCCTTCTGGACAGGGAATGGACCGCTCCTGAAGTCGTGACCATAGTGGAAGACGGCGAAAAACTTATCCTCCCGTTCTGTAAGAATGCCGTAAAATATATCGAGGGAGAGGATGATCCGCTCCTTTCCGCCGGGTCTTATCTCTTTGAGCCCGGCCACGCCCTGGCAAAATCCGGAGAGTTCTCATATCCCTGTGTCTATCCTGTCAAAAAATTGGCTCACAGCACTCATCTCTATGTCTCGGATGGCATTGTACGACCGCTCAGCCCCTACGGGAAATGGTTCAGGATAGAGGCTGTCCATCATCTGGACAAACGTTCGATAAAAGAAGTTGGAGAGGCGTATCCGCGTGCCGAGGTAAGTGCACGGAACGTCCCCGTGAGTTCGGACGAGCTGCGTCGAAGATTGGGATGCACTTCGGGCGGAAATATCCATATTTTCGCGGCGGCCACTTCCTCCGGCCGGGTGCTGATTGTTTGCAAAAAACTTGTTTAGATTATAAGAGCAGGCATCCACGAGGGAAGCCTGCTCTTTTTGCATTTGATGGGGTGGATGATGGGGCTCGAACCCACGACACTCGGAACCACAATCCGATGCTCTACCAACTGAACTACATCCACCGTGTTGGGACCGCAAAGATACAAATAATTTCCTTGTATCCAAAATTTCGGCCCAATTTTTCTTTATTCATCGGCCTTGTATAGTCCGTTTGTGTTCTTGGACACCGTGTCGGAGAGCAGAGTTCCGTCGGAATCGGCGTACCATCTCCAGTTCAGGCTGACCGGCATAGTGCGGTCTTCAGGAATGTAGATAACGTCTCCTCCTTCGTTGAGGAAGACGCAGAAGTCATCCCAGATTCTTTTCATAGGGATGCAGATGAAGGAATGGCATTCGTCCGGGTTCTCGACTGTGAAATAACCTTCGCCCTGTCCGTCCCTTCGTATGGCTATGCTGCTCAGGCTTTTCTTGCAGGTGTAGCAGGAGGAAAACGTCTGGGGCGTTTCCTTCTCCGGATCGACATAGTACATAACCTGGACGTTGAGATACCCACCGCTGAACCACCCCTGTACTATGTCCATCGGGTCGCCTTCGGCTGTCTCCTCGGCGTTCTCCGAAGGCTGCGGCTCGACCAGCGCCGTCTCTGCAATTGAGGAAACGGAGATGTCATAGTATATGTTCTGCTGCCCCTCCGTTTCAAGGATATAGTAGAGCATAACGCGCCTTTTCGTGTTGATGTCACAGCCGTCCGGGGCCGATTTGACAATCAATCTTACCCCGTTGTCGGTGGTGAATACGGCATTTTCGATGGTGCCCATTTCAGCGCCTGGGAAAACGTAGTATCTGCTTTCCTTGTCCTTGCAGGAGACTGTGAGGATGATGGCCGAGACCATCAGGATGATGAAGCGTTTCATAAACTCTTGTTTTTGCGGTTTGATGGCCTGGCAATAAACTGAATGTCAACGCCTTCCAGTGTATACCCCTTAAAGCGGCGGCGTCTCAGGTGAGTCGCCACAAGTTCCTGAAGGTCGTCGTTCACGAGATCGCGGTAGGTGTCGTTCTCCCTGTCGTAGAGGTGGATGTGGGGACTGTTTATGGCATCGAAAAACATTTTGTTCGATACCGAGAGTCTCCTTACATAGATATGACAGTCAGAGAGTTGAGACAGGATATTGTACACGCTGCCGAGCGTCACCTTCCCCGTGCCCCTTTTCTCCAGTTCTTCCTTGACCATATCCGCGGAGGCGTGGACAAGGTCGGCCATAACCTCGTGGACGGCCAGCCTTTGTCTGGTCGCCTTCAGGTTGTGCCGCTTGAGCATAGTGCGGAATTCCTGTAGGGTAGGAACTTGTGTGAGAGTACTTGCCATAGTTGAGACAAATTTACTGTTTTTTCCTGAAAAACCGTATATTTGCAAGTTATAAAAATGCATTGACTATGTCAGAAAGGACAAAATGTCTCATACTCGGGGGAGGTCCTGCAGGCTTTACGGCTGCGATTTACGCTTCCCGTGCCAACTTGTCTCCGATTCTTTATGAAGGGATTCAGCCCGGCGGCCAGCTGACCACGACCACCATCGTAGAGAACTTTCCCGGCTTCCCCGGGGGAGTGGACGCCAATACTCTGATGGACAGTATGCGTGAGCAGGCTCGCTCTTTCGGCGCCGATATCCGTTCCGGGAGTGCTTCGGCGGTGGATTTCGGGAGTCGCCCGCTGAGGGTTACGATTGATGGTGCTACGGTTCTGGAAGCCGATACCGTGATTATAGCCACAGGGGCTGAGGCGAAGTATCTCGGACTTCCTTCCGAGATGAAATACCGCGGCGGAGGAGTTTCCGCCTGCGCTACCTGCGACGGTTTCTTTTACCGCAAGCGTACCGTTGCCGTGGTCGGCGGGGGAGATACGGCCTGTGAGGAGGCCCTGTACCTTTCGGGAATAGCGAATAAAGTATATATGATAGTCCGCAGGGATGTCCTGCGTGCCTCCAAGGCTATGGCGGCGAAGGTTATGGCAAAGGAAAACATCGAAATCCTGTGGAACTGCAATACGCAGGAAGTGCTCGGAGACGGATTTTCCGTGACGGGAGCTCGTCTCCAGAGAAAGGATGGCACTGTCTTTGATATCGACATCGACGGTTTTTTCCTGGCCATAGGCCATTCTCCCGCCTCCGGGCTTTTCGCCCCGTGGCTTGAAACTGACCCGGCCGGTTACATCGTAACGAAGGGAAAGACCTCCTGTACGAGTGTAGATGGCGTTTTTGCGGCAGGAGACGTGCAGGACCCGCGTTACCGTCAGGCAGTGACGGCTGCGGCTTCGGGCTGTATGGCCGCACGGGACGCAGAACAATACTTGCTGGAGAATAACTGAGAATGAAAAAGATTACGATATTATTGGGACTTCTGGCCGTTGCGGCCTGTTCCTCTCGCTACGAAACTCTGCTCTCTTCCAACGATGTGGATGCGAAGTACGCGGCAGCGATGGATTTTTTCCAGAACAAGAAATACCAGAAAGCGGCCCAGCTTTTCGAGTCGATGAGCGTGCTGACCAGCGGTACGGAAAGGGATGACACCGTCCAGTACTACTGGGGGCTTTCAAACTACCGTTATAAGGATTATTATACCGCGGAATCGAATTTCAAGCGTTTCCTTGAGAATTTCCCGCAGAGCCCTTTCGCCGAGGACGCCCGTTTCCTGCAACTCGACTGTATGTACCGCGGAACCTACCGTTACGAACTGGACCAGGCGCCGACCCGTACCTGCCTTGCCGCCATCGCAGAGTATGAGAGGGCCTATTCCGGCGACACTCCTCATATCAACGCCTGCCAGGCTATGAAGGCAGACCTCCACGAAAGGCTGGACAGGAAGGCTTACGAGGGTGCGAAACTCTATTATAAGATGGAGGATTACCTCGCTGCCCGTGTGGCCCTTCGCAATGTGTTGAAGGACAATTCGGAAAACCAGTATCGTGAGGACATACTCTATTACACGGCAATGTCTTCCTATCATTATGCCCGCCTCAGCGTCACGGCAAAGCAGAAAGAACGCTATCTGGTCTTTTCGGACGACTACCTGAATTTCGTCAGTGAATATCCTGAGTCGAAATACCGCAGGGAACTCGATGTGATGTACAAGAGGTCGCAACGCGCACTCGGCCGCTATGCCGGCACTGACGAGGACTTGAAACTGAAGGCCAAGGATTTCGAAAAGGAAAGAAAGGCTGCGGAAAAAGTGTCGAAAAAAAATGAAACCAAATGAAAAGTGGTGCCGTAGTATTATTAGTAGTGAATAAATAAAACAGAAATGGAATCGAAAAAGAAAATCCCTACAAATACCATAACAAGGGATATCAGGACGCTCGCCGAACCTACGGGCAACATTTATGAAACAGTGGTGATCCTTGCCAAGAGGGCAAACCAGATAGCTATCGCCGAGAAAAAGGAGCTTATGAAGAAGCTCGAGGATTTCCGTAACGACCGCGACACTATGGATGAGGTCTTCGAAAACAAGGAGCAGATCGAGATCTCCAAGTACTACGAGCGTCAGCCAAAACCGGACCTCGTGGCAATCGCCGAGTTTGAGGCCGGGGAACTGGTCTACAGGAAGGCCAAGTAATGCTGCTCAGCCTTCAGGTTGTTAATTATGTATTGATTGACTCTCTGGAAACAAGTTTTCCGGAGGGTTTAATCATTATTACCGGGCAGACCGGAGCGGGTAAATCTATCCTTCTCGGAGCCCTCTCTCTGCTGCTTGGCGGGAAGGCCGACGCTTCGATGGTCGGCCCCAAAGGGGAGAATTGTGTGGTGGAAGGAGTCTTCAGTGTCGCTTCGGACGATGAAATCCGCTCCATCCTGCTTTCCAATGACCTGGAAGCATCTGAGAAACTGACAATCCGCCGCGTCCTTGGCCGCAGCGGCCGTTCCAGGAGTTTCATAAATGATGAGCCGGTAACCCTCGGAGTCCTTCAGGAACTGGCCGGTCATCTTGTGGACATCCATTCCCAGAATCAGACTCTCTCCCTTTCCGATCCGTCTTTCCGTCTCCGGATACTGGATACTTTCGCCGGGAATGCCGAGCTGCTTTCAGCTGCGGGATCGGCCTGGGAAGAACTTCAGGGACTTGTCAGACAGAGAGAAGAACTCGCTTCGAAACTCTCCAGGCTTTCCCGCGAGAGGGAATACAGCGAAGCCCGTTTCCGCCGTCTAGATGAGGCTGGCCTTAAGGAAGGAGAGCTTGAAGAACTTGAGGAAGAGCAGAAACGCCTTGCCCACGCTGAAGATATCAAGACTCATCTCTATGCTGCCGAGCAGGCCTTCGACTCGGAGGAATTCTCCCTCGTCGCCAGCCTGAAGGACGCGGAAAAGCAGCTTTTGAAGGCGTCTTCATTCATTCCTTCCCTTGAGGAACTGTCCGCAAGACTGTCTTCGGCACGCCTTGAACTCGAGGATATACAGGAAGAAATCAGCGCACAGTCCTCTAAAGTCTCAGTGTCGCCCGAGCGGCTCCAGGCTGTCGAGGACCGGCTTTCCGTGCTCTATGACCTTATGAAACGCTTCGATTTCAGGACCATCGGAGAACTTATAGCCGAACGTGACGCCCTTTCCTCGGAACTTTTCGATGAATCCGCACTCCGGGACAGGCTGGAGGACTTGGACAAGAGTATTTCAAAGGCGAGGCAAGTTTACGACAAGGCTTCGGCAAGTCTGCACGAAGCCCGTCTCAAAGCCTGCAAGCCGCTCGCCGGGTCCATAATGTCCGGCCTCCGTTTCCTGGAACTTGAAAAGGCGCTTTTCTCCGTCGAACTCACGGCGGCTCCTGAGGGGCCGAAAGGGACCGATGCTGTCCGGCTGCTCTTCTCCTCGGGCGGCCATTCTCCGGTGGATGTGTCCAAATGCGCTTCCGGTGGCGAACTTTCCCGTATAATGCTCTGTCTCAAGGCGGTAATGGCCAGAAATATGGCAATGCCCACTATGGTTTTCGACGAAATCGACACCGGAGTTTCCGGCAGCGCCGCAGACAAGATGGGCAGTATGATATGTGAGCTTGGAGCCGATATGCAGGTCTTTGCGATAACTCACCTGCCGCAGGTCGCCGCCAAGGGCAAGGCTCATTATCTTGTGACGAAGTCGGACGACGTGACATCCATTTCCCGTCTTGACGAAGATGGCCGTGTGGGAGAACTTGCACGTATGCTTTCCGGCTCTGTAATAACGGAAGCTGCAATCGCCAACGCCAAGGCTCTTCTCGCTTGAGAATTCCCAAAATTATGACTATATTTGCAGATTAAGATTTTTAATCTGCACGTATGGGTATATTCGACAAAGGCGTCAAGAAGACAAACCTGAACTTTTTCCAGAAGCTCGGCCGCGCCATCGTTGGCAAATCCCGCGTAGACGATGACGTGCTGGATGCCCTTGAGGAAGCTCTCCTGTCCTCCGATATGGGGGTGGATACGACTCTGAAACTCATTGACAATCTGGAAGATCGGGTGGAGAAGGACAAGTATGTCGGGATGGACGAGCTCGTGGACATCATACGGGACGAGATCGGCAAACTCCTTGACATCGACGGCCCTCAGGAAGAGATACAGCCTTTCGATTTCAGTAAGAAACCATACGTGGTGCTCGTCGTCGGGGTCAACGGCGTCGGGAAGACCACTACCATAGGCAAACTGGCGTCTATGCTCAGAGCTCAAGGGAAGAAGGTCGTCCTGGGGGCGGCCGACACTTTCCGCGCCGCGGCGGTTGAGCAGCTTACCATCTGGGCGGAGCGTTCAGGAGCGGACATAGTCAAGCAGGCTATGGGCTCCGATCCTGCTTCCGTTGCTTTCGATACCGTCAAATCCGCCGTTGCAAAGGGCGCGGACGTGGTACTGATAGACACTGCAGGGCGTCTCCACAACCGGGTGGACCTGATGAACGAACTCACCAAGATCCGCAATGTCGTGCGCCGCGTCGTTCCTGACGGACCTCACGAGGTACTTCTGGTCCTTGACGGCTCGACCGGGCAGAATGCCTTTGTCCAGGCCAAGGAGTTCTCCAGGGCTACCGATGTCACGGCTCTCGCGGTGACCAAACTGGACGGCAGCGCCAAGGGTGGTGTCGTTGTCGGGATAGTGGACCAGTTCCGTTTTCCGATCAAATTCCTCGGAATAGGGGAAGGAGTGGACGACTTGAAGGTCTTTGACAAAAAGGCATTCGTGGAGTCCTTGTTCAATAAAGAAGATATTGAAAATTAGTTATATATGAAGCTTTCGTACAATTGGTTGAAGGATTATCTGAAGTGTGATCTTTCTGTGCAGGAGGTTGCGGATGCAATGACCTCCATCGGGATTGAAGTGGACAGTGTTGAAACTCAGGAAGAGATTCCCGGCGGCCTCGCGGGAGTGGTAGTGGCCGAGGTCCTGACTTGCGTGGAACATCCTGATTCCGACCATCTGCATATCACCACGGTAAATGACGGGACTTCCGAGCCCCTGACTGTCGTTTGCGGGGCGCCCAACGTCGCCGCCGGGCAGAAGGTCCTCTTCGCCCGTATCGGAACCGTCCTCCCCGGAGATTTCAAGATCAAGAAGTCCAAGATCCGCGGAGTCGAGTCCTTCGGTATGATCTGCGCAGAGGACGAACTTGGCATCGGAGCCAGCCACGAAGGTATAATGGTTCTTCCACAGGACGCCGTTCCTGGTACTCCTGCCAAGGATTTCCTGCATCTCAAGGAGGAATCGGTTATCGAATACGAGATTACAGCAAACCGTATAGACGCGGCTTCGCACATCGGCGTCGCCCGCGATCTCTACGCCTATCTCAAGAGCCGCGACCTGCCCTGCGAACTCTGCCTTCCTTCTGTAGACGCATTCAAGGAAGGAACCGGCGAATCCGTACCGGTCGAGGTCCTTGACAGCGAAGGTGCTCCACGTTATGTCGGTATTACCGTCAAGGGTGTAAAGGTGGGCCCTTCACCGGAGTGGCTGCAGAAGAAACTTCTTTCCATCGGTCTGAGGCCGATAGACAATGTGGTGGATATCAGTAACTTCGTCCTCTTCGAAACTGGGCAGCCCCTGCATACTTTCGATGCCGGCAAAGTCCGGGGAGGAAAGGTGATTGTGCGCCGTGCTGCTGAAGGAGAAATCTTGAAGACCCTCGACGGAGTGGAGCGCAAACTCTCCGCCTGCGATATGGTCATAGCTGACGCCGAAGGCCCTATGTGCCTTGCCGGTGTGTTCGGTGGTGAAGATTCCGGCGTCAGTTCCGATACCGTCGATGTGTTTATCGAGGGTGCTTATTTCGACCCCGTGTCCATACGCCGCACGGCCAAGCGCGAGCAGCTCTCGACAGATGCTTCCTTCCGTTTCGAGAGGGGAGCCGATCCCGAGGCTGCAATCTATGCCGCGAAGCGGGCTGCGCTTCTTATCGTCGAGATTGCGGGAGGCCGGATTGTCGGCAAGGTCAGGGAGTGCTATCCGTCTGTAATCGGACGCAAGGAGATTGAACTGGACTATGACCGTATCGAGCGCTTCATAGGCAAGCGTATCGGCCACGGTACCATCGAAAAGATACTCTATGCCCTGAATTACCGCTTTGTCAGCAAGCAGCCGGGCGGAGCCGTGGTCGCAGCTCCTACATATATGGTGGATGTCACCCGTGAGTGCGATGTCGTCGAGGAGATTCTCAGGATTTACGGCTATAACAATATCGAACTTCCAGATACTTTGAGGATGAGCGTGAACCCCTCAAGTACTCCAGACCCGGAGGCGACTCGTAACAGTATTTCCAACTTCCTCGCTGCCAACGGTTTCGTGGAGACTATGAACAATTCCCTCACGAAACTGGATTATTATACTTCTCTCGAGACCTTCCCGGCAGAGCGCTGTGTCAGGGTGGTGAATCCGTTGAGCCAGGATCTGAACGTGATGCGTCAGACTCTGATTCTTAACGGACTGGAGGTGATCTCCTATAATATCAACCGCCAGCAGACTTCTCTCCGTTTCTTTGAGTATGGATCTGTGTATCAGAGACTTCCGGAGAAAGATGGTACTAAGCTCGAAGGCTATGAGGAGCATCAGAACTTTGCTCTCTTTGTGAGCGGCACTCCGGACAAAGCCTGGCGTAATCCGGCTGCAAAGAGTGATTTCTTCCAGCTCAAAGGCTATGTGGAACTGCTGCTTGAGCGCTACCGCGTGGATGTTTCCACACTTCTGTGCTCTGCCGCTCCCTCGGACATCTTCTCCGAAGGCATAGTTTACTCCTTGCCCGGTAAGGAGCCGGTTCAGCTAGCCTGTCTGGGAACAGTGAATCCTGTCCTTTGCAAGCGCTTCGGCATTCGTCAGAGCGTCTTCGCGGCAGAGATTTCCTGGCCGGCCCTGTTCACTCTTGTCAAACGTGACAAGTTCAGTTTCAAGGAACTTCCGAAGTTCCCCGAAGTGCGTCGGGACCTTGCTGTGCTTCTGGACGAGAGCGTCAGTTATGCCGATCTAAGGATGGCGGCCCTCCGCTGCGGCAAGAAACTCATCAAGAGTGTCACGCTCTTCGATGTGTACCGCGGAGACAAGATCCCGCAGGGGAAAAAGCAGTACGCCCTCAATTTCGTCCTCCAGGATGCCGAGAGGACGCTTACCGACAATGAGGTGGAGTCTGTGATGGACAAGGTCCTGGGCACTCTCCGCAGCCAGTTCGGCGCAGAACTCAGATAATGCGTCTGCGAACTGTCCATATCGCTTTCGTACTGCTCCTTTTTGGGGCTGTATGGTCCTGTCGCGGGCCTAAGCTTATATCCAAGTCCGAGATGAAGGATATATATATCGATATGTTCATCCTGGACCAGCAGCTCAAGGATGACAGGACGCTGAAACGTCACGCCGACACGATGCTTGTCTATGAGGGGGTCCTCGAGGCCTATGGGTATGACACTGACGATTACCTGCACAGCGTTGCTCATTATCTGAAGGACCCTGAACGTTTCGCCAAGATGCTCAAGCAGGTTTCGGACGAACTTGAACGGCGTTCAAAGGAAGTAGATAAGGAAATCAAGGCGCAGGAGAGGCTTGAGCGTTACCGTAATGTAAAAGGCTTTCCACTTGATTCTATGCTGCTGCCTTTCTGCAAGGATTCTATATGGGCTGGAGCAGTGCGTTTCGAAAAGGACAGCGTAATGCAGTATTTCCTAAGGCTGGTCCCGCTTCTGAAAGATACTTCGGCGGTGGACAGCCTCAAGGTGGACAGCCTTGCCATAGACAGTTTGAAACTTGATAGTTTGAAAGTTGACAGTTTAAAATATGAGGCGGATAGCAGCAAGATATCTCTTCCCGCTGACGAGCCCGGAGCCGATTCACTGCGGCTTCGTCGAGCTCACTGACGAAGGGACCGTAATCCGTACGGGAAAGGTGGAAGACCCCTCCAAGGAGGAAGTCTTCTACGAGGGGGCGCTTGTCCCCGGCTTCGTCAATGCCCACTGCCACGCTGAACTCTCCTATATGAAAGGCCAGTTCCGAAAAGGGAGTGGGATGGCCGGCTTCATAGACCAGATCAATGAGCTCAGGGACAATAAGAGCTATGAAGAGAAAGTCAGTGATCTGAAGGCTGCGATCGACGGAATGTGGGAGCAGGGAGTGGTCGCGATGGCGGATATCTCCAACTGCGCCGATTCCTTCCCGATAAAGGCTGTCCATCCGATGTACACCAGGACTTTCCTGGAGGTCTTCGGAACGGAAAAGGAGGATTGCCCTGCGGTAATGGCCTCCGTCGCGGCCTTGAAAAAGAAGGCCGAAGAGTATGGCCTTGACGCCGCTCCGACTCCTCACGCCTGCTATACTATGAGTCCGGAACTGCTTCGCGCCGCAAGCGTTGCAGGACTGGAATCCGGATTCCTTTCGTATCACAGCGAAGAATCCCCCGAGGAGGACGAAATGATCCGCAGCGGAAGCGGCCCTATGTGGGAAAACCGCCGGAAAGCCGGAATGAGCGTGCCGCCGGTGGGAGCTTCGAGTTCGTTGTCTTACTTCTTCTCCCAGCTTCAGAAGTGTGTGCCGCTGCCTGTGGAAGGCAATCTGCTGCTTGTCCACGAATGTTGTATGAGCGCCGAGGGCGCACGTGAAGCCAAGGCCAAGGCCAAGCGGCTTTATGTTTGTCTGTGCCCTAAGTCCAACCTCTTTATCCATAATCTTTTACCGCCGGTGAAGATGATGAGGGAAGAGGGTTTGAAACTCTGCGTCGGTACCGATTCGCTTTCTTCCAATGACGAACTGAATATGGTCCGGGAACTTTTCTGTCTCCAGTCCAATTTCCCCGACATCCCCCTTGGCGAACTCTTGACTTGGGCCTGTCGGAACGGAGCGCAGTTCCTTGCTAAGGACAAGATTTTCGGGACCTTTGAGCCGGGCAAGACACCCGGAGTGGTCTTCATAGACAATATAGTTGACGGTCGTCTGACCGCAAAGAGTTCATCCCGACGCCTATGATGCGTGAAGCGACAGTTTTCGGCCCGATATTCTCGCGGCGTCTCGGCAGTTCCCTCGGCATCAACCTCTTGCCGCAGGAGGGGAAAGTGTGCAATTTCGACTGCATCTACTGCGAATGCGGATGGAACAAGGATGGCCTGGGAGACCGTCGCCTGCCTACGGCTGAAGAGGTCCGGAAAGCACTGGAAGCCAAACTTTCCGCCTGTGCAGAGGCCGGTACCGCTATCGATTCGATTACCTTCAGCGGAGACGGTGAACCTACGCTCAATCCGGATTTTCCCGCTATTGTGGACTTGACCGTGTCGCTCCGTGACAAGTATTACCCGGATGCGAAGATATCCGTACTCTCCAATGCTACGACAGCCTGGAAGGATGAGGTTTTTCTTGCTCTCTCCAAGGTTGACAATCCGATTATGAAGATCGACGCTCCGACGGACGAGGGTGTGGCAAAAGTCAACCGTCCCGTCGGGGAATACTCTCTGGACAAGGTCGTCAAGTCTCTGGAACGCTTCAATGGGCAGTTCGTCCTCCAGACAATGTTTCTGAAAGGGGACGGCTGGTCCGGCGCGGACTGGGTTGACGGATGGATGGACATAGTCAGGAGGCTCAGGCCGAGGGAGGTTATGGTCTATACGATTGACCGTGAAACCCCGCAGAAGGGGCTCTCGAAATTTAGCGTGGACGAGATGACAGAACTTGTCCGCCCGCTTTTGGACGAAGGATTCAAGATACAAATCAAAGGATAAATATATGTCAGAATTATTCAAAAAGTATGGCTATACGCCTGATGAAGAGGCTATCAGCCGCCAGTTGGAACTCATTGCCCAGGGTTTGGAGAAGGTTGTGACCCCGGAGGTTTTCAAGCAGTGTTTTTCCATAATGGACCTTACGACACTTTCTCCGAAGGATACTCCGACCTCGGTGAAGAAACTGGTGGCAAAGGTGAACTCCTTTGCGAAAGACTATCCGGACTGGCCGCTTCCCGCATCGGTCTGCGTCTATCCCAATTTTGCGGAAGTCGTTGCCTCTGAACGTTCTACGGCCCAGTTGCACGTGACCACGGTCGCTGGTTGCTTCCCCGCTTCCCAGAGTTTCCTCGAAATTAAAATTCAGGAAGTAGAGATGGCTGTCCGTGCAGGCGCCGACGAGATAGATATCGTTCTCGCACTCAATGCTTTCCTGGATGGCGATTACGAAAGGGCGGGGCGTGAGATTCGTGAGATTCGCGAGAAGATGGATTCGCTGTCCTCTTCGCTGGGACGGAAACTCGTGCTCAAAGTCATCCTCGAGACCGGTTTGCTCACGACGGCCGAGAAGATTGCCGACGCATCCTTCCTTTCTATGGAGAACGGCGCGGATTTCATCAAGACTTCTACCGGAAAAATCGAGGTCAACGCTACTCCGAGGGCTGCCTGGATAATGTGCGAATGCATCCGTGCCTTCTACAAGAGAACTGGCAAAAAAGTTGGTTTCAAGGCTGCCGGCGGCATTTCTTCCGCTATGGATGCAGTATGCTACTATTCGATAGTAAGCACCCTCCTCGGCCAGGAATGGCTCAACAAGGAACTCTTCCGTTTCGGTGTGAGCCGCCTCGCAAACCAGCTTCTGAGCGCGGTAGGACAAAAGACTGTTTCGTATTTTTAGTTTTTTGTCTGATTTTTTGTTTTCGGCCTTCCAGCGCACTGGGAGGCCTTTTTTGTACTCGGATGAATATGAAAAATCCGCAAAATCCGGGATTTTTTAATATCGCGTGCGATACGATTCGGCCTTACAGTGCGTTGTAAGGCCGTTTTTTAAATTAAACGTTTAATATTCCAATAAAACGGATAAGTTTTCTCAGCTTTGCAGCCAAGAAAAATATTGTACTATGAAGCAAAGTTGGGTAATAACGATGATCCTGCTCTCCGCCCTGGTCGGATGTGAGCGGAATGAGCCGGCGGGGAATTCCCGTCAGGTGGAGGATGAGGTCTACCACGGTATGATTGAACTCGGCGAGAAATTGAACGACCCTTACACCGTCGAAAACATAAGGGCTGCCCTTGCCAATGTGGATCCGACCAAGGCGGATAGAGTGGAAATATCCGCCACAGACCTGTATGTCCGTTTCCTTCCTCAAACTGAGGATGAATTTGACCGGGTCAGGGAAACCGGGGCTTATCTCCTGGACCATCCGGTGGATTACAGGATTGTCAGGGAGGGGGACTATTATCACGATCCTTCCATTGCGGACGGGAAGATAACTTGGCAGTACGCAGTTGTCCCGAAAGATTTCGTCTTCCCTGAGGGCGTGCGATATGAGCTTTTGGACGAGTGCTATCTCTCTGAAAATGACGTTTATACGAGGGCGGCATTGTCCGACGTAGATTGGGATGCAGTGGAAAAAGAAGCCTTCCGGCTGACGGGGAACGAGGATCTGTACGTTCCCCGGACAAAGGCAGGGAAAGAGACTCCGAAGGGCCGTATTACCATAGAAGACGCAGACTGGAGCGGGGGAAAACCCTTCGGGCTGGCCGGGGTGAGGGTGTCCTGCAATGTTTTTGTCAAATTCGCCCATTGCTATACCGACAGGGACGGCTACTATGAGATGCCGAAGCAGTTTTCGTCTAAACCGAGGTACCGACTGATATTTGACAATACCGAGGGCTTCTCCCTGGGCTTCAACCTTATCTTTGTGCCTGGTTCGGTTTCGACTCTGGGCAAGGGTGAACCGGGTGGAATAGACTATCATATCACCCCGGACTCTGACGAGACGATATGGACCAGGGCTGTGGTGAACAATGCCGCGTATGACTATATTTCCCGCTGCAACGAGTCTGATCTGGATATTCTTGCCCCGCCCAAAAACCTGAGGATATGGATTTTCAAGAAACTTGACTGCAGCAGCAGTGTAATGATGAGACAGGGCGCGCTGGTCGAGAATGAATTGATTTCCAAGTATCTCGGTGAATATGCTATACTCATAAAGATCTTCCTACCTGATATAACCATCGGGACAAAAGATAAGTCAAGTTATGCTTCCATTTATTCCTCCACGGTCCACGAACTGGCCCATAGCAGCCATTATGCCCAGGTCGGGAACACATTCTGGAATCCGTATATAGGATATATAGTTTCGTCCTATCTCCGGGAAGGACGTGAGGCTTATGGAACTGGAACTCTTAAGGATGCCGGTTACTGCGAGGTCGGGGAAATGTGGGGCTATTTTATGGAAAGTGTCCTGTATAAGGACCGTTATGGCGGGGAGGTCCCCGCTTTCGGCACCGCATTCTGGTTCTATCCACAGATTTTCAGATATCTGTATGACAGGGGAATGACTTGCAGCGAGATCTACCGGGCTCTCAAGAGCAATGTGACGGGACGGGATGCCCTTATGGCGGAATTGATCCGTCTTTATCCTGAAAGGGAGAGTATGATTTGCCAGGTTTTTGAACGTTACAGCCGTCAGTGATGAAAAAAATTATCGTTTTTTTGCTGGGCATTCTTGCCGCGGGTACCCTCCACGCCCAGCGTTTTTCCCTCGGGACAAATCTGGCGGATTACGCAGATTTCGGGACTCTGAACATTTCCGGAACGGTATCTGTCAGCAAGCAATGGAGTCTTGGGGCAGACGTAAAATACAATCCATATTTGTTCTCCCGCGGCGGAGCGCCGCTCTCCGCCCGGCAGCGCCTCTTTTCCCTGGGAAGTCGTTTCTGGCCCTGGCACGTTTATTCCGGCTGGTGGCTGGGAGCCAAGATGCAATACCAGGAATACAACCGCGGCGGAATCCGCTCTGAAAGGACAGAGGAGGGGGACCGTTTCGGTGCAGGTCTGTCAGGGGGATATTCGTATATGCTTCTTCCGAATCTCAATCTTGATGTCGGGATTGGATTCTGGGGAGGCTGGGGCAGGTATACGGCCTATTCCTGCCCCGTTTGCGGGCTGACGCTGGAGCAGGGCTCAAAGATGTTTTTTCTTCCTAATGACATCATTTTCGCCTTTTCGTATGTCTTCTGAGCGGTTGAAAATCGCGCTTGTGCTTCTGCTCCTGCCGGCCTGCTCGGTGAAAGAAAAACGTTCGCAGTGCCCTTGCCTTCTGTCAATTAAGCTAGAAACGGCCCCGGCGACTCTGCGTGTCGAAGGGGAGGGTTTTCTGCAAATGTGGAATTGCCCGCGTGATACGCTTCTACAGGTGAAAGTGCCACGGAGCGGGGTGGAGATATCGACTCTCAGGGGAGCGGAATTCTTTCCGGACGGAAGCGTCAGGATAGCTTATGCTTATGACAGTCCGCCGCTTTACTTCGATGCCTGCAGTGTCGATACGGATTCCGAGTCTGCAGACGCGACTCTCAGGCCTCACAAGTCCTATTGTGCTCTGACGGCAGTGTGTGACGGACCGCCCGGTGGGGGAGAACCCTACTGGGTTGAGTTCAAAGGGAATGTGAGTGGATGGGAGGCGGACGGTACGCTGATCGAAGGGCCATTTTCCTACCGCTGCGTGCCGGAATCGGACGGCAGTTTTACCGTCCGTCTGCCTCGCCAGCGGGACGAATCCCTCCGGATGGACATCCTCTTTTCGGACCGTATTGTCCGCAGTTTTGCCCTGGGCACTGCCCTATCGCGTAGTGGCTACGACTGGAGCGAGCCCGAGCTTCAAGACAAGGAACTGATACTAAGCCTTTCCCTGACAGAGATCACTCTTCACCCCGATCTCTGGACTGAGAACATTCTCCTTGATATTGAGATCTGAGTTGTAATTAGCCGGGCTGTTGATTCTCTTTGATTTTTTTGGACTTTCAAAAAAACTTTGTATCTTTGCAGTCCCATTGATGCGCGGATGGCGGAATTGGTAGACGCGCTACTCTCAGGAGGTAGTGTCCGAAAGGACGTGTCAGTTCGACTCTGATTTCGCGCACGAAGGATGGCTTTTGAAGTCATCCTTTTTTGTTTTATATGGCTTGCATCAGAACGTCCGCCGCCGGATGAGTGAGGCGTGGCACTGGACTTTCGACAGATGGCCGCTCAGGACCATTTCGCCGGCGACCCGCCCCATCTCCCTGAAATCTACGGAGAGGGTGGTAAGTCCGCCGAAGATGAACTCATTGAGCGGGAAGTCGTTGTAACAGATTAGTCCCACCTCCTTCCCCGGAGAAAGCCCGGAAGCAGTGAAGCGTTTCAGCAGTTCAGACAGCCTCCTGTCCAGGCGGGATCCTGAAACGAAGAAAAGATCTCCCCGCTCGATGGTCTCAGGAATGTCTTCCAGTTTTTCCACTGAAACTTTGTTTTTCTCTCCGAATTTCCCGATGGTTTCAGCAACCATATTGCCGTACAGGCTCACGGAGAGCGAAATGTAGCGGAGTCTGGAGAAAGAGCGGATATCCTCAATGACCGATTCCAAGGCACGTGGAACATCCTCTTCAATGGACTGGAAACAGGCCCCGGACTCTTCCGGAGCGCCAGCAGGGAGATGGTCCATAAATATCAGCTTTTCGGGAGGAATCTTCCCGATAAGGCGAGTGACGGTCTTCTGAGTGGCCTCGTCCTGTGGAAAATGCGGAAAGAGAATATACCAGTCGTAACGGTCCAGAGACGATTCCAGAGCCTGTGAAAACCATTGCGGGTTCTGGTAGTGCATCCTGATGGTGATGTCCGTCCGGCTTCCTAGCGTGGCTATGAACCCGTCCATAACATCCTGCTGGTGCTGGCTCATCTTGTCCATAAAGACCATAATGGACTCAATGCCGGTGAGGTAGCTGTCTTTCACGAAGTATCCTTTCCCTTTTTTGGATACCAGCACTCCTTCGCGGCACAATTCGGCATAGCCTTTCACGATGGTTTCCCGGGAAATGCCCGTCCGTATCACCATCCCGTGAATGGACGGAAGAGCGGTCTGAGGCGTGAATTCTCCGCTCCGGATCCGCCCTTTCACATAGTCCATAAACTGCCTATAAAGCGGAGTGAAACTCCCGGAGCTAAAACGCTTATTACTGTCCATATTATTTAGAGACTTTCCCCAAAACGGCGCGGGCGGCTGAGGAAGTAATATTTGCCTGTATGTGCCAGCTTATAGACAAGCGCAGTCTTATCCACATAGACATAACCGTCTCTGCGTAGATACTCAAAGTCCTGTATGCTGATCGGATATAGCATAGCCATCAACGAATAATTGGTTCGGGACAAAGTTAGTTTTTTTCTGCAAAAGTACACAACAGTAAAAAACTTTTGTGTGCTTTTGTCACTGATGTTGGAAAATAGTTAGTTTTGTATCGGTTATGTATGTTAAGTGAAATGAAGCAGACTGAACAGAATTCTCTCTACGAGGGATTGGACAAGATGACCACGGTAGAAATACTTCAGGGCATCAACACGGAGGACCGCAAGGTCCCGGAGGTGGTTGCCGGGTGCATCCCCCAGATCTCCTGTTTTGTGGACGCTGTGGTGGAAAGGATGAAGCGCGGCGGCCGTGTGTTTTACATCGGTGCCGGCACCAGCGGCCGTTTGGGCATTACCGACGCTTCGGAGATTCCTCCGACTTATGGGGTGAAAGATGCTTTCATCGGCATCATCGCCGGCGGTGACACCGCGATCCGGAACGCGATTGAAGGCGCTGAAGACGACCCCGAGCAGGGCTGGAAGGACATCCTTGCTTATAATCCCAGGCCGGAAGACAGCCTCGTGGGCATAACCGCCTCGGGCGGTGCGCCTTATGTGATAGGTGCCATCAAAAAAGCCAAAGAGATGGGTATTCTCACGGCAAGCATTTCCTGCAACGAAGATTCCGCCGTGGCGAAGGTTTCGGACGTACCCATTATTGCCGTCGTCGGGCCGGAGTTCGTCACCGGAAGTACCCGGATGAAATCCGGAACGGCCGCGAAACTGATCCTGAATATGATATCCACCTCGGTGATGATTCGCCTTGGCCACGTCAAGGGCAACCATATGGTGGATATGCAGCTGACCAACAAGAAACTTGTGGACCGCGGCACGCGGATGATTATGACAGAAACCGGGGAGCAGGACTATGAAAAGGCAAAAATGATGCTGCTCTCTTATGGCTCTGTCCGGGAAGCGGTCAATCACTATCACTGACGCCGGAATTGCACTGAACAGCAAGCCAGGTGACGTTAGTGGTGCACGGAATCGGCAGAGTAACATCACTCTGAGGTGTCTGTAGGGCTTGAAATGTCAGAAATGGTGCCTACAGTCTGGATTTTTGTTATTTTTCGCTGAAAAATACTTAAATTTGCAGGATTGTTAGAAGTGTAAACTATGCAGGAAATCAGGAATATCGCCATTATCGCCCACGTCGACCACGGAAAGACGACTCTCGTGGACAGGATGATCTACCAGGCCAATCTGGTCCGTCGTCCGGAGGACCTTGGCAATCTTATCCTTGACAACAACGACCTTGAGCGCGAGAGGGGTATCACCATTCTCGCCAAGAATGTGTCCGTGACGTACAAGGGTGTGAAAATCAATATTATAGACACCCCCGGCCACAGTGACTTCGGCGGAGAGGTCGAGAGGGTGCTGAATATGGCCGACGGTGTGCTCCTGCTGGTGGACGCTTTCGAGGGCTGTATGCCGCAGACCCGTTTCGTACTGAACAAGGCCATTGATATGGGCAAGAAACCTATCGTGGTCATCAATAAGGTCGACAAGCCGAACTGCCGTCCGGACGAGGTCCAGGAGGAGGTTTTCGAACTTATGTTCAACCTGGGCGCGAGCGAAGATCAGCTTGAGTTCAAGACTATCTATGGCTCCGCCAAACAGGGATGGATGTCCACGGACTGGAAAAAGCCCACGAACGACATTACCGCTCTTCTGGACACTATCCTCGAAGAGATTCCTGCACCTCCCGTCGTCGAGGGTACGCCCCAGATGCTGGTTTCTTCGCTGGAATATTCTCCTTATGTTGGACGTATCGCTGTCGGCCGCGTTACCCGTGGTAGCTTGAGAAGCGGTATGGGAGTCTCCCTCTGCAAGCGCTATGACAGGGTTGAGAAGTCTAAAATCAAGCAGTTGATGGTCTTCGAAGGCCTTGGAAAGGTCAATGTGGACGAGGTCCAGTGCGGGGACATTTGTGCGGTCGTCGGTATAGAAGGCTTCGAGATCGGAGACACTATCGCGGACCTAGAGAATCCGGAGGCCCTCCCGCCCATCGCCGTGGACGAGCCCACGATGTCGATGCTCTTTATGATCAACAATTCTCCTTTCTTCGGCAAGGACGGCAAGTTCGTGACCTCACGTCACCTGAAGGACCGCCTTGAGAGGGAACTGGAGAAGAATCTGGCTCTCAGGGTGAAACCCGGTGTCAATGCCGATTCATTCATAGTCTACGGCCGAGGCGTGCTTCACCTTTCAGTCCTTATCGAGACTATGCGCCGCGAGGGCTTCGAACTCCAGGTCGGCCAGCCGAAGGTTCTGGACAAGACCATAGGCGGCAAGCGCTGCGAGCCTGTCGAGGAATTGTCCATAGAGGTGCCGGAGCAGTTCGTCGGTGCCGCAATCGAGCTCTCAACCCGTCGTAAGGGCGCCCTTTTGAGGATGGAACCGCGAGGCGACCGTACCCTGCTTGAGTTTGAGATTCCTACCCGCGGTCTGATGGGTCTGCGTTCCAATCTCCTTACGGCCACTCAGGGAGAGGCTGTCGTGGCCCATCGCTTCAAGGAATACCAGCCGTACAAGGGCGAAATCGAGATGAGGACCAATGGTTCACTTGTCTCGCTTGAGACGGGTGAGGCTGTCGCCTATTCTATGAACAAACTTCTTGACCGCGGCCGCTTCTTTGTCGAACCCGGCGAGGAGATCTATGGCGGACAGGTCGTAGGCGAGCACACCCGAGAGAGGGATCTGAACATCAATATCTGCAAGACGAAAAAGCTCACTAACGTGCGTGCGTCGGGGTCTGACGAGAAGGTGATCCTGCCTCCGGCCATCAAATTCTCCCTCGAGGAAGCTCTGGAGTATATCCAGGAGGATGAGGTCGTGGAGATTACTCCGAACCATATGCGTATGCGCAAGATTTTGCTCGATCCTCTTGACAGGAAGAGAAATTCCGGCTCAGACGATTGATTTTCTGAAAATTTTTCTTACCTTTGCATCCCTTAATCTGTTTTCAGGCTATGGATTACGTCATACCTTTGAATGGATGGGCGGCTTCAGAGCGGAAGGTGTTCCGCTGGGAGGCCGGTATTGAGTTCTTTCAACAGTTTGACAATCAGGAATTTCTGGGCGCCGGCATCGTAATTGATGCGGTGGCCGTACGGAAGGATGGTTCCATTGACACCGATCTCGGAATCCGGGGTTCTGTCAAGGTCAGGTGTGACCGCTGCCTAGGGGAGCTGGAATTGCCTGTCGAAGTGCAGACGCCGCTGAGCATAGTGCTCGGGGCCGAAGTGGCTTCGCCGGCGGCTGAAGAAGGGGATAGGGAAGTGATTGTCCCGGAAGCCTCCGACTCCGAGGTGGATCTCAGGCAGGTGATCTATGACTATGTGTGTCTGTCCTTGCCCTTGCAGAAGGTCCACGCGGAAGGGGAGTGCGACCCCGACACGGTCAGGTTCCTGGGTCAGGGAGTGAATGACGAGGAGGCTGCTTCAAACAGCCCGTTTGCCGCTCTGAAAGGACTTTTTAAAGAATAATAACAATTAAAAAAGATAAACAATGGCACATCCGAAACACAAAGTCTCCAAACAGAGACGCGACAAGAGAAGAACGCACGATCACGCTGCAGTTCCTACACTCAGTGTCTGCCCTAACTGCGGTGCTACCGTAATGTATCACCGTGTATGCCCTGAGTGCGGTTACTATCGCGGCCGTCAGATCATCGTCAAGGACGCTGAGTAAAGTGCGCTAGTACACGGCACCACCTCCTGGTGCCCGGATCGGCCTCATAGTTCAACGGATAGAACGGAAGTTTCCTAAACTTTAAATCGAGGTTCGATTCCTCGTGGGGCTACGAAATAAGCCAGGCTTTGCGGCCTGGCTTATTTCGGCTAGGAACTCCGGCCTCCAAGCATTACAGTGCAGGAGGTGTCCCGTTTTTGGGGAGACCTCCCGCAAAAAAGGCCGTATTTGCAGGTAGTGTCCCTGTTTTTGGGACACCACCCGCACTGTAAATTGAACCCCAAGAGAAAGTATCGTCTTTTTATGTAGATGTTGAACTATTCTGATATTTCCTTATCTATTTGTAAGAGTTATGACCGGCGATGACAGAACTGACCATTCAAGACGTAGACGCCTTCCTTCACTGTGACGAGATCCACATCCTGGAAGTTAATAAAACGACCTGTTGTCCGGATCAAGAAAGACTTGATAGAGTACCGGGATTTAGACAGAGGCGGCTGGCACCTATCCTGTAGCCATGAAACTAAGAATATCAGCAGAAACCTACATTCCTCCGAAGCACCTGGTGACGCAGCAAGTAAAATGCAAGCATTCATTCCCACAGAGCAGGGAAGTCCAGAATGCGGGAGGAGTTTTCCGGGTGAAATAGCAAGTACTTGAAATCCTGTGCTTTGATGCGAAAATCCGTCCTGGCGCACACCTGCTTCATACGGCATCTGAGTTCCTCGCCGCTTGCAATGCCCTCCCGCTTCGAAAGATAGTTCATATCCGGGTCGCTTCTTGCGCGCAGAAACATAGCATCGTAGAAATCCCGGCCTTTTCCGCGGTGGAGAATGGTGGAAAGTTTCATTGCATATAGCGTGGCGTCTGAAGGTGAGGGTATCCTGAAATAGAATCCGTCTCTGTTCACAGTGAAGATCTCTCGCTGATAATCTACTCCCTGGTCCTGAGCCTCAATCTTCAACACGAACTTCTTTTCCCGGTAAGGGGACAATCCCAGGTCGTAAAGCAGCTGCGGGAACTGAATGGTCCTGCGGAAAGCCGTCAGGGCATCACTCTCCTTTTCCTTGGCGACAGCAGGAAGACCGTTCCGCCTTAGAAAGCGGACGACATCATCTGTGAGGCTTACGAACTCCTCCTGCGAGAGATTCTTGCAATCAAAGTCCAAATCCTCGGAAAAGCGGTCTATCTGCCTGAGAAGACGCAGGTTAGTGCCACCGATAAACGTAAGTTTCCCAATCAGGGGGTGGGAGGACAGATAGTCCAGGACCATCAGCTCCAGGTATTCCTTATAGAGTTGGATGTCCGTGTCCGGACTTTCCGGAAAACCGGGATAAAAGGCTCTGATGTTTTGCAGGTCAAGCATAAGTATTCTCCATTACTGTAGCTCTTTGTGAGAGAGCCCTATTGTCAAATCGCTCTAAATAGGCACGGAAACGCTTCCAGTCAAATTCTTCGCGCATAGCATCCCTGTCAAGGCGAAGATTCTCCATATCGCGGTCCGATTTGTATTCAGGGTGGAAGTAAAGCAGGTCCAGCAGGGCTTTCTCCGGGGTTGCCATTAAGCACGGCAACCTATCCCCCGGCTGGAGGGGCTTATCCCCGACAAACAGGTTCGGGGAAACGTGCCCATAGGAATAATAACCTATCGGGGTGTCAAATACGGCGG
>JAEEGL012840661.1_pt1 | contig 30587 bp, 23 predicted proteins | sample 9134231 | NCBI WGS metagenome assembly JAEEGL01 (sample SAMN16246548, study PRJNA631951) | gut metagenome | biome: gut microbiome; feature: rumen; material: fiber-attached | host: Bos | place: Iran: Karaj | collected 2018-10 | reverse complement strand
GACGGTCACGACCGTGGCGCCAAGGTCGTTGCCACCGGCTATGCCGACTGTGGCTTTGACGTGGACATGGGTCCCTTGTTCCAGACTCCCGAGGAGAGTGCCCGCGAGGCCGTCGAGAACGACGTTAACGTGCTCGGCGTATCTTCACTCGCCGCTGGTCACAAGACCCTCGTTCCCGCTGTGATCGAGGAGCTCAAGAAGCTTGGCCGTGAGGACATCATCGTCACCGCTGGTGGTGTGATCCCCATGCAGGACTATGACTACCTGTACAAGGCAGGCGTGGCAGCCATCTTCGGTCCTGGCACCAACGTCATGAAGAGTGCCATCGAGGTGATGCACATCCTCCTGGACGAGGAGTAATGACTATCCCACCCTATACTTGGGGTGAATGAAATCAAGAGGGGGAGAACCTGATGGTTCACCCCCTTTTATTTTGGGCTGTATTGTGATTATCAGTTCGAGAACAAGGAGAAGAGGTCGGCTGCACTCATGCGCTTGTAGCCACTGGGGATGTTCCTGTCGATTTTCACCGAGCCGTTCCAGTCAATGTTCTTGTAAGAAATCGAGAAGGCGATCTTCTTTTTCTCGACTGTGGCATTCACATCGATGTTGTGGGCAATGTTGCCGGCAGGAGTTCGGTTTACATCTCCATATTTGACCTTGTAGGACGGTTCAACGCTACCCTCGCGGGTGATATTGAGTCCCGTGACACGATTGGACTTGTCGAAGGTGAAAGCGTAGCCGTAACCCTTGTAGCCCTCGTTGGGCGACAAAGTCAAAGCACTGCTGCCTTGAACGACGTTAATTATATCCTTCAATGCCTCGCCGAAGGTGCCCTGCCCGATGACGAAAGGCCTGCCCAGGAAGATGTCCTGCACGTCACTGACCGTGACGGGGATGCCTGCCGTGAGCAACGAAACTTTCTCGGCGATGTAACGCTTGTGCACCTTGTCCACGGCATAGAGGCTGTCGGCCGTGATGAGCAGCTTGCCCACCTCGATGCCCAGTAAGGGACGCAGCGAGATGTAGATAGCCTGACCTCGCACCATGCGCATCTGCATCGAGGACGAGAAGTTATTGCCACCCTTCAGAGCGATGTTACCGCCCGTCTGCAAGGTGTTCCAGTCACCCAGCGTGGCGATGACGGCATCGCGAGGGTCACTCGTTGTCGTGGGCGTGGTCTGCCCCATTCCGTTTCCTTGTTGTTGATCACCAGCGGCTTTCTTCATCGTGCCGCACGCAGTCATCAGCATGATGACTGCGATGAGTATTGCGATTCTATTTCTCATAGTAGGTCTTATCTTTCACTTTGCGCTGCAGCAGTTCATTTTCGGGGTCTTCTTCCAGGGCTTTCTGCCATTGTTCAACGGCAGCCTCGTGCTCGTCGACGAACCACAGGATGTCGCCGTAATGCTCCAGCAGATGATTGTCTTCGTCTTTCTCGACAGCACTCTTGATGTAAAGCAATGCCTTCTCATAATCCTTCATGGCGAAGAAAACCCAGGCATAGGTGTCGATGAAGTTGGCATTGTCGGGCTCATCCTTGACGGCAAGTGCCGCCATGCGCTCGGCACGGTCGAGATGCAGCCCGCGTTGCGCCAAGTAATAGGCATAGTTGTTCAGCGCTCCCGAGTTGTAGGGGTCTATTTGTAAAGCCTCCTCATAGCACTCGATGGTGCGCGCAGTATCGTTCATCTCGCCGTAGATGTCTCCCATGCCCGTGATGATGTTCGCCCTGCGCTCCACGTCGGTCGAGTCGGCCATCGTGAGCACCTTTTGATATAGCTCGATAGCTTTATCATATTTCTTCATCTGGTAATAACATCCTGCGACATAGCCCATCAGGTCCAGATTGTCCGAGTTGTATTCCAATGCCTTCTCCGACGCTTTGATGGCTGCGGCATAATCATCATTCAGCATATTGATAATCACCATGTTGCGCCATCCGTCGGCATCGGTCGGATTCACATCCAGGCTATAGCTCAATTGCTCGATGGCTCCTGCGTAGTCCTTTTTCGTATAGAGGTATTCACTGTAGAGCTGGTGAATCTTCGCCTCGTGAGGGTGCTGGTCGATGAGCACAGTGAAGAGGTTGTCGATGCGCTGTGTGGTGTCTTCTCGAGCCATTTTGTCCGTGATGTAACTCAACAGCACGCCCAGCTTGGTGTCCACATCAACTTGCTCGGCCATGAGCGCGTTGTTGATTTGCTGTTCATAGGCCACCGTGTCACCCGACATGCGATAGAACTCGGCACGCGTGAGATAGACATAGCCGTTGTCAGGATCATATTCTTGAGCGCGATCCAGGTAGTAGAACGCGCTGTCGATCATGCCGTAGTGCTGGAACAGGCCGCTCATGGCGATGTTGTATGAAGCGTTCTGCGGGGCCTGTGCAAGACAATTTCTCATCTCCTCGAGGGCGCCAACACTGTCGTTCATGGCCATGTAGTTCTCGATCTTGTTCGACGTGATCTGCATGGCGTCACCAAACAAGGTGGCAATGCTGTCATAGGTGGCATTGCTCTGCACATAGTCGCCCGAACGCGCGTATGCCTCGGCGAGCCTCATCTGCAACTCCCATCGGTTGGGGTTCTGTTCATTGAGCACCTTGAGGGCTCGCAACGCCTCGTCGGGATGGCCGAACTGCAGGTTGGCGTCGCTGTAGAATGTGGTCTCGTAGAGGTCCTCGGGCTGTGCCTCAAAATGCTGTTTCATCAGCTCAAGCCCTTGCTCGCATCGCGCAATAGTGGTGTTGTTCATCTTGAGCAGGCACATGCCCATGTAGAAGGAGATCGCCGTGTTGTCAGGGTCAATCTCATGAGCACGGGTCAACAGATCGTAGAAAGCGTCATAGTTCCCTTTCAGTTTTTGGGCCTGCGCTTCAACAAAGATGTACTCGGCCTTGCGCTTGTCGGCTAGCGAGACCGATTTCTTCTCCGGCACTTTCTTGCCGGCAGCAGCGGCCGACAGCGCCATGATGAGCAACAGTATATATAATGTGTAGCGTCTCATCGTCACTTGATCATTTTGTGCCCGTGTGACCAAAACCGCCGGCGCCGCGCCCGGTCTCATCGAGGTTGTCCACCTGTTCCCATATTGCCGTGCTGTGGCGAGCAATGACCATCTGACAGATGCGCTCCCCGTCCTCGATAGTCTGCGGCTCATCGCTCAAGTTGACCATGATTACACCGATTTCACCACGATAGTCGGCATCGATGGTGCCCGGCGTGTTGAGCACCGTGAGGCCCCGCTTGAGTGCAAGACCGCTGCGGGGACGAATCTGGCACTCAAAACCCTCGGGCAGGGCAATGTAAATGCCCGTGTGCACCAGAGCACGCTGCAAGGGCTGCAGCGTCAAGGGCTGCTCAAGCCATGCGTGCAGGTCCATGCCGGCGCTCAACGCTGTGGCATACTGCGGCAGGCCATGCGGCCCCTTGTTCACTATCTTCACTTTGATTTGGTCCATGTGGGTAAAATTTATTGGCACAAAATTACACAAAAAATGGAAACTCCAATTTATTCCAACACGGAAATAACCATGAGTACCCAAATAACGCGATGGAGTTTGATAATATTGCTGCATGACGGTATAAAACAATGACAGGCGGCTCGCAGTGGGCCGCCTGTCATCAGCGATTCAATCCTTTCTCAGGATTGTTTTTCAGCGTTTCTTACTTCACAACCTTTGCGGTGCTGGTGGTACCGTCGGTGTAGGTGGTAACGACGATGGTCATGCCGTTAGCACTCTGCATCTCCTGACCAAGAGCGTTGAAGTAGCGTACGTTAGCAACGGTCTTGCCGTTTACCAGCTCGTCGATGCTTACGGGAGGAACATCGTTGGGCAGGATGGTGAAGAATACACCACCGTCGGGGCTGTCAAGATAACCGGGCATCGAAGCAACTGCGTGTACTACATAGTCGCCAGGGCCGGTAACAACAACCTGATACTGGTCACCAGTGAAGGTACCCTCCTCGATGAGCTCGCCATCGCAGTATACCGAGTAAACTACGGTAGCCTCGGGCTCATTGTTGGTGATGGTAACGGTAACGGTCTCAAAGTCGGTGATTGCATAAGAGCACTCAGGACGCTCGCAATACTCGGTGGGCTCTTGACCTTCAGCCAGGGTGGTGAAGATTACAGACTCAGTCCAGTCCGAAACAGAGGGCTTCTCGTTCGAAGCCTGTACCTGTACCTCGTAGGTGGTCTCGGGGGTCAGACCCTCGATGGTGTAGTTGGTGGCATCCAGGTCATTGACATAGATCCACTCAGCATACTGCTGTGCACCAACGGGGATTACCTCGATATCATCAAGGTTGATTGACATCATGTCATAGCTGTCATAGTGACGGAATGCAATGTAGCCAAGACCCTCATAAGCGCTCAGGTCGATCTCATACTCCTCGGGAGCGGTGCCGGGAACGATGTTGTCCTGCAGCAGAACGAAATCATCGGCACTTGTCCATTCACCATTGGTAGTTACATAAACGGCCAACTTATCGGGATAGCTCGTTGAAGAGTTCCAAACCTTGAACTTGAGCGTACCACCCAGACCAACAGCGGGAGTGATCAGCCAGTTGTCGGGATCGAGAGATGCACTATAGAAGGTGCTCCAGTCGAAAACATAGCTCTCGGAGTAGAAGCAAGCGTCGGTCTGCGAGTCATCGCTGTAAGTCAGACCCCAGTTGTAACCATCACCGTCGGCATCCCAAATCATGAAGTCTGCAACCTGCTCAGAATAGCCGGGAATAGGAAGATCCCAAAGCGTGCTAACAGTTGCGGGATCAACATAGGGGCGATAACGCAGCGTCCAGCTGTCACCCTCGGCACCGTCCCAAGCCACGTCGGCAGTGGTAGCGGCGGGATTAACGGCCAGGTTGGTGGGCATCGTAGCATAGGGCAGAACAACGCCAGTGGTGTTCAGCGTCACGTCATCAACGTTCAGCCAGAACTGGTCGGTCACGTTATAGTGACGGATAGCGAAGCAACCCTGCTGACCAGCAAATGCGCTCAGGTCATACTCGTACAGCTCATATTCGCCAGTAGCAGTCATGTCCGGACCTACCTGAACGAAATCGTTGATGTTCTCGGGATCACCGACGCAAACATAAACACCAAATACCTCGGCTGCATAGCTAGCATCCTGACCACAAGCCCAGAATGTCAGGGCACCACCCAGGTCAACAACCGGCGAGATCAGCCAGTTATCGGGAGTGAGGGCGGTGTAGCTGTCGTTGTCATAGCTTGCCGAAGCAACCAGACCTTCACCACTGTGAGCAGTCATGCGACCGGTCTCAACACCGGTGTTGTTGAAGTACTGCCAGTTGTAGCCGTCGTTGTCATTGTCGAGAGCCATCCAGTTGTCGAGCTGAGCCTCATCCTCAAAGTCCCAGGTGTAAACACCGTCCCTGCTGGTAGCAGTCATCGTACCGGCGTTCTGGTACTGAATGGGCATACCCTTTACAACAATACCCGACTGGCGGGTTGCCGGATTCTTTACCCTGTTACCCTTGCTGATTGTGGTAACATCCATGGCCTGTACCGAACCTGCGGTCAACAAGGCCACCAAACCTAAAAGAAATAATTTTGTCTTCATTAGCTTGAAAATTTTTAAAACGTTAATTACACAGATTTTTTTTACAATATGCAAAATTATAAAAAACTATTGAAAACGGCAGCAAAAAATAAGAATTTTTTCAATAGGGTGTCCGGTAAACAACCAGCCATCAACAACAAATGGCTATATATCAATACATTAATAATAACACTTTTACATGAAGGGCTTACTTTTAAGCCCGTAGTGCTGTCTGGTAATGCCCCTGCCGCTCCTAACGAGGCTTTTACAGGACGCCCTAATGAATAACTTTCATGGCCAACATCATTGTCATAATAACAATGACAGGCGGCCCTGAATGGGTCGCCCGTCATCAGCGATTCAATCCTTTTTCAGGATTGTTTTTCAGTGTTTCTTACTTCACAACCTTTGCGGTGCTGGTGGTACCGTCGGTGTAGGTGGTAACGACGATGGTCATGCCGTTAGCACTCTGCATCTCCTGACCAAGAGCGTTGAAGTAGCGCACGTTAGCAACGGTCTTGTTGCCAGCCAGCTCGTCGATAGCCGTGGGAGGAGCATCGTTGGGCAAGATGGTGAAGAATACGCCACCGTCGGGGCTGTCAAGATAACCCTGCATCGTGGCAACTGCGTGTACTACATAGTCGCCAGGGCCAGTAACTTGGATCTGATGCTGAGCGCCGGTGAAGGTGCCCTCCTCGATGAGTTCCTCGCCGCAGTATACCGAGTAAACCACGGTTGCCTCGGGCTCGTTGTTGGTGATGGTAACGGTAACGGTCTCAAAGTCGGTGATTGCATAAGCACACTCGGGACGAGCGCAATACTCGGTGGGCTCTTCGCCAGCCTCCAGGGTGGTGAACATCTCAGCAGCCCAGTCGCTGGTGCGGCCGTTAGCGCTCACAGCCTGTACCTCTACCTCGTAGGTGGTCTCGGGATTCAGGCCCTCGATGGTGAACTCGTTGCCCTGAATGCCTTCAACCACGATCCACTCGTTCTCATCATCGCCAGGAACATAGAGGGTAATGTCGTCAACATAGACACGCCACAGGTCTGAGCAGTCGAAGTGACGGAAAGCAAAGCGACCCATAGCGCCCTCGAACTGGCTCAGGTCAATGGTGTACTGTTCCCAAGTACCTGCAGGAGTGATGACATCACTCACCGGCACAAATGCTTCGAGGTTATCAACATCAACATCGTCGGCATCACCTACAGCAGCATAAACAACGAAGTGATCAAGATAATTAAGACTGTAGTTCTTTGACCAGAATGTCAGCGTGCCATTCAGGGGCACAACGGGCGAGAACAGCCAGTTGTCCGGGGTGCGGACACCACTGTAGTAACTGTCAGAAACTATGCTGGCATTACCGCTGTGAGCATTAGAAGCGTTGTTGTCAATGCGCCAGTTGTAGCCATCACCATCAGCATCATAGAGCCTCCAACCTGCTATCTCCTCTTCGTTCTCGAAGCCCCAGGTGAACTGCTGAGCAGTATTGGGCTTATACTCCCTGTAGCGCAGGTTGAAGAAAGGATCGGTGGTGTTCTCCCAAGCCACATCAGCAGTATTGGCTGTGGGATTGACGGTCAAATTCTCGGGCATCACAGGTGCAAAGGGATCATAAATCTCCAAGTCAACACAGTCGTTGTAGCCAGATGCGGATACATAGAAAGTATAGGCAGCACCATTCTCAAAAACAAAGTCATCATAGCGTCCGTTGATTGAACCAAGGTTAGAAGCAATCCACAGAGCGTCACCGGGAGTCGGGTTGGTGATACACCAGTCATAAGTTCCTGCGGGAATCAAGATAGTTACAGCCTCGTCAACCAAGATGTTGGTAGTCGTGAGAGCACCATCGGCATTCTCGGGAATCTTGTACTCAAACTCAGCATACACCTCAGCGCTGACATCTGCGTCCGAGAAAGCACCACTCACGGGGAAAATGTTGCCATAGGCAGTAGCGTCAGCATCGAGCAGCATCTGGTAGCCAGTACCATCGCCCCAAACATCAGCGGCGCTAAGAGTTACACTGGCATAGCCATCGGGAATCTCATCGCGCAGGACAGCAACAGGAGCTTTCTTGCCCTGGAGGGTAAACGAGGGAACAGCTTTGTGGCGATAGTTTGCCATAGCTGCGTCCTCCTCTGCTTTGGTCTGAGCCATCATCGGCAGAGCCAATGCGGCCATCAACAGAATAAAAGATAATTTTTTCATAAGCTTGAAAAATTTAAATAGTTAAACAAAAAAAGGATTAGTTTCACGATGCAAAAATAAATAAAACCTAGTGAAAAACAAAAAAACGGCACTTTGTATTTTGGAACAATAGCGCCGTTGGCCCAAATCATGCGGAGCTAATGCTAATTAGGATTCAAACCATTTTAATGCAGATTATTCTTATTCTTTTCGTGCAATTCGTTTACTTTTAAGCCCGTAGGGCTATCAGGTTATAGGCAGGAGTTCCGCTTCGCTACACTCCTGTAAATGATCGCCACACACGAACAATAACCCCATTCGGGGCATAACATTGTGTGTCAACAATTGTCTGCCACCCCAATGGGGCTAAAACTATTGCAGGGGTTGCTCTCGGCTTCGCCTCGTTACACCCCTGCCTATGCCCTGGGCGCTCCTAACGGAGCTTTCACAGGACGCCCTGATGAATAACTTTCAGGGACAACATCATTGCCATAATAACAGGACGGGCGGCCCTGAATGGGTCGCCCGTCTAGGAGTTATCGGGATTCTAATTGAATCTCAACAAATCAGATTACTTCACAACCTTAGCGGTGCTGGTGGTACCGTCGGTGTAGGTGGTAACGACGATGGTCATGCCGTTAGCACTCTGCATCTCCTGACCAAGAGCGTTGAAGTAGCGTACGTTAGCAACGGTCTTGCCGTTAACCAGCTCGTCGATGCTTACGGGAGGAGCATCGTTGGGCAGGATGGTGAAGAATACACCACCGTCGGGGCTGTCAAGATAACCCTCCATAGTGGCAACTGCGTGTACTACATAGTCGCCAGGGCCAGTAACAACGATCTGATACTGATCGCCAGTGAAGGTACCCTCCTCGATGAGCTCCTCGCCGCAGTATACCGAGTAAACTACGATTGCATCGGGCTCGTTGTTGGTGATGGTAACAGTAACAGTCTCAAAGTCGGTGATTGCATAAGCACACTCGGGACGAGCGCAGTACTCGGTGGGCTCAACGCCGCCGCCCTCACCAGTGGTGAAGATAACGGGCTCAGTCCAGTCGGTGGTGCGGCCGTCAGCGGCAACAGCCTGTACCTCTACCTCATAGGTAGTGTTGGGATCCAGACCCTCGATGGTGTAGTTATTGCCTTCGATACCCTCAACAACGGTCCACTCGCCGGGCTCGTTACCGGGAACATCGATGGTCACGTCATCCAGATAGATAGCCCACTCGTCGTAGCAGTCAACGTGACGGAATGCGAGGCGGCCTTCCTGACCAGCATAAGCGCTCAGGTCAATGGTGAATACCTCAGCAGTCGTGCCAGGCTCAAAGCCAGCCTGGAGAAGCTCGAAGTCTTCAATCTCCTCACCCTCGCCAACAGCGATGTAAACATCGAAGTGATCCAGGTAGTAAGATGACTGGTTCCAAGCAGTGAAGGTCAAGCTGCCACCGAAGGGAACAACGGGAGTGATCAACCAGTTGTCGGGGCTGAGAGACTCGTAGTTCTGATAGCTAGCCGAGCCGAAGTAGATGTTGCCATCACCTTCATAGAGGCCCCAGTTGTAGCCGTCACCGTCAGCGTCGTAAACCATCCAGTCGTCGAGGTTGGTGTCGTCGCTCCAAACGAAGTGCTGAGCTACGTCGGGATCGTAAACCCTGTAGCGCAGGTTGAACATGGGATCGTGGTCGTTCTCCCAAGTGATGTTAGCGTTCTCGTCAGCGGTTACGTTCTCGGGCATAACGGGAGCAGTGGGATCGATGATCTCCAGGTCAACACGGTCGTTGCTGCCACCCAGGGTTACGTAGAAAATGTAGGTGGCACCGGCAGCGAACTCATAGTCATCAAAGCGGCCGGGGATGTTACCATTGGCTGAAGCAATCCACAGTCTGTCACCAGGAGTGGGGTTGGTGATGCACCAGTCATACACACCGGCGGGAATGAGGATGGTAACCTCATCGTCGAGCACAATATTTTGTGTCGACAGTGCGCCATCAGCATTCTCGGGGATCTTGTACTCAAACTCAGCATAGGTAGCAGCGCTAGCGTCGCCGCTGGTGGTCAGACCACCGGTCTCGGGAATCACGGTGCCGTAGGTGTTGGCGTCAGCATCGAGCAGCATCTGGTAGCCAGTGCCATCCTGCCATACGTCAGCAGCATTCAGGGTGATTGCGCAATAACCCTCGGGGATATCAACGCGCACGTTCGAGGTGGCAAACTGAGGCATGATAGAATGCACAGTTGCCTTGGCTGGCGTAGTTTGACGAGCAGCCTGCACACCATAGACCTTGGTCTGGCCCATCATCGGGAGAGCCAGAACGGCCATCAGAAGAATAAAGGATAATTTCTTCATAGTTTGAAAAATTTAAAAGTTAATAAAAACAATCTATAAATCAATAAATTATTTGCTTTTAGGTTTCTATTCAATTGCAAAAGTACAAAAAAAACCGACATCTCCAAAGATTACGCAAAAAAAAAACAAAAAAAATACCTTTATCAATGAGAGGCACGTCATCTCACGGCAAGACATCAACTGTCAAGCCTTGAATGAGCTTTAATACGGTAGTAATCAAAAGGGGTAACCCACCGAGAAGTGGAACTCGCTGTCACGCTTGAATTTCGGGTGCAGCAGGGGCCAATGTTCCTGTCCGCCAGCGGGATTGTGCGCCTTCATGCCCATGTCCACGCGCACGAGGAAATATTTGAAATCCAATCGGATGCCGGCACCATAGGCCGCTGCAATCTGCTCATAGAACTTGTTGAACTTGAAGACGCCGCCTGGCTGGTCCTCATAGTCCTGGATGGTCCAGATGTTGCCCGCATCCAGGAACAAGCCTAGCTCGACCACCCAGAACAGCTTGGCACGGTACTCAAGGTTGAGGTCGAAACGGATGTCACCGCACTGGTAGATGAAGTTGGAGAGGCTGTTGTTGCTGTTATAGGCACCGGGGCCAAGGGTGCGCACACCCCAACCACGCACACTGTTGGCGCCACCACTGTAGAAGCGTTTCTCAAAGGGCAACACATCGCTGTTGCCATAGGGGATGGCGATGCCCGCGCCCACATGGAAGGCGACGCTCTGGCGGCGATCAAAATAGTGTGTCAACGCATAGTCGGCATCGGCCTTGACATACTGGGAGTAACGAATGCCCAATGACTTGTAGCTGCCGTTCATATCAGCCTTTTGTCCCGAGATTTTTGACAGGGCATAGAGCAGGTTGCCGGCCGTCTCGGCATTGGCACGGACGGTGAACACGTTGCGCTGGAAACGGCCCATCTGCAGGACATTCGTCTCGGTCTTGTTGGTGCGGTAGAAATTGTAGCCCATCCTCATGATCAAGTGGTCCTGATAGCTGTATCGCAGCAGCGGATTGGTGATGCGGTCAAAGAACTCATCGTTGAACTTGGGGACACTGATCACACTCAGGTCAAAGAGCGTCAAGGTGTGCGACAGGCTGCGGCTGCGCTCGGTCCACTGGTAGCGCCATGCGCCACCGGCGATGACACGGGTGTACTCGGGTCTGGCCTGATAGTCGAAGTTGACGGTGAATGCCGTCGAGGCCTGTATCTTGCGCTTGAAGGAACGCTTGAGAAAAGGTGCCATGAACTTGGGGAACGTGACACCCAGCTCGGTAGAATACTCGCTGTAGTTGTTGTTGATCAAGCCGCCCAAATCGCCCGACAAGCTCTCATAGGAAACCTTGGCCTTGGCACTGAACACCTCGGCACCCTTGAACAGGTTGCGGTGCTCGTAGTCCAGGCCGACGCCGAATCCCAGGTCGCCCTCACTGTTGGTGCCCTCGAGTGAGACCGAGACGGTCTGCGTCTTGTCGGGTTGCAGCAGCACATAGGCATCGACCATGAGCACGCCGTCCACCTCGCCCACAGGCCGCACGTCGATGTTGATTTGCTTGAGGACACTCAATCGGCCCAACGCACGGTAGGTGCGGCTGACCGCCTCGGCGTTATAGAGCGCTCCTGGCTCGATGTGGTTGCACTCGTCCAGGATATCGGTCCTCAAGTAGGGGTCATCGTCCTGAATGACCTTCACACCCCCGCTCATGGTGAGGGTATCAGTCCCCACGATGCCTTCATGCATCTGCACCGGGTCATAGTTCGTCACATACACCACGTCACGCACATAAAAAGGTTCATGCTCGGTGTAATAGGGCATGTGCTCGTTGCGATAGGGTTCTCGCGTGTTGAACGTCAGGTCCACGGCGCGCGATCCCGCGGCAGTGTCGGCAGTGAAGGTGATATACTCCTTATTGAAAGCATAATAGCCGTGGTTGCGCAGGTTCTCGGTAACACGCTGGCGCCACTCGTCCAGGCGGTTGTAATTCAACAAGTCACCACTGTGGACTGTGAAGTGTGAGGAATCGGCGAGGATAATGTCGCTCAACTCCTCGTCGGGGATGTTGTAATCAATGGAACGGATGTAGAAAGGCTCGCCCAGGGTGATGTCAAAGTCCACGGTGGCCTTGCGCTTGACGCTGTCGGCTTTAACGCGGTAGTTGACCGTGTTGTCCATGAATCCCTTGTTGCTGAGCGCAGTGTGCAACTGCTCGGCACTGGCGACCGTCAAGGCGTCGTCATAGATGACTGGTGGCGTGCCCACGCGCTGAATCCAGCGGTTGAACCACTTGGTGTCATCCTTGCCCGACATGTTGTAGAACGCGAGCTGGAGTTTCAATCCGCCCAGCACCCTGTGGTTGGGGGTCTGTCGCAGGTAATTGGCAAGTTGCGACGACTCGACATCGCTGTGAGGATCGGCGATGTTGATGTTGACCTTGTCGAGCAAGAGCTTGTCCTGCGGCACATGTTTGGTCGAGGAACATGACGCCAGCACTGCCATGGCCACCAGAGCCATGACCACGCGCGTCCATGCCGTTGTCACTGTGCCTTTCACCTGCATCTGTCGGGGTTACCGTGACCTGACTGTTATCTTCTACTCAACGAAATTGCGTTGAGCCTTGTCCATGAGCAGACCATAGTTTGACTCACCACGCAGGTTCTTGAAATTGAGGGGCGAGAGGCTCTCGCGCTGCAGATTGTGAAGGCTGCCATAGCCCAGTTCAAGGGCCTTGCCCAAATATTCCATTGCCTTGTAGTTGTCACCCCTGGTTGCCATCAGCAGGGCAGCATAGTAAAAGTTTTCGCCGCCAGGCAGATTTGAAGACGTGATCTTGTTCAGCCATGCAAAGGCTTCATTGTCTTTACCCAACACACTCTGCGCAAAGCCCTTGAGGCCATACAGGTCATCACCCAGCAGCAACATGGTGTTCAGGTCCTTGTTGGCCAATTCGGGTTTCTCCATGCGCTTGAACAGCATTGAGCGCATGTACAGTGCCTCGGGGTTGCCCGGCTCGTTGGCCAGCACTGCATTGAGATAGCCCAGGGCCTCGTTGTCATTGCCCTGGCCGGCAAAAAGTTCTGCCTTTGCAAGCAGCATGGGCACATATTGCGGCGCTAATGCCGAGCAACGGTCAAGGGCCTCAAGCGCGGCATTAACATCGGGATTGTCACCCGCATAATAGGCCGCACGTGACTTGAGCAGATAGAACTCGGGGTTTGAAGAATCACGCTCGATGGCCTTGTCCACAAGTTGCATCGCCTCGTCATAACGAGAGAGTTCCAGACAGCACTTGGCGGCGTTAAAATCCACCATGGGGCTGTCATACAGTCCGTTGCGCTTGATGAAGTTCAGGTCATTCAAGGCCTGGTTGAAGCGGTTGTGGCCCATGGCAATGTTGGCGCGCAGATAGCGATAGATGCCGGCGCCTTCACCGCTCTTGTCGGCGATGGCCATGAGGGCGTTCATCACAGCGTCATAGTTTGTATTACTCAAGGTAAACAGCCTCCTGGCTGCGCCACCGCCGTCACCCACCGACATGCCGTCGATGAGGTCATGCACGGCTGCATCGATGTTGCCCTGACGGGCATAGATCTCGGCACGGTTGATATAAACCTGCGGTTCGACGCGGAACAGCGAGACTGCCTTGTCAACTTGGTCGAGGGCTGCCGAGTTGTTGCCGCGTGCCTGCTCCACACAGGCGAGGCCGTACATGGCGTCATAGTTCATCGACTCGGCCCTGAGGATGGTCTTGAAGGCCTTCTCGGCAGCATCAAGGTTCCCAGCATTGAGGTTGGCCTTGGCAATGAGATCGGTGCAAGCCAGTGACTTGGGCTGCAATGCCAGTGCCAGCTGCAGGTCGGCGAGCTCGCCAGTGTAGTCGCGACGGGCATCGCTGATGCGGGCACGCAGGATGTACTCGTCAAAACGCAGCTCCTTGTCGGTTGCTGGCGTGAGCAGCATCGCCTGGTTGACGTCGGCGAGCGCCGAGGTGTAATCACCGTTATAGAAATGCTGGTGAGCACGGGCAAAGAGCGTGTTGTAGTCGCTCGGGTCTTTGGCGATCTGCTCATTATAGACTTTCATCACCGCATCGGTGATCTTGTCCCTGAGCAGGACGTCACTGCTGCCCTGCCCCATCATCGGCATCGCACTCAGTGCGGCGACAACGGTGATGATGATATTAGTGAGTCTCTTGTACATTGTTTCAGTAAAGCTATAAATGTGTGAATGTATTATTCTTGATAATCAGTATTTTATATTTCTTTCATCTAACCATGTCAATCGTGTGGATGGCAGCGACAGCCATGAGGCCGGCCGTCTCGGTGCGCAAGCGGCTCTCGCCCAATGTCACGGGGACAAAACCCGCAGCGGTTGCGGCCTGGACCTCCTCGGGGCTGAAATCCCCTTCGGGCCCGATAAGCACCGTCACGTCGGTGCCGGGACGATAGACGCTGGCCAGTGTGCGGCGCGACTCGCGAGGCAACTGCTCGTCACAGTAGGCGATGCAGCGTGTGCCGACAGGCGCCTCGGCAATGACGCGCTCCACGGGTGTCATCTCGTCGAGCTGCGGCAAGGTCGCCTTGAGGGACTGCTTCATGGCCGAGACCATGATTTTCTTGAGCCGCTCGGTCTTGAGGACGGTGCGCTCACTGTTGTGGCATCTCAACGGGATGATGCGGTCCACGCCCATCTCAACACACTTCTCGACAAGCCACTCAATGCGGTCCAGGTTCTTGGTGGGTGCGACACCCAGCACAATGCGGTGGCCCCAATGAGGTGGCTGCTCCATCTTGCCCATCGCTTCGACGGCGCACCGTTTGGGATGCGCCATCGTGATGCGACAGTTGTATAGGGTTCCGTTTCCGTCAACGACCTCGATGGTGTCGCCCTCGCCCATGCGCAACACCTTGACGCAGTGCTTGGAGTCCTCCTCGCCCAGTGTCCAGGTGTCAGCTATGTCAGGACAGTAGAAACGGTGCATTCTTAGTCGTGAGTCGTAAGTTGTTAGTTGTTAGTTGTTAGTTGAGTTGTAAGTTAGGTCACTGTAGCCTAAAGCTTAAAGCCTAAAGCCTAAAACCTAAAGCCTAAAACCTAAAGCCTAAAGCCTATTTCTCTTCGCGTACGTGTTTGTACTTGAACAGGAACATGAACGACACGGCAACCACAAGGGCAAAGGCCGCGAAGATGTACCATGCGGTGCTCCAGCTCGTGGCTGTGTTGCCGACGAGGAAGCCGTCCTCGGTCCAGTGGCACAAGCTGTTGACAATGGCACCAGCAGCAAGCGTGCCGATGGTGGCGCCCAAGCCGTTGGTCATGAGCATGAACAAGCCCTGAGCCGATGCCTTGACATCGGGCTCGCACTCCTTGTCGACAAAGATACCGCCCGAAACGTTGAAGAAGTCAAAGGCCACACCATATACCAAGCAGGACAGCACGATGAGGATGACTCCGGGGAAGGCGGGATTGCCGGCACCGAAGAAGCCAAACCTCAACACCCATGCGAACATGGCGATGAGCATCACCACCTTGATGCCGTAACGCTTCAGGAAGAACGGGATCAAGAGGATGCACAGGGCCTCGGCAATCTGCGAGAGTGACACAAGCATTGTGGCGTTGTTGGCGCCGAAGGTGTCGGCCATCGCGGGATCGCTCTTGAAGTGAGTCAGATAGGGGGTGGCAAAACCGTTGGTCACCTGCAGCGACATGCCCAGCATGGCCGAGAAAATGAAGAACAGCGCCATCTTCTTGGTCTTAAACAGCTTGAAGGCGCTCAGACCCAACTGCTCGGCAAGCGACTTGGACTCCTTCTTCACCAGCCTGCACTCGGGCAGGGTCATGCAGTAGAGGAAGAGCACGATGCTCAACACACCCGATACGATGAACTGCATGTAGGTGTACTGGAACTTGTTGGCGTTCTCGCCCAGGGTGAAGCCGAAGCTGCCGTTGTCAAGCACTGCACAGTTGACGAACCACATCGTGGCGATGAAACCGATGGTGCCGAACACGCGGATGGGCGGGAAGTCCTTCTCGGTGTCCATCCCGTTCTCCTTCAGGATGGTGAAAGCCACCGTGTTAGACAGGGCCAAGGTGGGCATGTAGAATGCCACACTCAACGTGTAAATCGCGATGAACGCCACCTTGTTGGGCATGGGGTTGACCATTCCCATATAGGCCAGAGCAATCATTGCCATGCCGGCAATCAAGTGGCAGATGCCCAATAGACGCTGGGGCTGGATGTACTTGTCGGCAACGATACCCATGAGCGTGGGCATGAAAATCGACACAATACCCTGGATGGCATAGAACCACGAGATCTCGGCTCCCATGCCGGCGCGTCCCAGATAGTTGCCCATGCAGGTGAGGTAAGCACCCCAGACGGCAAACTCCAGGAAATTCATCACAATGAGTCTCAACTTCAGATTCTTCATAATCGTAATTTATTTAGATGATTGTTGTTTCCAGTGCACAAAATTAGTAAAAAACCACCGATTACTCACCACCCTGGGCGGTATTAGTTTTTTGCGCGATAATTTTTTTGACACGGGCGGCTTTCTCATATTCTTCCTTGTCGACATACTGCTGCATGCGCCGCTCCAGCTTTTCCACCGGCAGGTCTTCGAGCCGCACGGGTTTCTGCGGTTTGTATTCTCCGTCACGCCGCCACTCATAACTGGTGAGTTGCATCACCTCGGGGGTGGTGTAAATCGGGGCCGACGTGCGCAGGGCGATGGCGATGGCGTCGCTGGTGCGGGAATCGATCTCCACCTGAGTCTTGCCATCGGTCAGATGCAGCATCGCGGCAAACACACCGTCCTTGAAGCTATAGATGGTGACATATTGCAATTGAATCCCATAGACATGGAACAGGCTGACGAACAAATCATGAGTCAACGGCCTGGACGGCATCACCTGCTCAAGATGAACAGCGATAGACTGCGCCTCGGCGGCACCCACCACGATGGGTATGCGACGGGCTTCGTCGGGCGTGCTGTCGGCATTCTCGAGCAGCAGCGCATAGGCGCCTGCCTGCACCTCGCTGCGCGTGATTCCCAACACCTTGAGTTCAATCAAATCTTCTTTATTCATTTATAGTATCACTTTAAAAATGAAGTTGTTTTTATTTATTCCTCAATTATTTGACAATAATTCCACTACCATAGCACAACTGCCCCTTCTCGTCATAGATGACGGCGAACTGACCTGGTGCGATGCCCTGCACGTCCTCCTCGCTCTCGATGACCCAGCGACGGTCATCAAGGCGTGTGAACTTGCCGCGCATGATGTGGGGCGTGTGCCGGTTCTTGAACATGATGTCCACAGGGCCCTCGACACCCTGCCAGGGGTTGCCCGAGATGAAGTGCATCTCGTCGAGATTGAGCGTGCGGCCATACTGCTTGGCTGTGCCGTAGCCGTTGGAGACGTAGATGACATTCTCTTCGACATTCTTGCGCACCACATACCACGGTCCGCCGCTCAGCCCGAGGCCCTTGCGCTGCCCGATGGTGTGGAACCAATAGCCGCGGTGCTCACCCAGCTTGCGTCCCGTCTCCAACTCGATGATGGGACCGGGCCGCTCGCCCAAGTGGCGGCGGATAAAGTCATTATAATCTATCTGCCCCAAGAAGCAAATGCCCTGGCTGTCACGACGATAAGCATTAGGAAGATGGGCATTTTCGGCGATGCGGCGCACCTCCTCCTTGGGCAGATTGCCGATGGGGAACATGACATGGAGCAACTGCTCATAGGTGATCTGAGCCAAAAAATCGGTCTGGTCCTTCACGGGATCGACCGCCGTGGCCAGGTATTTCACACCATCAACAACCCGAGTGGTCGCATAGTGGCCCGTGGCCGTCATGTCGAAATCCTTGCCCCACCGCTGCTCAAAGAAGCCGAACTTGATCATGCGGTTGCACATCATGTCGGGGTTGGGCGTGAGGCCTGCACGCACCGTGCGCAAGGCATATTCCATCACATGGTCCCAGTACTCCTCATGCAGCGAGACCACCTCCAGCGGGAGGCCGTAGCGCTTGGCGATGAGCGAACACATCTCGATGTCTTCCTCGGCGCTGCAATCGCCCTCGTCGTTGTCCATGCCGATGCGGATGTAGAACAGATGCAGGTCGTCCTCGCCCTTTTCCATGAGCTGATGAACGACAACCGCGCTGTCCACGCCACCCGATATGAGTACTGCAATATTCATGTTGAGTTGTCAGTTGTCAGGCTTTGTCGAGGACTTCTTCCTCAACGCGGCTCTCGGTGAAGTGAGCGGCAATTAAATAATCCAACGAGATTTTGCCCGGCCCTGCCAGCAGCATGTAAACAAAGATGCCGATGAACATCACAGGATAGCCCGGCAAGAAGCTGAACATGGGATCGGTGACCGAGGTCTGCGGCAGCAGCACGTTTTCGGCCACAAGCATCAAGCCCATCGGGAAAAGGACGGCAAGACGCGTGAGAAAGCCCAGCATGATGCACACTGCACACAACAGCTCCACAACCAGCAAGACGGTCATCGCACTCTCGGGCGAAAGTCCGAGAAAACCGTCGAACGAGTGGACAATCTCGTCAAAACTCAGCATCTGACGGATGCACAACTGCAAGAACATGATTCCTGTGAACAGGCGCAAGAACAAGCGAGACAGATTGCTGTAGGTGTGCCCGACGCTGTAAAGGAACAGATTTTTGAAAAAGTTTGTCATAGTTCGCTGGAGTTGATTAATAATTTGGATTCACTGCCGTCATCAAAGCCTCGACGGACAAAGTCTTGTTCAGGATAGTACGCTGATCATCAAGCATGTAACAAACCGGGAAAGCACGCAAGTCAAGGTCTTTGGCCAAATTCTCGCCACACCCGATGATCCAGTTGTCGGCATAGCCAGCTGCAGCGCTGGCCCAATCGGCAGTATATTTGTTCGCGCACAAGCAGACCAAGGTTGCCTCGCCCTCGTTCAAGAGGGCATTGAGCGCCACATCGGTGCTCAAGCGCAACCGACCAATCATGCTGTCGGTGCTGTCATCAAGGAACAATAAGATGAACGTTTTGGCATTCAAATCGCTCAAGTGTTGCTTTAAACCATCAAGCCCAATAAATTCAAAATCAAGCATTGCACCAACTTGCACTGAATTGATGCGGGCAAGCTGTGAGGCATAGTGGTCGCGCACTTCGCGCGGCAACTGCTTGCTGCCGGCCAGCGCCTTGGCGAAAGCCACATACACCTCATCACTCCAATACTCGGCCTCGGTGCCATAGAGCGCGCTCTCGGCCACCCGTCCCACCTTCTGCAGATTAGAGGCATTGGACTGCGCCTTGTTGATGAAATCTCTCACCGTCGACATCACCACGTTGCGATGCGAGTACCTGAAGAAATCCACAAAATCACGGAAGGTCCTCTCGAACGCAGCATCATCGGTGATGGGCTTGCTGATGTCAAAACCATCCCAGAAATGGGTGATAATGAAGTTGCAGCGCTCCTCGAGCGTTGAACAGGTGTCGGGCGCCAGGGGATAGGCGAACAATGTGCCGGGCTGTTGCTCGGCAAGCTGCACCTGAGCCCTCATGGGCAGGGAAGCCACTGCCAATGCGGTGATAAACAATATAATAGGTTTCATTTTCATTTTCCTTGAGCTTTTACCGCTTATTTTTAAATGGCTAAATTACTACAAAACCGCCAACCCACATCACTGAATGGCCAAAAAACTGTTATGTGTCAACAATTTTTCACATTCCAAGGCACGGGACGGTCAATGGTTTTGAGAGGCTGTTCTGGTAATGAGAGGCTAATTTTTAGCGGGCTTTAGCCGTTTGTAATGAGAAAAATGTTACTTTTGCGGTCAATTTACAGAATGACAACCGACATGAGAAAAGAGGATTTGAAAATTGTGTTTTTCGGGACGCCTGATTTTGCGGTCGAGAGCCTGAAAAGACTTGTTGACGGCGGCTACAACGTGGTTGCTGTGGTGACGATGCCCGACAAGCCGGCTGGCCGTGGGCGCCAGTTGCAGCAAAGCGACGTGAAGCGGTTCGCCGTGGAGCGCGGATTGCCCGTGCTGCAGCCCGTGAGCCTCAAGGATGAAACTTTCCTCGCCGAGCTGAAAGCGCTGGAGGCACAGTTGTTCATCGTGATCGCCTTCAGGATGCTGCCCGAGGCGGTGTGGCAGATGCCGCCGCTGGGGACGTTCAACCTGCACGCCTCGCTGCTGCCGCGTTACCGCGGCGCCGCACCCATCAACTGGGCTGTGATGAACGGCGATACCGAGACCGGCGTGACGACCTTCTTCCTCAAGCATGAGATTGACACTGGCGACGTGATTCAGCAACGCTCATGCCCCATCGGTCGCCACGATGACGTGGAGGCCGTGCATGACCGACTCATGGTGAAGGGGGCCGACATGGTTGTCGAAACTGTGGACGCTATCATCGACGGGACCGTGTCGCCCATCCCACAAGAGCAGATGCTCACTGCCGGTCAGCAACCCACCCCGGCACCCAAGATTTTCAAGGACACTTGCCACATCGACTGGTCACGCCCTGCCGAGGCGCTCTACAACCACATCCGCGGCCTCTCGCCCTACCCTGCAGCATGGACGGTTCTCGTCGACGAGAACGGCACCGAGCTGACCACGCTGAAGATCTACCGCACTGGCGAGCCCGAACCCTTCAAGGGTGATGAGCGCCCTGTTCCCGGCTCCATTCTTGCCGATCGCAAGACGCTGCGAGTTGCGACAGCCGACGGATGGCTTGAAGTCCGTTCTTTACAGCAGTCGGGCAAGAAACGCATGGACACCGACGCGTTCCTGCGCGGTTACATTCTGCCCGAAGGCTGCCGCTGCCAGTGACACGGCAAGTCAAAAAGGACTTTTCAACAACACATTATTATTAAAAAGAATTGCGGGGCGTTCTCGTTGTGAGAGCGCCCCGCAATGGGTTATTTCACTCAATATTTATCGAATGAATTGCATTCCACAGATTACCTCTTAACGGTAAAGTTAGCAGGCCATGCACCAGTCAGCAGATAGTTGATCAATGCAGTGATGTCATCCATGGTAATCTCAGTGTCGTCCATGCTGCTGCAAGTAGCGGCACTCATCTGATTAATGCCCGATGCATCACCATTCAGCAGATAGTTGATCAATGCGGTCAAGTCGTCCATGTCAACAATCGTGTTGCCAGTCACGTCACCACGAACGAATTCGGGAGTGTTGTCGAACAAGGTCACTTCCTGGATGTTGCTCCAGTCACTCTCGGTACCGTCTTGATAGAGTGCCTTCACCCTGTAGAGGAATGTTCCCTGAGCAGCCAGGTTCTCAACGGTGTAGAACTTGTCGGTGATACCGGTAACCACACGGCCGTTCTCGTCACCAGTCTCAAATGCCCTGAGCATGGTAGCGGTTGCATCACCAGCATAAACTGCGATCAAGGTCATGTCGGGCGAGTAACTCGGGTCGTTCGAAATCATGGTGATCTTCTCACCAGAGCTTGCCTTAACCACCCAGTAGAAGGTCTCGTTCTTGACGAAGTTGTGGCTGACAGCAGCAGTCTGAGGAGTGGAAATCGTCATGTCACTAACACCATTATCGGTGTTTGCCGAAACGATCATCACAGTGAATGTAGCATTGGTATAGCCCTCGGGGATGGTATAGGTGATGGATCCCTGAGCAACACCGTTGTAGTTATTTTTGATATAGAAGGCTCCGTAACCGCCACGCACATTGACGCTAGCCCAAGGAGCGCTCAAACTGATGTCACTGTAGCCGTTGTTGGGATAAGCAGTTCCGCTCAACGAGTGGAGCAGCACGGGTGCAACAGGCTCAACAGCCTTGGGAGTTACCTCAAGGGTGTAGCTGGCCACGTTGGCAGCAGGAGTCTCATCGGTCCAGTCAGCACGGAACTTGGTGAGGCCGATGTAGTCCTCGTTAGCGGGCAGCATCACGGGAGCGTACTTCACGAGGTCGGCCTGACCAGCGAGTGCCACGGTAGCTGCGGTAGCACCGCCGCCACTGACGGTAACAGTAGCGTTGGAGACACCAAATGCCGTGGGAGCATAAGTCACGGTGACAGTCTTGCCAGCAGCAGCCTCGGCAGCGCTGATGGTGGTGGGCTGAACGCTGTAGATGCCGTTGCCGTTGTTCACGGTCAAGGTCAGCGGGCCAGTCAAGTTCTCACCGTTCACGGTGAAGGTTGCAGTCTTGGTCTCGCCAACGAGGGCGGTGAAGTTCAGCGCAGTGGGATTAACCGCGAGTGAAGGAACAGTCACCGACGCACCGCTCAAGCTAACCGTCTTGGTAGCAGCACCGGCGCTGGTAATGGTAACAGTACCTGTGTGCGTGCCAGCTGCGGTGGGATTATAGGTAACAGTAACAGTTGCACCGTCGGCAGCAGCGTTCTTGTTGATAGTGGTCTTGTCGATGGCAAAACCGGCACCATTCACTGCCAGCGAAACGTTACCCGTCAGGTCAGTACCAGTCACGGTGAACGTCTTGGTCACCGGTGTGCCCACCTGAGTGGTGAAACTCAACGACATGGGATCGACGGTGAGTGCGGGAGCGGCAGTTGCCGTACCTGTCAGGGTCACAGTCTCGTCTTCGGCGCCAGTGCTCGAAATCGTCACAACGCCGCTGTAGTTGCCCGAAGCGGTGGGATTAAAGGTCACAGTAATGGTGTTACCGTTAACAAGCGAGCTCCTGGATACGGTGGTCTTGTTGATGCTGAAGCCTGCGCCGCTCACCGTCAGGGTTGCGTAAGAAGCGGTGAGGTTAGCACCTGTCACAACGAAGGTCTGGGTTACAGGAGTACCCACCTCGGTGTTGAAGGTCAGCGATGAGGGATTGGCATTGAGCGTGGGAGCGCCAGGAGTCGTGCCACCTCCAGTCGAAGTACCCGACACGGTGATGGTCTTGGAGGTCAAGCCCTCGCAGCTCACACCAATGGCTGCCGATTGAGTTCCAGCGGCAGTGGGTGCATAGGTTACAGTAACCGTTACACCAGCAGCAGCCTGAGTTGGAGTGATGGTAGTGGGCGAAATCGTGAACGCGGCATTACCGGTGATCGAGAGGTTGATATTGTTCGTGAGGTTTCCACCCGAAACGGTGAAGGTCTGGGTCTTTGTCTCACCAACCTCGGCAGTGAACGACAGCGAAGTGGCGCTTACTTCGAAGTAAGGATTCTGGGGCAAGCCATGAGGTGACTCGATACCGATGATAGCCTGCTGATTCTCATCGAAAGTATCACCGGCATAGGTGAACGAGTTCATCACAAACCAGTTGTTGCCATAGCCACTCCAACCGAAGTTCACGTGATACTTGCTGTCGCTGTCGCGATAACCGTCCACATTAAACGCATGGCCACCTGACGAAGAATCAATACCCAGATAAACCACAGGACGACTTGCTGCCATCTCGGCAATAATCAGGTTGGCCCAGCTGGTTTCAGTGTAAGATGACTTGTTCACAAGCCTTGCCGAAGTCTTATAGCCCCAGTTCTTGAACATGGTGGCAATGATTTGTGAGTTGCTGGATGAAATACCGCTGCCCACATTCACTCCACCATACATCATCTTCTCGGCTTGACCGATGTAACGCATCAGGGTGGCAACAGCCGTCTTGGAAGCCGACGAAGAGCTATTGGTGTAGGTATCCCTCATGTTAGCCCAGTCAAAGGTCGTGGCCTCCAATGCAGGATAGGTGAAAGTAACAAAATTGCTACTATAGGTTCCGATATCAAGATATCCGGTGTACGAAGCCAAGGCGCCGATTGATGCGGGATACTTCCAGTAATACATCACCATCGCAGCCGATGTGGCAGGGCAACCTGTCAAGCACTGGTAGGTGGTACCATTACGGGTAAACTTACACTGATTGTAGTAAGGAGCATCCTGATCCCACATTGCCGTCAGCAGCGGGCCGTAGGTCACAGCACGGAGTGACGTGTTCTTCTGCGAGGGTTTCTCCACCTGCAGGCTGGGACGGTCAATCAGGAACGAGAGTTCCTTCTGGTAGCAACCAAGCAGATACTGCAGTCCATCGGGAATGCGATCCAAATCCAGCGGTGCGTCACCCACCATGAGGATTTCCTCGGCACGGTCATCGGCCGACATCACCAGATAGGTGTTTGAAGTATTGAAGATGTAGTAAACCGGAGCTTTTGAGTTACCGGTACCATACTCGGTCTTGACGAGCACAGGGTTGAGAGCTGCCGGAGCCATCAGCTGTCCGGCATACATTTCGTTGGCCAAATACTGTTTGGCCTTGCGTTGAGCCGCTGACTGATCAACAGGCGCAGCCCACATTGACAAAGCCACAGAAATGGCCGTCAACAGAAATAAGAATTTCCTCATAAGCGTTTTTGAGTTGATTAAATAATAATGTATATAAAGATGTTTTTGGTCTTTAAGTAGATGGTTTTCAACCCGCAAAATTATAACACAAGTTTGGATAAAACAAATTTTTAACTTGACATTTGCTTTAAAATATGTGCGTTTCATGGAAAAACTGACCGCAAAGTACACTTTTTGGCATCATCGTGACCAACTGCACGAGCGCTCAACCTCAAGCAATTATCTCACAGAAAACGGTAGTCCCCATGACAACAAACCAATTCCTGCCTCGTGTAAAAATCGTTAATTGGTGCGCGAGTGTGAAATGAATTGCTTACATTTGCAGCAATGAAACCCGTCGAACATAGCAATCAACAGGCCGCATCCAAGGCCCGAGCCGAGAAACGCTGCACCCTGGTGGGCATGACGAGCGACGTGTGTCTGTCGGCGGTCAAGATCATCACCGGCATCCTGGGACACTCCAACGCAATCCTTGCCGACGGCATCCACAGCATCAGCGACACGGTGACCGATGCGTTGGTCTATGCCATGGTGCGCCTGTCGGGCAAGGGCATCGACGAGCGTTACCGCTACGGCCGCGGCAAGTACGAGACGCTGGCCGCTTTCCTCATCAGCATCATCCTCGTCGTGGTCGCTCTTGGACTGATGTCCGAGGGCGTGCAGGACGTGTGGGCTTCGCTGCAGGGCGAGACCCTTGAACGTCCTCACAACATCGCGCTCATCGTGGGGCTCATCGCCGTCATCGTCAAGGAGAGCCTGTACCACTACACACGCCTGCAGGGACGCAAGACCAGCAGCAGTGCCTTGAAGGCCTATGCCTGGCACCACCGCGCCGACGCCCTCTCGACCGCTGCGACGCTCATCGGCGTCGCCGGCGCCATGTTCTTGGGCGAGCGCTGGCGAGTGCTCGACCCGATTGCCGCCATTGCCGTGAGCGTGCTCATCCTGGTACTTGCTTACCGGTTAGGGCGCCCTGCCGTTGAAGAACTCCTGGAGGTGTCGCTGCCACGCGACGAGCAGGACACCATCACCGCCATTGTCACCAACACGCCCGGTGTGAAGGCATTTCACAACCTGCGCACACGCCGCAACGGCAACCTGCGCGTGGTGGACATGCACGTCAAGATGGACGGTGACTTGAGCGTTGACCAGTCCCATGAAATCACGCGCGAGATCGAGCGCCAATTAATCGAAGCCCTGGGCGAGGTGATGACCAACATCCATGTGGAGCCTTACCGAGGCAACAACATCTGCGAGAAAAATGGAAACCATCAGACTCAATAACACCCTACCCCGCGTCTTTGCCGGACACGACGGCATCCACAGCGAGGTGTGGTTACAAGACATCAAGCTGCAGCGCGGCAAGCGCTACCTGGTGAGCGCCGAGAGCGGCACCGGCAAATCGTCGATGTGCAGCTACATCTACGGCTACCGCCAGGACTACTGCGGCGACATCACCTTCGACAGCAAGGACATACGCACGCTCAGCATCGCCCAGTGGTGCGACGTGCGCCAGCGCCACATCGCCTATCTGCCGCAGGACATGCGCCTATTCGGCGAACTCACGGCAATGGAAAACGTGGAACTGAAAAACCGCCTCACGGGCTTCAAGAGCCCTGAGGAGATCCACCGCCTGTTCGAGGCCATGGGCATCGCCGACAAAGAGGACAGCCTGGCCTCGAAACTCTCCATCGGTCAGCAGCAGCGCGTGGCCATCATCCGCACCCTGTGCCAGCCGTGTGACTTCATCCTGCTCGACGAGCCGGTGAGCCACCTCGACGACGAGAACAACCGCATCGTTGCCGACCTCATCACCCGCGAGGCCGACCGTCAGGGCGCTGGCATCATCGCCACCTCGGTGGGCAACCACCTGAAAATGGATGTCGACCTCACCTTCAACCTCTAAGGACTAAAAACTAAGGACTAAGGACTAAAAAAACAAAATGAACAATATCATCTGGAAACTGCTGCGGCAGCACATCAGCAAGGGACAACTCATCGGCTTCGCCATCGCCAACCTCATCGGGTTGACCATCGTGCTGCTCGCCGTGCAGTTCTACCGCGACGTGCGCCCCGTCTTCAACGACGAGGAGAGCTTCATCAGCAAGGACTACCTCATCATCACCCGTGCCGTCACCGGCGCCGGTGCGATGATGGGTAACAACGGCGAGTTCAGCGACGGCGACATCAGCGACCTGGAACAGCAGCCGTGGTGCCGCCAGGTGGGCCGTTTCCTCAACAGCGACTTCGCCATCGACGCGCAGTTGGGTGTGGGTAGCGGACACGCGATGCACACCCAGTTCTTCTTCGAGGCCATCCCCGACGAGTTCCTTGACATCGATCCCGACGAATGGGGCTTCAATCCCGACAAACCCGAGGTGCCCGTGATCATCTCGCGCGACTACCTGTCGCTCTACAACTTCGGCTTCGCCTCCACCCAGGGCATGCCACGCATCAGCGAGGGCCAAGCCGAGATGATTCCGCTGGAGTTCACCTTGAGCGGCAACGGCGTGCGTGACCACATGCCGGGACACATCGTGGGCTTCTCCAACCGCATGAACACCGTCATCGTCCCCGAGGAATTCATGCAATGGGCCAACCAGCGCTACGGCACGGGCCTCGAGCAACACCCTCAACGCCTCATTGTCGAGGTGAGCACGCCCGGCGACGTCAAGATCGAGCAATACATGGACGAGCACCACTATGAGGTGGCTGGCGACAAGATGTCGTCGAGCAAGGCCAATTACTTCCTCACCGTCATCAGCGGCATCGTCATCGCCGTGGGCATCATCATCAGCCTGCTGTCGTTCTTTGTGCTCATGCTGAGCATCTATCTGCTGTTGCAGAAGAACACCCGCAAACTCCAAGACCTGCTGCTGCTCGGTTACTCGCCTGCCCAGGTCTCCAAACACTACATCCTGCTCGTCGTGGTGCTGAATGCCGCAGTCCTGGTGCTCGCCATCATGCTGATGCTCATCGGTCGCATGGCCTACATGGACATGATCCGCGCCTTCGGGGTGGGCGGTTCCGGCATCTGGGTCGCCGTGCTCGTCGGCATCCTCATCATGGGCGCCATCACCCTGGGCAACATCCACGCCATCCGCCGCAAAATCGCCTCCCTCTGGCTCCACGAGAAATAATCCGTCTGAAAACCCACAGTATCCTTATCACTGGAAAGGACTCCTGACTCTTTAAAACATTTTGGCCATGAGTGTTCACGAACCGTCTAGTTCCTGAAGCGCTCATGGCCATTAGTAAAACCAAGGCCTACTGGATAATCATTGAGGTCAACTCTTTCTGGAATTCCTGCCGCCCTTGTTGCGTGAAATCAGGCCAAACAGTCCCACCGAGGCCACCACAGCGCCTATTGGCGTGGCAGCCAGCGCAGCGGCAGCCAATCCTGCCAGGGGAGCGACCTTTTCAAAGGTTGACTGCGCCTGTTTATTGGTGATCTTGTCCACATCGGGGGCCGCCAGATAAAAGCTGATGAGACCTTTCATATAATTATAGGTGGACTCCGGATCGATGTAACCCGAATCCTTTATTTCCTTGAAACGCTGCTCATCTTCTTCCCTGAACAGGCGCAATGCCTTCTCGCCGGTCAAAGCGATGATGTCTTCTTTGGTCAGACTGCCCACATCAGTGATTCTTTTGGCTTTCAATGCTTTGGCGATTCGCTTTGCCAGGTCATTGCGACGCTTATACATCATCAAATCGATGTTGAGCACTTCCAGGCACCTGTTCATAGACCTTCTTGTCAACGAGGCTTCACCCTTGAGAAACAACCCCAACTGGCTCGGTGTCGTGTCAATCTCCTTAGCAATCTCGGCTTGAGATTTGCCCGAGGATTTGATGCGGTCATTGATGATTTCTGAAATATCCATGATGAGTCTATTGCGTTATGTCATACTGAATTGATGGCACAAAATTACTCCAAACATTGATTCTAGCACAATTTATCTTGTTAAATATTATAAAATATATCTTATTATAAGATAAATTCACTGCTTTTACATCACAATCACCCAAAACAATACATAATCGTTAATATTAGTTAATTATATTGTTTTGTGATATATTTTCTTGCATAATTCAAAATTATGATGTTATTTTGCAGCGAATTTATTAATCAACACAAATATTTATCTTTTAAAAGTATTTTTTATGAACAAGAAAATTGACACCGCTGCCTACGCTGGCAACTATTCCGACGAGAGCTTCAACCACAAGGTAAAACGCTTTGGCAAGAAGATGGGAGGCAAACTCCTTTTCAACGTGTATGTGCTTTACTATGTGCTGAAGTCTAAAGACGTACCCATCAAGGTCAAGGCCGAAATCATCGGTGCCCTCGGGTATGTCATCGTGCCCCTGGACTTGATCCCCGACTTCATCCCGGTAGCTGGCTTTGCCGATGACCTCGCTGCCATCACCTTCGCTGTGCAAGTCGCTCGCGCCCACATCACCCCCGACATTCAGCAGAAGGCCGAGCAGAAGATCCTCGAAATCTTCGGCAGCCTCGAGGAATGTGAACTGGCCGCCTAGTGTTTGATCGACGGTGTGTCATCATTCAATCAAAGAATTTGTTTTAATTTGGCCTCGCCGAGCTAAAGATTCCCGTGCGTTAGCACGGTTAAGTTCCGAGTTAGAATGATGACACACCGCCATGACTAAGTACATTGATTTCAACCATTTAGAACTGACAAGTATGTTTAAGAGAACCAAACAAGTGTTAGAGAAGATTCGGGCGGAAAGCTCTATCTACTGGGACCCGGCCCCCTCCCCCTTTGACAAAAGAAAGTTTACGGGCTGGACCGATGTAGCCAAGGCGCTCGCCAAGGACATCAAAGAAGCCGTGCAGAAAGCATAGGCCAACACATAGCATTCCCCCATCGAACGGCCGTGGACAAGTCACGAATCATCCGATTCCTGACCCATCCACGGCCGATCCTCATTTTTTTTTTTGCGCTTGGTAGCACACAGCCAGGTCGATGACCAATAGACCGTCTTTGGCGTAGCATTCGAGGGCGTCACCGTTGCCGACAACAACAACTGCTGGCCCAACTCAAGTTCGGCCGATGTGGTGTTAATCGTCACAAGTTGAGGCTCGACGGCATCGGCAAGCACATTATTGAAGTTATACCAGTACTGGGCAGTGAAATAACTCACCATCGCACTGGTGGGCACATGAAGCGTCGCACCATAGTCCGTGAACGTGCCCGACAGGCATGATGGCGGGGTCTGGGCAAAGCAGTAAATCTCACTGGGGTTCAATTGCAGGTTGCCCAACGAAGTCACATTGCTGCAAATGTAGAGCGTCGTGCCGTCCTGGTACACGCCATCGGCCAACTGAACATAGGCGGCAGTAGCCGTTGTTGGCACCATCAGCGCCGCCAGCAGCAAAACTAAAGTTTGGAGTAAATTATTCATCCTGTCAATAATGTTTAAGCGTCATTCAATTACCGCAAATTTACAAAAAACCTTGAAACCCACAACAAAATCCCCAAAAATTACAATAACAATTGATTATGCTTAATTTTTATACAAATTTGTTTAATTTCCCGTGCGCAGCACGGTTAAAAATGCAGATGGCCCCACTTCAATACCATGGCTTATCTTTTTGACATGGCGGAATCGGGTTGCAGCCTTTATCTTTGCAGCGGAGACGGTGAAAAAAGCGTTTAAATTTCGTTAACGTTTCCGCCCCTCCTCTTTTCGTTTCAAGCGAAACAAAATGCCCGCTGGAAATCAACCCGTTAGAAAAACAAGGCCAAAATCAGCACATTGCTTTTCGACGGAAGAACCCGGATACCAAAATCCGCGTGATTCGCGTAATCCGCGTTTAAAAAATCTGAGGCATTTTAAGCAGGCTTTTGATGAAACTAATGTTTATAAAACATTAAAACGGGAAAGATGGACGGAAAAAAATTTGTTCATTATTTTATAATGTAGTACTTTTGTTGCAAAATTAACCTATTAACCTAAAATAACAACTTAAACTTCTGATTATCAAATGAGTATGGAGAAGAAAATCGTGGAATGCGTGCCTAACTTCAGTGAGGGACGCAATATGGCTATTATCAAACAAATCACCGATGAGATTGAACGTGTCAAGGGCGTGAAACTGCTCGACGTGGATCCGGGCGAGG